>Ga0315904_10008519_pt1 | contig 13553 bp, 8 predicted proteins | sample LakEriMetagenome_6_FD_203529 | JGI IMG/M metagenome (GOLD analysis project Ga0315904, IMG submission 203529) | Freshwater fungal communities from buoy surface, Lake Erie, Ohio, United States - Buoy 12 MA120 | ecosystem: Environmental > Aquatic > Freshwater > Lake | place: USA: Lake Erie, Ohio... | reverse complement strand
CGAACGTGTTCAACGGTAGAGTCCAGTTTACTGATCTGTCACAAAACGCAGTTTCATGGTTGTGGGATTTTAATGACGGCAACAAATCTATCGAGCAGAACCCCGCTCATTATTTTAATGAAATCGGACAATACAAGGTAACACTGGTGGTAACAAACATCACCGGTTGTCCTGATCTGCAGATGAGAGAAGTTGTTGTTAATCCGTTCTATATTCCGAATGCCTTTACACCTAATGCCGACGGCATCAATGATTACTTCTTCGATGCCGGTTATGTGCTGGATGTAAAGAGCTTTGTCATGCGGATCTTTAACCGCTGGGGTCAGAAGGTTTATGAAACTGACGACTATACAAAATTCTGGAACGGGTTTGATTCAGACGGCAACCCTGCTCAAGACGGTGTTTACGTTTACAAAATTGATGTAACTACCAAGGGCGGTAAAGAGCATACTTTCACCGGTACTGTAAGTCTTGTCAGATAAAAGATTGATTTATTCATACTAAAAGGAAGCCTCAGGGCTTCCTTTTTTTTTAATTTTGAGTCGTAAAACGCTCATTTATTGATTGTTCAAAAAACATAAGCAAAAAATCGGCGTTATTAATAAGTTACCCTATTCAGTTTTTATTGCATGATATCCCTTGGTTCCGGAATTCGCACTGTGATGTTGATTGCCGCATTTATGCTGGTCAACATATCGGTTGCCTTTTCGCAGCCTGATCCACCGTCGCTCAGGTGCATATCAGTTGAAAATAATGGCAATGTGACACTGACATGGATTACACCCGCCGATACAGGTGCCGTGTTTGGCGGTTATCACCTTTATTACTCTTCCGCACTTAGCGGACCTTACTCTGCAGCTGACAGTATTTTCAATTACAATACCACCACCACAACCGTAAACAATGTAAACGCGAACAATACCACACTTTACTTTTATATTAAAACACGTGAAGGTTGTTGTAGTAACTATTCTGTTTCATCTGACACACTGCGTACTATCCGGATGATAGTTACTCCCCTTTCCAATGAGAGAGTAAGACTAACGTGGAACAGGATCCACACTCCAGCTCTTCCAACTACTTCTATTAATTCTGTTATTTCTAAGGAAATCAGTTCCGGAAATTTCACTGTATTCAGAAACACAGCTGACACAACAACGCTTGACACCAATTATTTCTGCAATCGTTTCATCAATTACAAAGTAACCGTTGCAGATTTATCAGGCTGCCAATCTGTTTCGTCAGTTGACGGAGAAATTTTCCGTGACACCAAAGGGCCTTCGCAAACCCTGATTGATACAGTAAGCATAGACCCCGTGACCGGTAATGTGCAAATATCGTGGCTGCCGGATTCCAGTCTGGACACACAGGGTTATGTGATTTATCAGTTCAACGGTATCTCCTACGATTCAATCGGTGCGGTTAACGGAATCAACACGCTATCATTTGTTAACACGTTAACCAATTCAGCAAACACCCCTGAAACTTATACTGTAGCTGCGTTTGACAGCTGCAAAAACCTCGGGCCGTTGGCTGTTAACCACACTACTATTTGGCTTAAAGCGGAAGTAAAGAAATGTGAGGCAACAGCTGAACTGGAATGGACAAATTATTCAAATATGGCAGGAGGTATACAACGATATGAAATCTGGTTTCGCGATGCAGGCGGAGCCTGGAGTCTGGAAGCGCTGGTACCATCCAATATTTTCTCCTATGTTAAAAATCTGACTGTACCAGGTGCAATTTACGATGTTTTGATCAGAGCGGTTGGTAATCTCGGGCATACTTCCTCATCCAATCTTATTATCATCAATGCCGATATACTTCAGCAACCACAATTTATTTATATCCGTTCAGCAAGTGTAACCAACAATGGTGTTGAAGTTATCTGCCATGTTGATCCTGCGGGAGACGTTCAGGCCTACCTGCTATATTCATCCAAATCACCAAATGGCAATTATTCCCTGACCGGAACACTGAATTATACTCCTTCCTCAAATATTGTATTCTCAGATCCGTTTGCCGAGGCAGACGAGGGACCGGTTTATTACAAGGTTACAGCTTATGACAGTTGTGGAAAAGAGTTTGTGACCAGCAACATTGCCGCCACCGTTTATCTGACCGCAGATGAAGGAGGCGACCTGATCAGCAACCTGAACTGGACTCCATATTTGGGCTGGCAGTTCCCTGCCCGCAGTTATGAGATCTTTAGAGTTCTTGATGGAATCATACAAGGTTCCGCCTCCACTGTTGTTGGCGGCGATACGGTCACATTCAGTGAAGATTTATCAGATATCCAGGCAGAAGCCGAAATTATCTGTTATGTAGTGCTCGCTCATGAAGACTCTTTGAATCTTTACGGATTCAGCGACAGCGCCTATTCCAATATTGCATGCGTTCCTCTGCCAGCCTACTCCTTTGTTCCGAATGCATTTACCCCTGGCGGACTGAACCCCATATTCAAACCAGTGGTTTTATATGAAAACCCAGAACAATACGTTTTCAGGGTTTTCAACCGATGGGGCCAGGTTGTTTATGAAACCAATCTGCCTTCCGATGGCTGGAACGGGGCTCACAACGGAACCGAATCGCCATCAGGAATTTATGGATGGCAACTGATTTTCAGGGGCATTAACAGGAAAGAATATAATAAATCAGGAACCGTTACCCTGATTCGATAAAACCACCATAGCAAGGGCTAAGAGCCAAGGTTTTTCTACCTTTGCACCCCAAATCAGGCTTTTTGTTCCCTGATGGTAACTATCACTCCCATGAAAAAGCAATCTACCAAGATTTTGTCAGAAGGCCTTACCTATGACGATGTACTGCTCGTTCCCGCTTATTCAGAAGTCCTTCCAAGAGAAACAGACATCTCAACTCTTTTTTCACGGAACATCAGGATCAATATTCCGATTGTTTCAGCTGCCATGGACACTGTAACAGAATCCACTCTAGCCATCGCCATGGCACAGGAGGGAGGAATTGGTGTTTTGCACAAAAACATGAGCATAGAAAGACAGGCCGCTGAAGTGAGAAAAGTAAAGCGTTCAGAAAGCGGCATGATCCACGATCCTATTACTTTGAACGAAAATGCCACCATTGGTGAAGCCCTTTCCATCATGAAGGAACAGAAAATCGGAGGCATACCGGTGGTGAATTCCAAAAATATTCTGGTTGGTATTCTCACAAATCGTGACCTGAGATTTGAAAAGCAATTGAGCCGTCCTGTAAATGAAGTGATGACACGTGAAAACCTCATTACGGTGACCGGTATCACAAGCCTGCAAAAAGCGGAAATCATTCTGCAGGACTATAAAATTGAAAAGTTACCGGTCATAGACAAGCAGGGAAAACTGATCGGTCTGATCACCTACAAAGACATCATTAAGTACAAATCACGCCCAAATTCCTGCAAGGACAAATTGGGCAGACTGAGAGTCGCTGCCGCTGTTGGCGTGACGGCTGATGTTCTGGATCGTGTACAGGCACTGGTCAATGCAGGTGTGGATGCAGTGGTAATTGATACAGCCCATGGTCATTCCAAAGGAGTGATCAGTGCATTGAAAAATGTTAAGAAAAATTATCCCGGTCTTGATGTGGTAGTAGGCAACATCGCTACTGCCGAAGCTGCAAAAATGCTGGTGAAAGCCGGAGCGGATGCCGTCAAGGTTGGTATTGGGCCCGGATCGATTTGTACCACCCGTGTAGTAGCCGGAGTTGGTGTTCCCCAGCTGACAGCAATTATGAATGTAGCTGCAGCACTCAAAGGCTCAGGCGTACCTGTCATTGCTGATGGCGGAATCCGGTTTACAGGTGATATACCTAAGGCCATTGCCGCCGGTGCCAGCTGCATCATGGCCGGCTCACTTTTCGCGGGTGTGGAAGAATCTCCGGGCGAAAGCATCATTTACGAAGGACGTAAGTATAAGGTAATCAGGGGAATGGGGTCTATTGAAGCCATGAAGGAAGGTTCCAAGGACCGTTATTTTCAGGATGCGGAAGAAGATATCAAAAAGCTGGTACCTGAAGGAATTGTAGGCCGCGTTCCCTACAAAGGAGCTTTAGCCGAGGAAATTTACCAGCTTATCGGCGGCTTAAGGGCCAGTATGGGCTATTGCGGTGCCCGGGACATCAGAAATCTGCAAAACGCAACCTTCATCAGAATAACAATGAACGGCGTAAAGGAAAGTCACCCCCATGGTGTAACGATTATCCGGGACGCTCCCAATTATTCACGATAATTTCACATTTTTTCTGATAGTTTTGAACCTGTAAGGACAGTGGTTTTACTATCCTTTTACTAAATTTGCATCCCTTTAATATTCAACAACATATTTAAATTGTTCCTTATGAAAACATTAAAAAAAGGTGTTCTTTTCGTACTTCTTGCAACTTTATCCCTGAATCTGGTTGCACAATCGCCCGACAACCAGACTTTGATGACCATCGCGGGTTCTCAGGTAACATTAGGTGAGTTCAAAAAAGTATACCTGAAAAATAACAACAAGGAAGGTGATATTGACATGAAAGATGTCAGAGAGTACCTGGAATTGTATATCAATTACAAACTCAAAGTCAGAGAGGCTGAAGAAGAAAAACTGGATACCAGCGCTACTTTCATTAATGAATTGAAAGGTTACAGAAAACAGCTTGCTCAACCCTATCTGACCGACAGGGAGGTCACTGATGCTTTGATCCAGGAAGCTTATGACAGGATGAAAAAAGATGTTCATGCCAGTCATATTTTGTTAAATGTTGCAACTGATGCACTTCCAAAAGACACACTCGCAGTGTACAACCGCGCCATTAAAATCCGCGATATGCTGCTTAAAGGCGCAGATTTCGGGAAGGTAGCCAGAGATTCCTCAGATGATCCTTCCGCTAAAGACAATAACGGAGATTTGGGTTATTTTACCGGTATGCAAATGGTCTATCCTTTTGAAACTGCAGCATACACCACCAAGCCTGGCCAGATTTCAATGCCTGTACGTACCAAGTTCGGATACCATATCGTTAAAGCACACGATATCCGTGATGCTCAGGGAGAAATCAGGGTATCACATATCATGATTAAAGCGAGTGCCAATGCAAACGATTCTACTGCTACTCAGGCAAAGCAAAAGATTGATGAGATCTATGAAAAACTGAAAAAGGGTCAGAATTTTGAAGAGTTGGCCATGAATTTCTCCGATGACAAAGGGTCAGCAAAAAACGGAGGTCAGTTGCCTGCATTTGGAACCGGAAGAATGGTGCCTGAATTCGAAAAGGCAGCATTTGCCTTGAAGAATGACGGTGATTATTCCGCTCCCGTAAAAACAAGTTATGGATGGCACATCATCAAAAGAAATGAGAAAAAGCCTATCCCCACCTTTGAAGAAAAGAAAAATGACCTGAAAGCAATGGTGGCCCGTGACAGCCGTGCCGATGTCAGTAAGGCCTCTATGATCAACAGAATCAAGAAAGAATATAGTTTTAAGGAATTCCCCAAAAACAAGGATCCATTCATGAATGCCCTCGACTCATCACTGGTATCCGGCGACTGGTCGCCGGAAAAAGTGAAGGATATGAACAAACCATTGTTCTCTCTTGGAACCACCACTTACACACAGGAAGATTTTGCAAAATATATTGGTAACCATCAATCGAAAAAAACCAATACTACTGCAAAACAGATCGGATATCAGCTCTATAATCAATTTGTCGATGAAACCTGTATCTCATACGAAGAAAGTCAGCTCGAAACCAAATATCCTGAATTCAAATCGTTGATGCAGGAATACAGAGATGGGATTCTCCTGTTTGACCTTACAGATAAAAAAGTTTGGTCTAAGGCTGTAAAAGACAGCGCGGGACTGGCTCAGTTCTATGACAAAAACAAAAACAACTATATGTGGGATCGCAGATGTAACGCGATTATTTATACCTGCGCCAATGCAGACATAGCTGCGAAAGCCAGAAAAATGCTGAAAAAGAAAAAGACCATGGTAGAGGTACTCACTGCTTTAAATAAAGATTCGCAGCTAAACGTTAACACCAAAGACGGTAAGTTTTCTAAAGGAGAAAATGATATCATCGACAGCATTGAATGGAAAAAAGGGTTATCTGCAGATATTGTCAAAAATAATTCCGTGATTTTCGCTGACATTATTGAAGTCATTGAACCTATGCCGAAGTCACTGGATGAGGCAAAGGGAATTATCACAGCCGATTATCAGAATTTCCTCGAGAAAGAATGGATCCAGTCACTCAGATCCAAATACACTGTTTCTGTAAACCAGGATGTACTGAATTCCATCAAAAAATAATCCGTCACCCTAACAACGCTGAAAGTCAACACTAGATATATTCTGAAACGGTTGCCCCTATTAATCGGGGCAACCGTTTTTTCAGGGCTGCTGACATTGTTGTTTGCAGGTTGCGATAGAATCAGTCAGGTTCAGCATGCAGTACCTGAAGAAGCAGTTGCAAGGGTGCATGATGAGTACCTTTACAGGTCGGATCTTTCCAAGATCATTTTACCCGGTACCACCCCTGAAGACAGCGCCATTGTCGTAAATAGTTATATTCAGAACTGGATCAAAAAACAACTGGTACTCCACAGGGCAGAATCTAACCTGGATGACGAGAAGAAAAATGTTGAGCAGAAATTAACTGAGTACCGGAACAGTCTGATTACCTACATTTATGAATCGGAACTGATCAGACAAAAACTCGACACAGTGGTTTCTGATGAAGAAATTCTAAAATATTACGAAGAAAACAGCAGAAACTTCGAGCTTAAGGACAATATTATCAAAGTTCTCTACCTTAGAGTAAAGAAGGATGCACCAAAAATTAAAAAAGTAAAGGAGTGGTACAAATCAGGAAACAGAAAAGACCGTACTCAGCTTGAACAATACTGTTTTCAGTATGCCTCCGACTTTCACCTAGATGATGAAACCTGGTTACATTTTGATGAGTTGCTCAAAAAAGTACCCATCAAAACTTACGACAAGGAAGCCTATTTAAAAAACAACAGGTTTATTGAAATTGAAGATTCAACCTTCCTTTATCTGGTCAATATCAGGGAAATGAAAATCAGAGAGAGTTTGTCACCTTTGAGTTTTGTAAGGGATGACATCAGAGTGCTGATCATTAACAAAAGAAAACTGGACCTGATCAGAGAAATGGAAAATACCACTTACGAGGAAGCACTGCGAAAAAATGAATTTGAAATATATTAAAATCAACCTCTTACTCACTTTTGTACTGCTTGTTGCCTCCTTTATCCCGGCAAGAGCTCAACAAGAACAGACAGTAGATCAGATCGCAGCCGTTATCGGCAGTAAAATTCTGCTGATGTCAGAAATTGAGGTTCAGTACCGGCAGCTTCTCACCCAGGGAATTGATGATAATCCTGAACTAAAATGCAGAGTAGTCGACCAGATGCTGATGAACAAACTTTTGCTGAATCAGGCAATCATTGACAGCGTTGAAGTATCAGATACACAGGTTGAAAATGAACTTGACAGAAGAATCGGTTACATGGTCAGCCAAATCGGATCTGAAGCAAAGCTTGAAGAATACTATGAAAAAAGTATACCTGAAATACGAGATGAATTCAGACCGTTGATCAAAGAACAAATTCAGGTTCAGGCCATGCAGGGTAAAGTCACCGATAATGTAAGCGTAAGTCCTGCTGAAGTAAAAGAATTCTTCAACAGTATTCCAAAAGACAGTCTGCCGTTTATCAATTCAGAGATAGAATATGGTCAAATAGTGATCAATGTTCCCGTCAGCAAGGAAGAGAAACAAAGAATCACAGAACGTCTGGAAGGTTACCGCACCCGTGTACTGAACGGTGAAGATTTTTCCACTCTGGCTATTCTTTATTCACAGGATGGCTCAGCCAGAAACGGTGGAGAACTTGGTTTGGTGGGCCGAGGAGATTTTGTGCCCGAATTTGAAGCCGCTGCCTTCCGGCTTAAAAAAGGCGAAGTCTCTGAAGTGATTGAAACAAAATTCGGCTTTCATATCATTCAGCTTATCGAGAGGCGGGGAGAACAAATTAACGTTCGACATATTCTGCTGAAGCCAACATATGGAAGTTCAGAAATCAATTCAACTTTCGCCAAAGCCGACAGTATCTATCAGCTGATCAAAAGTGACTCACTTAGCTTCTCAGATGCTGCTCAAAAATTTTCTGATGACACTGATTCACGTTACAATGGAGGTAATGTGGTGAACATGAAAAACGGAACCACGCGTTTTGAAGCTGATGAGGTAGATCCTTCGGTTTTCTTTAATCTTGAGAAGATGAATACAGGTGAAATCTCTCAACCTATTCAATCCCTTTCCGCTTCAGGTGGTACGGCATTCCGTATCCTATATCTAAAGACCAGAACGGAACCTCACAAAGCTGACTTATCAACCGATTATCAGAGGATTCAGGAAGCCACGCTAACTGAAAAAGAAGGTAAAATTCTGACCGAATGGGTGAAAAAGAAAAGAGGTCAGACCTTTGTACAGGTTGCTGATGAATACAAGACATGCAAAAATCTTTCACACTGGTTTGGGAATAATCAATAATATTAAAACCTATCTGATCAAATGAATAACCGGTACAGTTCCGATGTGGAAGCAATAAATGATTTAGTTTCCAGATATAATAATTTACGAAGTGAAATCGGGAAAATCATCATTGGACAGGACGAAGTGGTTCGCGATGTGCTGATTTCCATCTTCAGCGACGGACATTGTCTGCTTGTCGGTGTACCCGGTCTGGCCAAAACGCTTCTGGTAAATACCATTGCAAGAGTATTGGGATTAAACTACAACAGGATACAGTTTACACCTGATCTGATGCCTTCTGATATTATCGGAACTGAGATCCTTGATGACAGCAGAAATTTCAAATTCGTCAAAGGACCCTTATTTGCGAACATCATCCTTGCAGACGAAATCAATCGGACCCCGCCCAAGACTCAGGCTGCTTTGCTTGAAGCCATGCAGGAACGTGCCGTGACAGCAGCAGGCAAGCGCTATGAACTGGAAAGACCATTTTTTGTTCTGGCCACTCAAAATCCGATTGAACAGGAAGGTACCTACCCCCTGCCTGAAGCGCAGCTTGATCGTTTCATGTTTAATGTGGTTCTTGATTACCCGACTGTTGCAGAAGAAATTCAGGTTGTTAAAAATACCACATCCGATTACAATCCCGATCTGAAAAAAATCATCAGCGGAGAAGACATCATCTTTTTTCAACAACTGATCAGAAGGATTCCAGTATCAGACAATGTTCTGAATTACGCAGTCAATCTGTCTACCAAAACAAGGCCAAACACTGCTGCAGCAACCACCACCGTAAATAATTACCTCTCCTGGGGTGCCGGTCCGCGTGCCTCACAGTTTCTGGTTATCGGAGCAAAATGTCACGCTGCCCTTAGCGGGAAATACTCTCCAGACATTGAAGACGTGAAAGCAGTAGCTCCGGCGATTCTTCGCCACAGGATTGTGAAAAATTATAAGGCCGAGGCAGAAGGAATCAGTCTGGAAAAAATTATCGGGGAGCTAGTCGGGTAGTCACTGCCTCAAAAAAAACGGGAGCATGAATTTATGCTCCCGTTTTTTTTTGATACTAAAATTCTCAGTAGTAAGTAAGTCTGATCACATTGGCCAGATACTTTGCAAATCGAATTACCTGACGGCTGTATCCATACTCATTGTCATACCATACATACAGCACAACGTTTTTGCTGTCCTTGGATACAATAGTGGCAGGGCTGTCAACAATAGATGCACAAGGGTTGCCAACGAGATCCGAGGATACAGTTTCATTTGAACTCAGGTACTGAATTTGTTCTACCAGATTTCCGTTCAGAGCCGCATCGCGTAAAAAATCATTCACCTCTTCCTTATTGGTTGTTTTTGAAACAGTCAGATTCAGAATGGCAAGTGATACATTCGGGGTTGGTACGCGAACTGCATTACCGGTAATTTTGCCAGCCAACTGTGGCAAAGCCTTTGAAACCGCTTTGTCGGCACCGGTTTCGGTAATTACCATGTTCAGGGGAGCTGAACGGCCTCGACGGTATTTAGAATGGTAGTTGTCGAGAAGATTCTGGTCGTTGGTATAACTGTGAATGGTTTCAATATGTCCTCTTTCGATTCCAAGTGTTTTGTCCATCACGGCCAGTACCGGAACAATTGCATTGGTTGTACAGGATGCTGCAGAAAAGATCTTCTCATCATCCGTATGATGCTTCTGATTGATACCATAAACCACATTCGGGATGTCGCCTTTCCCCGGGGCAGTCAAAAGTACTTTACTCACACCTTTGGCTTTCAAATGCTTGCTAAGTCCTTCACGATCACGGGAAACACCGGTATTATCTATCAGTAAGGCATCATGGATACCGTAGGCGGTATAATCAATTTCTTCAGGATTCCTGGCAGAAATCATGTGTACCGTATGCCCATTAATGATAAGGGTTCTGTTAGCCGTATCTTCCACCACGGTTCCCGGAAACGGACCATGAACAGAATCAGCTCTCAGCAGGTCAGCTCTTTTGATGATATCCTCATCCGATTTATCACGCGTTACTATCGCTCTCAGCCTGAGTTGCTCTCCTTTACCTGCCTGGTTCACGAGTTCCCTGGCAAGGATTCGCCCAATACGGCCAAAACCGTAAAGGATGACATCTTTGGGCACAATCTTATTTTTCTCCTGTCCAATAAAGCCCTTGAGCTTATCAGACGCAAAAGCAGCAGCATCGTTACGGTAAGTTTCTTTTTCAGCCAACCATTCAGAGGTCAGGCGGCCCAGATCAATTCTGGCAGGTGCCAGTTGTAAATTGGACACCTCTCTGGCAATGAGCAGTGAATCAAAAACAGACATAGGCTTCTTCACAATCTCACGTGAATACTGATGCAAAGCAAGTATCTGACTTGCACTGCGGTCAACCAGCTGGTTGCGGAACATGATGAGTTCAACTGATCTGTCGAACCACAGTGATCCCAGGATATGGATCAGCTCAATAGCTGCCTTTTCCTGTTGAACCCAGTCGTTCAATCCAGTTTCATAATTCACTTTAGACTCAATGGTAGGAGTGTCGGATGACATGTTGTATGGGATTATATTGATAAGAATGAATTGATTCCGTGTCGGTCATTGCCCCAAATAAGCCTTGAGCAGCCTGCATCTTGATTTATGTCGGAGGCGGCGGATTGCTTTTTCCTTGATTTGCCTGACTCTTTCTCTGGTGAGATCGAATTTGGCACCAATTTCTTCAAGGGTCAGTCCATGGTTAACACCAATCCCAAAAAAGAGTTTCACGATTTCACGCTCCCTTTCAGTGAGTGTATTTAATGAACGGTCAATCTCCTGCTGGAGTGACTCAGACATCAGCATATTGTCGGCTCTGGGCGAATCGTCATTCTCCAATACATCGAGCAAACTGTTGTCTTCGCCGTTTACAAAGGGTGCATCCATCGACACATGTCTGCCGGATACCCTCATGGTATCGGCTATCTTGTCGGGGGCTATTTCAAGTATGGCTGAAAGTTCCTCGGAAGATGGCTCTCTTTCAAATTCCTGCTCCAGCTTACTAAAGGCTTTGCTGATTTTATTGAGAGACCCTACCTGGTTGAGGGGCAACCGAACAATTCTGGACTGTTCTGCCAAAGCCTGAAGAATGGATTGCCTGATCCACCATACGGCATAAGAGATGAACTTGAAACCACGTGTTTCGTCGAATCGCTTGGCGGCTTTAATTAATCCCAGGTTACCTTCATTAATCAGATCAGGCAAGCTTAGCCCCTGATTCTGGTATTGCTTCGCTACGGAAACTACAAATCTGAGGTTGGCTTTTGTCAGGCGATCCAGAGCGATCTGATCTCCTTCCCTGATCCGCCGGGCTAATTTTACTTCCTCCTCCGCATTGATCAGCCCTTCACGGCCTATTTCCTGCAGGTATTTTTCAAGTGACTGACTTTCACGATTGGTGATTGATTTGGTGATTTTCAGTTGCCTCATTGGGTTGTGTCAGGTGTTGAAGTTCAGGTTGCTGAAAAGTGAGGCAAAAGTATAACAGAATTAAGTTTATGTCAAGCCAATGTAAAATAACGAAAAAGGCCCCCAAAAAACGGGAGCCCTTCTCAACCTAACACATTAACACTATAGCAATTTACAAACCAAATCCATAATAAGCCCGGGTGCCGTTGGGATAAATCCCCTCAATGAGAACACCACCCTTTTTGTTTCGGAGAGAGGCAACAATATCATCGGGCTTAACCACTTTGCGGTTATCGATACTCTCGATAATAAAACCCTCTCTGATTCCTGCGCTTCTCAATTTTCCGGCATTCAGTTTGGAAATTTTGACGCCGTTACTGAGTCCGAGCTTGCTGATTTCTTCTTTGGGAACCGGGGAAAATTCTGCTCCAAGCAGAGAAACCATTTCATTTTTTACTATTTCCGTGTTACCGTCCTTATTTCTAAGAGTAACTGAAACCACCTTTTCGGATCCGTCACGTGAAATGGTGACATTCACTTTATCTCCCGGCCGGTACTTACTCACCTGTTCCTGGAGTTCAGGCGAGGAGTTGACGGCTATACCTTCCACTTTTAAGATCACATCCCCTTCTTTAATTCCAGCCGACTGAGCTGCACCACCTTCGGTTGTGCCTGCCACATATACCCCCTGGATGCTCCTGATGCCTTTTTCATCGGCCAGCTTAGAATCAAGATCCCTGATGCTTACACCGATAAAACCACGCTGTACATTACCAAACTCCAGCAGGTCATCTACTACTTTTTTGACCAAGTTGACCGGGATCGCAAATGAATAACCTGAATATGATCCTGTTCGGGATGCTATTGCAGTGTTGATTCCAATAAGACTTCCTTCTGTATCTACCAACGCACCGCCACTATTACCCGGGTTGACAGCAGCGTCAGTCTGAATAAATGACTCTATCGGAAACTGCTGATCGGGAAGTATTGAAATATTTCTGGCCTTTGCACTGACTATGCCTGCGGTAACAGTTGATGTAAGATTAAAAGGATTACCAACCGCGAGCACCCACTCCCCAATTTTAACGTCATCGGAATTTCCGTAAGGGATATACGGCAACCCCTTTTCATCAACCTTGAGCAGTGCCAGATCGGTGGAGGGATCTGACCCGATCACTTTGGCCTCAAGGGTTCTTTTGTCATGAAGTGTAATTTCAACTTTATCTGAATTGGCAATCACATGGTTATTGGTAACAATGTAGCCGTCATCACTGATAATCACCCCGGATCCGGCACTGACCGCCGGAGCGGGATTTCTATATCCCCGGTCTCCCCAAAAGAAATCCTGAAAAGGATTGTAAAACTGGCTGTTGTTGGAGGATGTGGCCGAGTAGGTGGTTTTTACATGCACAACGGCAGGAACCGACACTTCAGAGGCAGAAATAAAATCGGTTGGAGTGGCAGTGGCTCTGGCCTTATCGAAACTGACCAGACGGGCAGATGTATCGTCTTTACCCGTCGGGGCTTCAGCAGCTGGCTGCTGTTGAAGAAACAGGTTACT
>Ga0315904_10008515_pt1 | contig 13557 bp, 10 predicted proteins | sample LakEriMetagenome_6_FD_203529 | JGI IMG/M metagenome (GOLD analysis project Ga0315904, IMG submission 203529) | Freshwater fungal communities from buoy surface, Lake Erie, Ohio, United States - Buoy 12 MA120 | ecosystem: Environmental > Aquatic > Freshwater > Lake | place: USA: Lake Erie, Ohio... | reverse complement strand
ATTCACAGCCTTCTCAAGAAACTTAAAAATATCACAGAGAAGCTGAAGATGAAAAAGGAAGGCGAAGCACTAAAAGACAAAGCAGGAAACGTTACTTACGCATCAGACGCAGAAGCTCCAAGCATAGTACAAAACGCAGCTAAAAAAGGCATCAAACTAACAAGACAAAAAGTATAAATGTCAAAACAACTTCTCATAGAGTACGCTGCTTTCGTTCCCACCAAAAGATTGAACGAAGGGATAGGAAGCAGATCAGGTAACATGATCGTTTCCGGACTGGTTCAAGCGTGCGACAGACCGAACGCAAACAGAAGGATATACCCCTACGAAACGCTACACACTCAAGTTGAGAAGTATTTAGAGGGTCCGATAGCAGAAAACAGAGCGTTGGGAGAACTTGATCACCCAGAATCAAGCGTAGTTAACCTAAAGAACGTTAGTCACAACATATTGAAACTTTGGTGGGAAGGAAAAGAGCTTTACGGAGACATCGAAATCCTACCAACGCCTTCAGGAAACATACTAAAGGAGCTTTTTAAGAATAATATCACAGTTGGTATCTCATCAAGAGCTCTTGGATCGGTAACTCCTATCGGTGAGGGCTTGGTGCAAGTAGAAGACGATCTAGATCTTATATGTTGGGACTTTGTTTCTCAGCCATCTACGTACGGAGCGTACATGAAGCCACTGTCAGGACTTAACGAATCCTTTAATAGAACTATCGTTAGCGAAAATAAGTACTCCAGAGCGAACAGGATGATCTCTGAGATCATTTGCAGCGTATCAGGAGAGTGTTGCATAAGGTAGTACCGAAAAATTTTACGGTTTCACCGCATTTTATACGAATTTACGTATATTTATTGTCAAATGTCTCGGTTCTATTGCGAGACTATACTGAAAATTCTTATATTGTCCGACTTTTCCTACCAATGGACAATTAAAAATCAAATTTTTTAAAAAGATGGAAAACATTTACCAACAAGCAATTGCTGATGCTAAAGCTCTACGCGCATCCGCTATGGCGAACGCTAAGGCAGCATTGCAAGAAGCTTTTGAACCAAAAATCGAAGAGATGGTTCGTTTGAAACTATCTGAAGAGCTTGACGAAAAGGTCGAAGAAGATCTTGAAGAAGGCTACGAAGAGGCAAACGAAGGCATGGGAGCAGATTCCGAACACATGGAAGAAGCCGAACTCGATGAATCAGAATTGGACGAAATTCTAGCTGAGCTTGAAGCTCTTTCAGAAGAAGGATCCAAAGATACAGAGAGCTTGGAAGAAGCCGAAGAATTGGAAGAAGCAGAGGAAGAAGAGGTAGAAGACGAAGTCGAAGACGAAGAAGTTGAAGGTGAAGAAGGCGCAGAAGAAGAAACAAAAGAAATCACAGTTTCTTTGGGCGACCTAAAGGACCTTATCGACAAAATCAAGAGTCTCGATCCAGAACTTGCTGGCGAAGAAGCAGCTGAAGACGAAGTTGAAGCTGTAGAAGACGAAGAGTCTATCTCCCTTGACGAAATCCTCGCCCAATTGGAAGAAGAAGGTCTAGAAGAAAAGAAGCACCACGACAAGAAAGAAGAGATGCAAGAAGAGAAGCACGAAATGGAAGAAGAGAAGATGAAAGCTCACGAAGCCGAACTCGAAGAGGCTAAAGCTACCATCACCCAACTCCAAGAGTCTCTCAACGAAATCAACCTCTTGAACGCTAAGCTTCTTTACATGAACAAGATCTTCAAAGCCAAGACCCTTAGCGAATCTCAAAAGATCCAGGTTGTTAAAGCTTTCGACAAAGCAACATCAGTAAAAGAGGTTAAAAACACTTTTGAGGTTCTTAACGAGTCAGTGAACGCGAAAAAGAAATCTCAAATCCAAGAATCATTTGGATACGCTTCAAAACCAGCGGGCGTATCACCTCAGGCTAACGTGATCGACGCAGATCCTTTCGTTAGCAGGTGGCAAAAACTAGCGGGTATCTAAAAACAAAATTAATTTTAACAAACAATGGCAAACCTAGTACAATCCCTACTAAACGAGTCAGCTAAAACAGCATACACTGACCAGTTCAGCGTAGCTAACAAGCTTTCGGCTAAGTGGGCAAAGTCTGGCCTCCTTAAAGGCCTCAACGAGGGCGACCGTTCTAACATGGCCGTTATCCTCGAAAACCAAGCTAAGCAATTGGTTGTTGAATCTTCTCAAACTAACGGTGGTTACACTCCTGGCCAATCTGGCAACGCTAGCTTTACAGCAGGTGTTGGTGAGCAATGGGCTGGTGTAGCTCTTCCTTTGGTTCGTAAGATCTTCGGCCAAATCGCTTCTAAAGAGTTCGTTTCTGTTCAACCAATGAACCTTCCTGCAGGTCTTGTATTCTATCTTGACTTCCAGTACGGTGACACAAAGAGACCTTTCTCTTCTGGCGATTCAGTTTACGGTACAGCAAGCGCTAACTTCGGTAACCAAGCGGCTGGTGCCCTTTACGGTGCTGGTAAGTTCGGTTATTCTTTGAACCAATTCAGCGCTTCTGGCGTAACTGCAACTGCTTCTACAGCTTCTTACGCTGACGTTAACTTCGATGCTAACTTCTCTGCATCTGTTGTTAATCAGCAAATTAAGAAGTTGACCGTTGCAATTTCATCTATCGACAGCACTCTTGACACAGATGCGGTAAGGTCTTTCATTATCACTTCTGGATCAGTTGCGGTTGCTGATAACTTGCAAGCTTTCCACCAAATCAACGGTACTAACGTTGAATTCTTCGTATCAGCTTCTACTGCAGAGATTCCAACTCTTAACGCCTTCCTTATCACCTACAACAAAGCTACTGATTTCAATAGCCGTGGTGACTTCGAAGATCGCACAGGAGCTCCTTCAGTTCCAAACGCTGCTTCTAACACTTCTATCGTTATCCCTGAGATCAACGTACAAATGAAGAGCCAAACCATCTCTGCTAAAACTCGTAAGTTGAAAGCACAATGGACTCCTGAATTTGCACAAGATCTTAACGCTTACCATTCTCTTGACGCTGAAGCCGAATTGACCGGTCTACTTTCTGAGCACATCTCTCTTGAGATCGATCTCGAAGTTCTTGACATGTTGATCGCTAACGCTCCTACTGTAGAGACTTGGTCTGCTAAGGTTGGTAACCAACTCAACGCAGCTGGTACAGGATTCGATGTAAATACTGCAGGCGTTTACTACACTCAGATGTCTTGGTTCCAAACAATTGGTATCAAACTTCAGAAGGTATCAAACATTATCCACCAGCGTACAATGAGAGGCGGTGCTAACTTCATGGTTGTTTCTCCAACCGTTGCTACTATCCTCGAATCCATCCCTGGATTTGCTGCTGATACCGACGGAGCTGCTGACACAATGAAGTACGCTTTCGGTGTACAAAAGATCGGCGCCCTTAACAGTCGTTACAAGGTTTACAAAAACCCTTACATGACTGAGAACGTGATCCTCTTGGGTTACAAAGGCGGTCAGTTCCTTGAGTGCGGCGCGGTTTATAGCCCATACGTTCCATTGATCATGACTCCGTTGATCTACGATCCTAACACCTTCACTCCTAGAAAAGGTATCATGACTCGCTACGCGATGACCATGGTTCGTCCTGAATTCTACGGATTGGTGCAAGTATCCGATCTAAACATTGTCTAACCTAACGGTAACGCAATAAAATAGAAAGCCTGACTTCGGTCAGGCTTTTTTATTTTACCTAGACATATTTATATCAAATCTGTTTCATGAACGAAGGGTATAATTCTCCGCAAAAATCGGCGAAAAAGCTAAAAAATCCAATTAGGTTTTCAGTTTCGCTAAACGAAGAGCAGAAGGAAGCAAAAGCCTTCATACTTCAAAACAAAATAACGGTTTTAAAGGGACAAGCGGGATCGGGAAAGTCAATGGTAGCAGCTCAAGTTGCTCTGGACATGTTGTTCAGAAAGGAGGTTGAGAGGATTATTCTAACTAGACCGGCTATCACTTCTGGAGAGGAACTCGGTTTCTTGCCAGGAGACAAAGACGCCAAACTGGCTCCCTACACAGCAGCTATATACGATAACATGTATCGATTGTATAGCAAAGAGAAGATCGACAAGGAGATCATGGAGGGAAACATCGAAGTGATACCTTTGGCGTTTATGAGAGGAAGGAACCTAACCAACTGTTGCATCGTAGTTGACGAGGGACAGAACGTGACGAGCAACCAAATGGAACTGATGTTAGGAAGACTCTGCACTGGATCAAAGATGATCATCTGCGGAGACGTGGCTCAGATAGACTTAAAAGACAAGAGAATGTCAGGTTTTAAATTTATATGCGATAACTTGGGTTCCGTACCTGGTTTTGGAGTGTTTACTTTAAAGACCAATCACAGGGATTCAATAGTCGAGGATATACTCAAAGTATACGATAACTTTAGATAAACATGGCAGCAGGAAAGTACTCATTTACAATAGAACAGGGTTCTACTTTTCAGAGAGAACTTATTTACCAAGACTCTACGGGCACTCCGATAGATCTAACTAATTACACTTCCAGGATGCAGTTTAGACCATCTCCCGGGTCTAGCACTCTTTATTTAACACTCAGTTCAAGTCTAATGCCTGACGGTACCGGATTGAACATGAACGGACTTTCTGGATTGAATCCAGGAGTTTCAGGTACCATAGGAATAGTAATATCCGCAGCTACTTCTTCGTTGCTAACTTTCGATGAAGCTGTTTACGATCTAGAAATATATTCGGGTAGTTTCGCTTCAAGAATCATAGAAGGCAAAGTAAAACTAAGCAAAGAAGTAACACTAGGTAATGTCTAATAGAGTAATCATAGACCAAACAACGAACACCGTTTCTACCGATCAGTGTCCAGAGATTCACAATTCGGTAGTTGTAAACAACGATGTTCCAGATACGATAGAAGTAATAGAAAACGTTACGAATATTGTATCAGTCGTAGTTCCTGGGCCTCAAGGTCCACAGGGTCCACAGGGCCCTCAAGGCATACCAGGAGCAGGAGGAGACGTTACAGGATCTCAGTATTTTGCGGCTATATTCAAAAATAATCAAGGAGGACTGGTAACAGGATCCATATTCAATTCTGGTTCTTTTACCGCTTTAAACTATTCCGGATTGCCGGAAGATCCAACTAATCCTGAGATTCTTTACGTTGACGGAGAAGGAGTAGATACCTACAACATAATAACTGCTCACGGTAACAGAAACGGATATATTCAGGTAAACGTTCAGAACAGCAACAATTCCACGGAAGCCTCTTCTGACATAGTAGCTACGGCTGACAACGGAGACGAGACTTCGAACTACATCGATATGGGTATAAACAGTAGTGGATTCACCAATACTGGAAACGTGGGCGGACAGAACGACGCCTACTTATACTCTACGGGAAACGATCTATACATAGGCAACGCTAGCGCAGGAAAACAAGTCATTATATTCAACGGTGGGTTGGATGCAGAGAACCAAGCGAAAGTGTGGATTCACGATCAAGGTACGGTTGGAATAAACACGAATACCTATAACGTAGTAAACCCACCATCTCTTCAAGTCAACACTCCAAACGATACGACGTATAACATAGCACAGTTCTTCGGAAACACTGATAACTACGCTCAAGTCGGTATCGCAAACGCAAACATAGGAACGACGGCATCTGCTGATTTGGTGCTATACAATAACATAGACTACGAAAACCAACTTGCGGGATTCGTAGATTTGGGAATAAACTCATCTAATTACGTCTACAACGGAATTTATCCAGGTTCTGCAGGAGACGCTTATCTATTTACGGATTCTGAACACTTGGTCATAGGTTCCGTATCTTCCAGTGATCAATCAAAAATCACGTTGTTCGCGGGAGGAATCAGCGAATTCGATAACGCCAAACTAACCCTATACGGAAGCAACCAGCACAAAATGTCTGGTTCTTTGGACATAAGCGGATCTTTGACCGTTAACGATGGAATCACAGGATCTCTATTTGGCACTGCTAGTTGGGCGTTAAATACTTTAACAGCTTCTTATGCGCTTAACGTATCAGGAACAATCGCTAACGCAACTTCTGCCTCTTACGCTTCGACAGCCAGTTCTGCTACAAGTTCTTCTTTTGCAACGACTGCTATCTCTTCTTCTTATCCCATAGCTGTTACAGGAAGTACGTTGTACAGTACGAGTCCAGCAGCCGGAGTACCCAGTTTATATTCCGTAGACAATAGCATATTTTTTGGTCAAGAAGCGGGATATAATGCGATAAGCGCAAACGATTCCATTTTTTTAGGATATCGAGCGGGATATTCTGGATCGACTGCTAACTATTCAAACTTTTTTGGAAGTAGAGCTGGAGAAGAAGCAACAGATGCTTATTACTCAAACTTCTTTGGAGAATATGCAGGTTGGAAAGCTAATACTGCTCGCCGTTCTAATTTTATAGGTAATCAAGCGGGATCTGAGGCTACATACGCTGAAAATTCTAACTTTTTAGGATATCAAGCAGGATATGGGTCAACGAATGCTTACGGTTCAAACTTTTTGGGAAATAATGCAGGCGCCGGTGCATTAAATGCAAATGCATCTAATTTTATAGGACCATACGCTGGATACCAAGCAGGAGATGCGAACAATTCTAACTTTTTTGGAGATAGCGCTGGATATCAAGCAACACAAGCGATACGTTCTAATTTTCTTGGTACTTCCGCAGGAGATAGTGCTGTAAGTGCAAGTAATTCAAACTTTTTTGGATATCAAACTGGCAAATTATCAATAAATGCTTTTGGATCAAACTTTATAGGAGAGAGTGTTGGTGGATATGCTACAAATGCTAATAACTCAAATTTCATAGGATCATATGCTGGATCTAGTGCTGTAAGTGCTTCATTTTCTACTTTAATAGGATATAATGTAGGTACTACAGTAATAGGAGATGGTATTGGTAGTAATAATATCATTATTGGTAAAAATATTACCTTAGAAAATAATAGAAAAGATTCTATAAACTTAGGAGCAATAATATTTGCGACCGGATCTTATTCATCGTTATCGACTCCTCCATTCTCAGGATCAGCAAATGGTAGAGTAGGTATCAACCAACCAACTCCTATATTCAGCTTAGACGTCTCAGGATCTGGCAGATACACAAACGGGTTGCAAGTAACGCAATCTTTGGTTGCTCCAAACATTACAGGATCCCTATTCGGTACTGCTAGCTGGGCTCAAAACTCGCTAACTGCTTCTTACGTACCGGCTTCTGGAGTTATAGGTCTTAATCTTTCCAGAATATCTACAGGATCGATAACCGCTAGTGTAGGAATTGAAGCCACTTCTTCGTTTAGATTGGTTAACGGAGCGAATACGATGGTAAACGTTACTAATACTGGAGACTTTTGGATTGGAAACGGAACTTTTGTTAACGAGTTTTTCAAACTGTATGTAAGCGGCACTGCAAAATTCACAGGAGATATTCTTGCAGCTACTACAGTAAGAGTCGGATATGGAGGAGGTTCTCAAATATTCAATACAGCAGTTGGATCTGAAGTGTTAAAAACTAATACCACAGGAAATTTTAACGTAGCTCTTGGTTCTAATGCTTTGGGTCTAAACACAGTTGGATCCCTTAACACCGCCGTTGGTGTAGACGCTTTATATAGCAATAAAGGAAACTTCTCTAATACTGCTGTTGGCGCAGCAGCGTTAACCGCATTGGGAGGACCAGGAAACAACAACACAGCGTTAGGTGACAGAGCGGGTAGATTCATTTCTGGAGGATTAATCGATCACACTACGAGCAGCAACTCTACGTTTATAGGTCAAAATACGCAACCTTTAGGAGATAACCAAACCAACCAAATCGTAATAGGATACGCAGCCATTGGCTTAGGTTCTAACACAACAGTAATAGGAAATCCTTCTACAACGAGGGCTCTCATATTCGGAAACTTAACCGCTAGCGGATCGATAACCGCAACTCAAGGATTTACTGGATCCCTATTCGGTACGGCTAGTTGGGCAATTAACGCATTGACCGCTTCTTTTGGTGCAAACTTCACGGCTTCAAACGCGCTGATCAACGGAACCATAACAGCTCAAACTCTTGTAGTTCAAACGATAACCTCGTCCGTAGACTTCGTAACGGGATCGACCAGGTTCGGCACTCTACTCTCCAACACGCACCAGTTTACGGGATCCGTATCTATTACGGGAAGCTTAACGGTTAACGGATCTTCACCCATATTTGCTAGTCAGACCAGTTCAATGACTGTGGCCAGCGCTAGTTTCGCCACCACCGCTTCCTATGTGCTAAGTGCATTGTCCTCATCTTACTCGTTAACAGCGTCTTACGCGCTAAATGCAGGAGGTGCTGTATCAGCTTTTCCTTTTACTGGATCTGCGTTAATTACTGGAAGTCTTGGAGTTACCGGGAGCGTATCGATAACTGGATCTCTAAACGTAGGAAACTCTAATATAGAGTATCAAGAAAACACAAACGTAACTACTGGAACTTGGAGAGTGATTTCTTCAGAGCCTACAGCTTCTTACAGAGCCGCTTTCTTCGATTACGTTATGTTTAGCGGATCGGTAGCGAGAGCCGGAACAGTGTATTCTGTGTGGAGTGCATCTTACGCAGAGTACTACGAAAACTACACAGGAGACGTTGGTGGATCTACCTCAGGAGTGACTTTACAAGCTGCTATAAGCGGAAGCAACATACAGTTACAAGCAACCTCATCAAACAACGCTTGGACCATTCGATCACTAGTAAGAATGTTATAATATGGCGTTTCAAAGAGGCCCAAATATAGTTACAAACGGACTTGTTTTAGCTTTGGATGCTGGAAACACGAAGTCTTATCCTGGTAGTGGAACTATTTGGAGAGATCTGAGCGGAAACAGAAATAGCGGTACTTTAACTAACGGGCCTATTTTTAATTCTTCTAATGGAGGAAGCATGGTATTTGATGGGATCGATGATTATGTTTTAACAAGTAATAGCTTAACTTTAAGTGAAGCAACATTATCGTGTTGGATCAAAGCTAATGGAATACAAGCTGAATATGATGGTATATTATTTAGTAGAACTCCTTCTACTGCTACAGGATTAAATTTTAAACCTTCAAACCAATTAGGATATCATTGGAATGATACTGCAGCAACATATGGATGGAATTCTGGATTAATAATTCCTAATAATATTTGGTGTATGGTAGCTGTTACGATCATATCAACAACAGGAATTGCTTATTTAGCACAATCAACAGGATTGACTTCTGCGACAAATGTAACTACTCATAATTCTGTATCTTCATTAATTTTTAATTTAGGTAGAGATCCTGCATTTGGAACTAGATTTTTTACTGGAGATATAGCCAACGCAATGGTATATAATCGAGCCTTATCACAGCAGGAAATCCTACAAAACTATAACGCATTAAAATCACGATATAACCCAGAATAACATGTCATACGAAAGCAGACAATTCATGATCTTCAACGTATCTGAAATAACCAACGTTGACTTCTCTCAAGTGCTAGAAACTTCCGCAGAGACCGTAAGGAAATCAGTAGACGAAACCAAGACCTTCGTAAAGTGGGACGGAGAAACCGTACCAGCTTCGGTAGAAGGACTAACTACAAAAGAGGGACCCTACACTTACGACGAGATAGTAGCGATATTAGCAACTCCTGAGTGGACCGATCCAAATCCAATGATGCCCTAATGTCTAGTATAGGAGGATCAAATATCGTAACTACTGGACTGGTATTAGCTTTAGACGCAGCTAACAGAAGGTCTTATGTTTCAGGATCCTCTGTTTGGAACGATATTAGCGGGAATAGGTATACAGGATCTTTAGTGAACGGACCTAGTTTTGATTCCACTAATTTAGGAAGCATAGTCTTTGATGGAGTGGATGATTACGTATCAGTATCAAAACAAACAGCATTAGTTAATGCTACTCAATTTACTATCTCTGCTTGGATAAAGAGAGCTAACCCATTATCCAAGTTTATTCTGTATCAAGGAGCAAATATAAACGATGATGTATCTTTTGAATTATGGGATGATGGAAATGCTTATTTTGAAGTTGGTAATGGATCTAATAGTTATGGATATGTAGCAAATACTAGCGTAAATTGGCAACAATTAGTAATGGTATTTGATGGTACTCAAAGTAGCAACAACACAAGATTAAAAGCATTCATTAACTCAATACCCCAAAGTTTAAATTACGTCAGCACCATACCATCAACATCAGGACCTTCCAATTCAGTATTTTCAATAGGAAATAGTCAAGGAATAGGAGGAAATTTTTCAACTGGAAATATAGCTTCTGTACAAATATATAATCGAGCTCTTTCATCCGAAGAAGTCCTCCAAAACTACGAAGCATTAAAATCAAGATATATCTACTAAATGTATACAGGACCAAACATATCGGATACGGGATTGGTACTTTGCTTAGATGCTGCAAACGTGAAGTCTTACGTTAGCGGATCTACAACGTGGAACGATATCAGCGGAAACAGATATACCGGATCTTTGATTAATGGACCTATATTTGAGTCTTTTAATTTGGGAAGCATAAGGTACGATGGTGGTAACGATTATTCTAATCACGGGTACATAACTCAATTATACAATACAAAAACTATCACTTTTAATCTGTGGTTAAAATGGAATAGCATATCGGCTAACCGTATTGTGATAGGTAACGAAAATCAAGACGGTACGATAGGATTTGGAATAAGAGCGAGGTCTACCAACGATTATTGGATAAGCCCAGGAATAGGACTTCCTAATATAATTAGCATCACTCCTAACGTTGATACTACCAAAGTTCACATGATAACTGCGTTAACAGATGGAACTAAGGGAAAGTTTTACATAAACGGATCTTTGATAGCTACTTCTTCTTACTCTACAACTTTTACTTCTCAAACCACGTTTTATATAGGAGCAGGTAACGCAGTTTCTGGTCCCGGTAACGAAGCCTTTGCAGGAAATATATACAACGTTCAAGTATACAACAGAGCGCTCTCACCAGAAGAAATCACGCAAAGTTACGAAGGATTAAAATCCAGATACGGACTATAACTCAATCTCCACATATTTATTGTTGACCTTTTGGAAGATGAAAAAAGGATAAAACTATGGCAAACGAATTCAGAGTTCGGAAGAAACTCATTGTAAACGGTTCCGGCTCTACAATACTTGACGTTCAAGGTTCGCAAGGACAGCTGTTCTCTGTAACAGACTCCCTTTCAGGGTCGCTATTTTCCGTAAAAGACATTTCAGGTATCCCAGTAATCGAGGCCTTCTCGGACGATACCGTAAACATAGGAACTTTCAATGCGGAGGCTATCAAGGTCTCTGGAAGCTTCGCCCGAATCACAGGGAGCTTATTGGGCACAGCCAGTTGGGCAAACAATGCAGTAACATCCTCTTTTGCCCAAACAGCGTCATACGTATCCTCTACTTCCATAGTCGGTAGCTTAACACAGATAGCAACAGGATCGGTTTCGGCTTCTGTGAACACCGACATTAGCGCTTCGTTTAGGATAACTAGCGGATCTAACACTTTGTTGAATGTCACTAGGGACGGATTTGTTTGGATTGGAAACGGAAGTTTTACGAATCAAGGATATCGGTTAGACGTACAAGGAACAAGTTATTTTAATGATAATATTACCGTTAGAACAGATAAAACTATAGGTAATACTTTTACTAATATATATTTTGGTACTTCTGGTGTTTTTAATAATCGTTGGTCTTTTACAACAGGAAATAGTACTTTTGGGGTTCATATTGGTACTGTATATAACTTAAACAATACAAAAGCTATTTTAGAGTTAACATCTACAAATCAAGGCTTCTTAGCTCCTAGAATGACAGCAGCTCAAAGGACTGCAATTTCATCTCCCGCTCAAGGACTGATAGTATATGATACAGGTTCAATAACAGAAGGTTTATGGTTTTATAATTCCGGTTCTAACCCAGGCTGGCAAGAAGTACTAACTAATTCAGGATCACAATCGATATCTGGATCTTTAACCGTAACTCAAGGAATAACGGGATCCATTTTAGGAACTTCGTCTTTCTCCCAGTTCGCGCTAACGGCTTCCTACGCTCTAAATGGCACAGGAGGAGGAGGAACAGTGTCCGCTTTCCCTTACACTGGATCCGCAGCAATTACGGGAAGCATAAGCTTGACTGGATCGATATACGTTACGCAGTCTTCTATATCTACAGTAGATTGGATCGATTTTACGGTGGATCCAGGTACTCCTCCTCATTCCGAAGGCAGGATACATTGGGACGTGGACAGGAAAACCCTACAGATCGATACCGACACTAACAACTTCACTATCTCCGCTGGACACGTAGGAGTTTTGAGAGGAAGGAACACCAATCCTTTTACTCTTACCAAGGGAACAGTTGTATACATAAACGGCAACTCTGGACAGTTTGCCACTTTCGCTACCGCAAGTTGGACAGACGAAGTTAACTCTGCTTACGCAATAGGAATAGTAGCGCAAGACATAAACACCAACAACTACGGATACGCAGTAACAAACGGAGAAATTACTGGAATCAACACCAACGCATTCGCTCCAGCAGCGTTGTTGTACCTTTCCTCATCTGGACAATACACAGATGTCAAACCAGAAGCCCCGATACACACAGTCAGACTCGGTCAAGTGGTAGTCTCTTCTACTAGCGGTATTTTGCAAGTTAAGGTAGACAACGGTTACGAAACAGATGAGCTTCACGACGTATTGTTAAACAACACTTCTTCCGGTGATTTGTTCGTTAAGAGCGGAAGTTTGTGGACAAATTCTAAACAACTCACTGGATCTTACGGACTTACAGGATCCATCAACATAACAGGATCTTTGAGGCTTTCTACCCCAGCTTATAACACTTCTAGCATAAACGTACTCACGTACAACACGGCTAGCAGCACGGTAGAATACAGCACGATCAACGATCTTACCTTTACAAAGAATATAGTCAACGTAGGATTATCGGGAAGTAGGGGAGTTAGGTTTAATACTATAAAAAGCGCTGTAGCAAGTATCACAGACGCTTCTCAAAACAACACATATACAGTAAGGGTAGCCCCAGGAATATACATAGAAGACACAATAACTGTTCCTTCTTGGGTAGCTATCAAGGGAGACAGCTCTATATCAACAGTAGTATCGGCTTCTAATCCAAGTGCTAGTATATTCGTAATGTCTGATCAGTCAATGGTCATAGACTTACAGATACAGGGTTCTACTGGACCCAGCGCATCGGCTATTTTTTATTCTTCACCGACCACTCCTCAGACAAACGCTATTGCGTACGCTGAAAATATTCGTTTCGGAACTAACTATACCAATGCGACTTGCGCAGGTTCAGGAAGCGGTAACTGTATTCTACAATGTTCTAACGTTAAGTACGGCGGTTTCACAGACGCTAGCTTAAAATCTTTTGATATCGGTTTCCGTGTAACAGGTAGCGGAGGCAGCATCGGTAGGATGCAGTTGAGAAACGTAACCTCTACCAAC
>Ga0315904_10008513_pt1 | contig 13557 bp, 9 predicted proteins | sample LakEriMetagenome_6_FD_203529 | JGI IMG/M metagenome (GOLD analysis project Ga0315904, IMG submission 203529) | Freshwater fungal communities from buoy surface, Lake Erie, Ohio, United States - Buoy 12 MA120 | ecosystem: Environmental > Aquatic > Freshwater > Lake | place: USA: Lake Erie, Ohio... | reverse complement strand
GGGTGATTGCGTGGATGAGTTACCGGAGCGGGCGGGATGCACTTATTTCGTGTGTGCGCAATCAGCTGAGCGGCCTGCGGGTGGCGAAGACGACGGCCCTGCGGGCGCGGCTGGAGGCGGCGCGCGACCAGGTGATTTCGATGTCCGACAGCACGGCGGTGATTGAAGGCACACGGGCGTTCCGGGTGGCCTGGGAGGAGTTGGCGGGGAAGAGTCTGACCGCGGAGGAACAGGGGAAGCTCAAGGAATTCTACGCGAAGGATTTTCTTCCGGAACTGGCGAAGCACGTGGATGGTCAGCCTGTGCTTGAGCAGTACCTGCCGACGGGAGCTGCCGAGCAGTACGTGCAGTACCATTACATTGCCGCCAACCTGCATCCGCACGGGGAGAAGGCGAAGATGGAGGCCGCCGCGGGAGATGCGAGCGGCTACGGGGCCGCGCATGGGAAGGCTCAGAAGCTCTTTGAGCGCTTCGTGAGGGTCTTTGGCTTTGCGGACATCATGCTGGTCGATGCGAAGTCGCTCGATATCGTCTACACCTACCAGAAGACGACCGAACTGGGGACTAATCTGGAGAATGGGCCGTATGCCGATACCAAACTCGGGGCTGCGGTGCGCGTGATGCGGACATCGCGCGACCGCGACAGCTTCAAGCTGGCTGATTTCGAGCCGTACCGTCCGAATCATGGATTGCCCATGGGATTTGCGATGAGTCCGGTTTTTGATGGGGCGCAGATGACGGGGATTCTCGTGCTGCAGTTTCCGATCGATGAATTCAATGCCATGGTCACGGGTAATTATAAATGGCGCGAGGAGGGACTGGGGGAAACTGGAGAGACGTATCTGGTCGGTCCTGACCGGACGATGCGGAGCCGCTCGCGGTTCATGAAGGAAAATCCGGAAGGATTCGTGAAGATCCTGCGCGATGCCGGGCGGAGTCCGGCGATGGTGAATCAGATTGAACGTCAGGGGAATGTGCTGTGTGCGCTTCTGGTCGACACGCCGCCTGTGGTTGAGGCTCTCAAGGGAAAGAGTGGAATCATGCAGACCGAGGATTACCGGGGAGAACCGGTCGTGAGTGCCTATGGTCCATTGGAAATGAACTCCCTGCGCTGGGCGGTGATTGCGGAGATGGACGTGGGCGAGGCGCAGGCACCCGTGCGGGAACTCGGGAGGAAGGTGGTTACGGTGGCCAGCGCCATGGGGCTGGGGGTGAGTCTGCTCGCTTTGATGTTTGCGAATCTGCTGACGCGGCCGCTGCGTCTGCTCACGAAGGGGGCCAAGCGCCTCGGGGCCGGCGAGACCGATGTGAAGGTGAATCTGAACTCGCGCGATGAGTTCGGGGATCTTGGGCGTGTCTTCAACGAGATGGCCGACAGCATCCGGCTGCAGAAGGAGAAGCTCGAGGAACAGGTCCGCGAGAATCAGGAACTGCTCCTCAATATTCTGCCGGCCTCGGCCATTGCGCAGCGTCAGGAAGGCGATGAAAAGGCCAGCCGCCAGTTTGCGGATGTCTCTGTCCTCTTCAGCGATGTGGAGGGTCTCGAAGATCTCAGCGCCAAGGTCGGGGAATCGAAGTCCCTGTCGCTGCTCGGCGACCTCATTTCCGCTTTCGATGAAAGCGCCGAGAAACTCGGCATCGAGAAAGTCCGGACCATTGGCGGGTCATATCTGGCCGTCTGCGGTCTGTCTGTGAACCGGCCCGACCACGCGCGGCGCATTGTGCGGTTTGCACAGGAAATGACCCATGCGGTGGCCGTCTTCAACCGGGAGCATCAAGCTGAGCTGCAGCTCACGGTGGGGGTGAATTCCGGTCCGGTGGTGGGCGGCGTGGTGGGGCGGCGCAAGTTCCTCTACGATCTCTGGGGGGATACCGTGAACATTGCCCGGAAGCTGGCGTTCGGCCACCAGGGCGATGCCATTCTGGTGACGGCTCCCATGCGCGAACGGCTGGGCGATCAGTTCCAGTTCAGCGGACCGCGCCGGGTTGAAGTCGAGGGCAAGGCGGCCCTTGAGGCATGGAATGTGGTAGGCTGACCGGGTGACTGTTCCTTTGCGACCATGAACTTTCTCTTTGATCAGCCGCTTCCGATTCTGAAGCCTGCGCTTTGGCTGGCGGTGGGATTTCCGCTGCTGCTGCTGATTCTCAATGAATGGATCACGGTGGTGGAGCGGCGCGGGAGCATCTATGCGCGCGTCCTGCGGACCTTCCGGAACTTTGTGGTGCCGGGCCTGGCCCTCGTGATCTTCACGCGCATGGTCCTGCAGCTTCCGGCGGAGCATGTGGCCAGCCGGCTTGCGCAGACGGTATTCTGGACCTTTCTGCTGACGGGGTTGCTGCGGATTGTGAACGACGTGATCTTCGGGAAGGCTGGATTGCTCGACCCCGATGGCAGTCTTTCCTGGCGGGCGAAGGTGCCCAAGCTCTTCCGCGATCTGGTGCGCGCCGTCGTCGTGGTGATCGGCCTGATGGTGATCTACTCGTGGGTTTGGGGGCACGAGATCAAGGGAGCGCTGACGGCGCTCGGCGTGGGGTCCGTCGTGATCGGTCTGGCGCTGCAGGAACCGCTGGGCAATATCGTTTCCGGTCTCATGCTCCTTTTCGAGCGCCCGCTTGATGTGGGCGACTGGGTGAGTGCCCAGGGCGTGATCGGCAAGGTCGTGGAGATCAACTGGCGATCGGTGCACATCGAGACCGCCACGAGGGAGATTCACGTCATTCCCAACGTGTCGCTCTACAAAGGAGCCTTCAGCAATCTGTCGCGTCCCACCACGGTGCGGACCGAAGTGATTCCGATGGGGTTCAGCTACGATGATCCACCGAACCGGGTGAAGGAAGTCATGCTGGACATGCTCAGGGGGACGCCTGGCGTACTGGCCGAGCCGGCTCCGGCGGTCCGGACCGTGGATTACGCCGATTTCTCGGTGACCTACCGTCTCATTTTCTCCGTGGCCCGGCAGGATGATCTGGGAGTGGTGCGGGATGCGGTTATGACCCGGTTGTGGTACGTGGTGCGCCGCGAAGGGCTGACCATTCCATTTCCGATTGCGATGGAATACGCGCCCGGGGAGTCGCCCAGTCCGCCCGCCCCTCCGCCGGCCGAACTTCTGCGGGAACATGCAAGGTTCCGGGCGGCCCTGCCCGCGGAAGGTGCGCAGGCTCCGCGCGTGATCGACTTCGCGGCTGGGGAAACCGTGCAGACACCCGAAGGCCGATTCGAAGGTTTTGCCCTCATTCTCAGGGGCGAGGCCGTCCTGCTGGCACCCGATGCCGCTGGCTCCATCGTGGAAGTCGGAGAACTCGGGCCAGGCGAATGCTTTGGTGACCAATTGGGCACCGGTGTCGCCTCCGCTCACATCGGCATCCGCGCCCTCACCGATCTCAAGGTCATGGTCTTCGAAAGCGGAGCAATCGACCACCTGCTCCAGCGCCAACCCACCCTCGCCGCCGAGATCGGCGACGCCATCGAATCACGCCGTCAGGCCGCCCATTCCGCCCGTCTGCGGAAGTAATCCCCGCAAGGTTCCCGTGCGCCGGGCTTTCGCGGGAAACCTGCGGGCAGCATGGTGAATAACTTTGTGGATGGACGGGGAATGCGCCCGTTTTCCCGGTTCAAATCGCCCGCCCGCCTGCATTTTCAAGCCCCTCGAGCCGGGACGTGGCGCGCGCAGGAAAATCGATCAATTCTGCCACGCGGGATTGCGATAAAATCATCGGAAGCAACTGCAAAAACTAGAAATTGTAGGGTTTTCCGGGAAACGAGGGCGTTCTCAGCAATGCGAGAGGCCGCGGCCAAAAGGCTGAGAAGCCTTCGTGGAACCGGGGATGGAGGAGTTTCCGGGTGCTGTGAACGGGCAACGGACCGGGAGGAAGGCGGCCCCTCCTAACATTTTGTGAATAAGCCGGGGAAAAGCCGCTTCTTTTCTAGCAATTATGGAATCGTGTGGTGGGCGCTTTGCGGTTGCGGAGGGTCGGGTGGATGGGGAGTGGGGGAGGGTATGTATGAGCTTCTGGGAAGGGATGAGCGGAGCCGGGCGCGGCGAGGGCGGATGGTATTGCCGCATGGGGTGGTGGAGACGCCTGTGTTCATGCCTGTGGGGACGCAGGGGGCGGTGAAGGCGGTGGCTCCGGAGGAGTTGGAGGCCTTGGGGGCGGAGATCATACTGGGGAACACGTATCATCTGCATTTGCGGCCTGGGATGGAAGTGATGCGGGCGATGGGTGGGCTGCATGCGTTCAGTGCGTGGCGGCGGCCCTTGCTGACTGACAGTGGGGGGTTTCAGGTATTTTCGCTGGCGAAGCTGCGGAAGATTTCGGAGGCGGGTGTGCAGTTTCAGAGTCATCTGGATGGATCGAAGCGGTTTCTGGGGCCGGAGGAGAGCATGGAGATTCAGGCGGTACTGGGGTCGGACGTGGCGATGCTGTTTGACGATTGTCCGCCGTGGCCGGTTTCCGAGGTGGATGCGGAGAAGAGTCTGGGGTTGACGCTGCGGTGGGCGCAGCGGTGCCGGGACTGGGTGGAGGCGCATCGGCCGCAGGCGGGCGGAGGGGTGGGGCGGCAGCATCATTTCGGGATTGTGCAGGGGAGTGTCTATGCGGGGCTGCGGGAGCGTGCCGCGAAGGAACTGGCGGCCATGGAGTGGGATGGTTATGCGGTGGGTGGGGTGAGTGTGGGTGAACCCGAGCCTGAGATGATGGCGGCGGTGGAGCATGCCGAGCCGTATCTTCCCGAGGGCAAGCCGCGTTATGCGATGGGGCTGGGGACGCCGCCGCAGATTCTCGAGCTGATTGCGCGGGGAATTGACATGTTCGACTGCGTCATTCCGACCCGTCTGGCGCGTCACGGAGCTGCCTTCACGCGGCGGGGGCAGATCAATCTGAAGAATCAGCGGTTTACGATGGATGGGGGACCGATCGAGGAAGGCTGCGGGTGTCCGGCCTGCCGGAGGTTCAGCCGGGCGTATATCCGCCACCTCTTCCGGTCCGGGGAAATCCTGGGAATCAGGTTGATTTGTCTGCACAATCTGCATTTCTACCTGTCCCTTGCGCGCCGCGCCCGGGAAGAGATCGAAGCGGGAACGTTTTCGGCTTTCCGGGCCGCCTTCGTAGCCGAGTACCGATCTGTTTCTGCCGAACCATCCTGAACCAGCCATGCCGACCTCTTCCGATTTTCTTTTCCTTGCCCAGCAGGATGCCGCCCAGCCGGGCGGCGGGCTGGCACCGATGCTGATGCCGATCCTGCTGCTGGTGCTGTTCTATTTCATGCTGATCCGTCCGCAGCGCAGGCAGCAGAAGGAGCACCTTGCCAAGCTTGCGGCCCTGCAGTCGGGTGACGAAGTGATCGCGGCCGGCGGGATTTACGGAATGATCACGAACATCAACGACCGGGTCGTGACCCTGAAAGTTGCGGATAACGTAAAGATCCGGGTCGACAAGAACAGCATTCTTTCGGTACTGAAGACGACGGATCAGCCTGCGTCCGAAGCGAAGCCTGCTGCCTGAGATTTGTTCCGAAGAGAATTCATGATTCCGGACAAACCGGGTCAGTGACGTCGCCTCTGATGTCATCCCGGGACCGCCGCCAACTTTCTGCCCTGTAAATTGCCATGATGCTTGCCGCCGCTGAAAATCTGTCTGCCATGGAGCAGTACCTGCCTTACCTTGTGCTTGGCATCGGGGTGATTGCCGCTGGTCTGTTCGTTGCGTATTTTGCCGCCGAGACCGACCGCCGGAAGCGGCTCATGGGAACCCTGCTGACGCTGCTGCTGACGGCCTTTGCGGTTTTCTGCATTTTCGAGGGCAAGGGAGTGAAGAAGGGGATTGACCTGCAGGGTGGCGCTTCGTTCCTTGTGAAGGTGCAGCCTGCCGAGGGACGGCCGGTGAATCCGGATGTGCTCACCAAGGCACAGGAGATCATTGAGAGCCGCCTTAATCCGGGAGGTGGCAAGGACGTGGTGGTGACGCCGCAGGGGACTGACCGTCTCTATGTGGAGGTGCCGGGTCTGAGCGACGACGAGATCAAGAATTCCAAGTCGGTCATCGAACGGGTGGCGCGGCTCGAGTTCCGGCTGCTGGGATCCGATGCTGCGGGCCCGGGCGGTCTGGTGTTCACGAACGAGGCTGACCAGACGATCAAGCCCGATGCCACCAAGATGCGTTATCTGGGCGACCGGGATGAGAAGGATTCCGAGGCTCGCGAACCTGGCAAGCCGAAGCCGAAGCCGGACAAGTTCATCTGGGTGCGCAAGACGGTCGAGATGAAGGGGAAGAGCGTGAAGAACGCCTTTGCCGCCCTTTATCCGGGATCGCTGAATCACCACATTGTGGTCGAACTGCATTCCGAATTCGGCGAGCAGATGCGCAAGCTGACCAAGGCGAACATCGGTCGTCCGATGGCCATCATCATGGATGGTGAAGTATTGTCCGCCCCGACCATCAATGGGGAATTCGGATCGAACTTCGAGGTCACGGGTGGCTTTGATGAAGTGGAGGCCCGCGAGCTTTCGAGTGCGCTCATGAATCCGCTCGAGAACCCGCTGCTGGTGGAGCAATCGAGCACGATTTCGCCGACGTACGGCAAGGACACGGTGAAGCAGGGGATTTACGCGTGTCTGGTCGGTCTGTGCCTGACGCTGGTTTTCATGATGATCTACTACCGCCTGTCCGGGATCATTGCCGTGATTGGCCTTGTGGTGAACCTCCTGCTGCTGCTCGGAGCCATGCGGGTTTTCGACCAGACTCTTACCATGCCGGGGATTGCCGGGATCATTCTGACCCTCGGGATGGCCATCGATGCCAACGTGCTGATCTACGAACGCATGCGCGAGGAATTCAAGGCTGGGCGCAGTCTGGGACCTGCGATTTCGGCTTCGTACGAGAAGGCCTTCTCGGCGATTTTCGATTCGAACATCACGACCCTGATCACCTCGATCATCATGATTGTGATTGCGACGGGTGCGGTGAAGGGCTTCGGTCTTTCGCTGACGATTGGTCTCATCGCGTCGATGTTCTCGTCGCTGCTCATTACGCGGGTCTGCTTTCTCTGGCTGAGCGGGGCCGGGCTGCAGAAGCTTTCGTTCATGGAACTGATCGAGAACCGGCTCTATGATTTCATGGGCAAGCGGAAGCTGTGGCTCACGATTTCCGCGGTGCTCTGTGCTGCCATGGTGGCCGTGGTGGCGCTGAAGGGTCAGAAGGTACTTGGCTACGAACTCCGGGGGGGCGACATTGTGAGCCTGACCGGTGTCCCGGGGGCGACGGAGGATGCGGTGCGCACCGCCATGGGTTCCTGGAAATTCACGGCGAAGGACGGATCGGCGCTGGAAGCCGCCAATGTCAATGTGAGTACGGTGAAGCCCCTCACGGGTGAATCGTATGTGATTCTGCGCAGCCCACCGGCGACCGCGGACGCCATCCGCACGCACCTCGCGGCGAATCTGGCGGGAGCAGATGAAGTGGCCAGGCAGAAGATTGCCGAGGCATCGGCGGAATCCATGGGTTCGGCGGTCGGCGGCGAAATGCTCAAGAAGTCGTTCTGGGCCCTTGGGCTCGGTCTGCTCGGCATTTTCATCTACCTGACCTTCCGGTTTGAAATGCCCTTCGCGATCGGGGGCATTGTGGCGATTCTGCACGACGTGACGATTGCCGTGGGGGTCTGTGCGCTCGCGGGCAAGGAGATCGGTCTGATTCTCGTGGGTGCCTTCCTGACGATCGCAGGGTACTCCATCAATGACACCATCGTGATTTTTGACCGGGTGCGCGACAATCTGCGGACGATGACCGGTGATCTGGAGAGCATTCTGAATCATGCGATCAGTGCGACCCTGAGCCGGACGATCATCACGTCCGGGGTGACGGCGCTGGCGGTGCTCGCGATGTGGCTGTTCGGTGGCAAATCGATGGCGGACTTTTCCTTTGCGATGCTGATCGGGATGCTGTCGGGCGTTTACTCGACGATCTTCATTGCGAGTCCGGTGGTGCTCTGGTGGGCGAAGCGGCGGAAGCTCAACCTGCGGCAGCAGATTCTCGATGCGGACGCCCTCGCGCTGGAAGCGGCCAGTGGGCTGGAACGCGAAGCACCGGAAAAGAAGGGCCAGGGAGGCGATGCCGCTGCCCTGCCGTCGTCCTGATTGCATCAGACCCGTTCTCCGCATGATCACGGTGCCGCCAGAAGACCGCGGTCCGGTGGACATGCACGTGCATCTGGTCGGCAATGGACTGACGGGGTCGGGCTGCTGGCTGCGTCCTCCGTTTCTCCATCGGTTTCTGGCGGACTGGATGCTGCGGCAGCTGGGGATGACGGTATCGTGGCGGGTGGCTGGCTTTGACGAGGCGTATGTGGAATTGCTGGTGCGCTGGCTGCGGGAGAGTCCGCTGACGCATGCGGTCCTGCTGGCCCACGAGGAAGTATACGATGCGGGCGGGCGGAAGCTGGCGGTTGGCTCGATGCTCGTGCCGAATGACTATGTCTTTGCGGTGTGTGCTCAGCATCCGGAACTGCTGCCGGCTGTCTCCATTCATCCGGCGCGGGCGGATGCCATGGACGAACTCGAGCGTTGTCTGGAACGGGGAGCGGTCATGATGAAGTGCCTGCCGAACTGTCAGAACATCGATAGCCGGCTGCCGCGGTACCGGAAATTCTGGGAACGCATGGCGGAGGCCGGGTTACCGTTTCTCGCGCATACGGGCGGGGAGCATACCATTCCGCAGGTCGATCCCTCGCTGGCTGATCCCCGCACGCTGGTGGGCGCGCTGGAAGCCGGGGTGACGGTGATTGCGGCGCATGCGGCCACGCGGAGCGGGCTGCGGGACCCCGACTATCTCGACGTGCTGCTGGAGATGATGGAGCGCTGGCCACGTCTTCATGCCGACATCAGTGCCCTCAATCTGCCGCTGCGGAGCGCTGGACTGCCCCGCCTGCTGCGCCGGCCCGAGTGGCATCACCGGCTCGTCCACGGCAGTGATTTTCCGGTGCCCGTGCTGCCCGCCTGGCCGCGGCGGCGGGGTCTCATTTCCGCGGAAGCCGAACGCAACTGGGCGGCCGTGAGCAACGTGATCGACCGGGATTACGGACTGAAGAAGGACATGGGATTTCCCGATTCGGTTTTCACCGGGGTGTGGAATCTGCTGCGGGTTGGTGCTCCGCCAGTTCCGTCCGGCGGGAAACCGTCTTGACGGGCCGATGATTCCGCCGCAGTGACTAGTCCACTTGCCCGGCTGTCAGCTGCCCGGGCTTTTCTGTTTTGACTGTGATATGACCTGGGACTGGAAGACCACCCTCTGGTTTGTCTGCTACCTGCCGGTAGTGGTCGGGCTAACCCTGTTCGGGCTGCATCGGTTCTACATTGTCTGGCTGTTCTGGAAGCATTACCGGCGTCCCCCGCGTCCGGCGGCGCGCTTTGCGGAACTTCCGTTCGTGACCGTGCAGCTTCCCGTCTTCAATGAAATGCACGTGGTGCGCCGCCTTGTGGAATCCGTGGCGGGACTCGATTATCCCCGGCATCTGCTCCAGATTCAGATTCTCGACGATTCGACTGATGAGACCGTGGCAATCTGTCAGGAAGAGGAAGCGAAGCTGCGGGCCGAGGGCTTCGATGTGACGCACATTCACCGGACCAACCGGGAAGGCTTCAAGGCCGGGGCCATGGAAAATGGGCTCAGGACAGCGAGTGGAGAGTATGTCTTCATTCTCGATGCCGATTTCATTCCGCCGCCCGGGGTACTGAAGGAGATGATTCATTACTTCACTGATCCCCGCATCGGGCTGGTGCAGAGCCGCTGGGGTCATCTCAACCGCGACTATTCGCTGCTGACGAAGGTGCAGGCCATGTTCCTCGATGGTCACCTTGTGGTCGAGCAGGTGGCGCGCAGCCGGGCCGGACGATTCTTCAATTTCAATGGGACGGCGGGCATCTGGCGGAAGTCGGCCATTGTGGATGCGGGGGGCTGGGAACACGATACCCTGACGGAGGATCTTGATCTCTCGTACCGTGCGCAGATGAAGGGCTGGAAGTTCGTGTTCCTCTGCGATCTGATCACTCCTGCCGAACTGCCGGTCGATGTGAACGGATTCAAGACACAGCAGCACCGCTGGACGAAGGGATCGATTCAGACCTGCAAGAAGATGCTGGGACCGGTGTGGCGGAGCAGGCAACCGCTCGCCATCAAGCTCGAGGCAACCGTTCATCTCGGCATTAATTTCATGAATCTGCTGCTCTTGTGCCAGTGCGTCGTGGCCTGGCCTGGAATGGGGCAGCAGTTCAGCCTGGGGGGTCACCGCTTCCTCCTCCTTGATCTTCCGGTCTTCATTCTGTCGACCGTTTCCGTGGCCCTCTTTTATCTTTCGAGTCAGATGGCCGCCTACCCGCGTCACTGGCTGCGGCACATGCTGTATTATCCCATGCTGATCGCTGTGCTGGTCGGCATGGCTGTCAACAACGGCCGCGCCGTGCTCGAAGCCCTCTTCAACAAGGAATCCCCCTTCGTGCGCACCCCGAAGTTCGGGATCGAAGGCAAGAAGAAGGCCCCGGCCGCCCAGAAAAATTACAAGTCGCTGAAATCCATCGCTTTGGGATCCGAGGTGGCCCTCGCAGTTTACTTCACGGTTGCCCTTATTTCGGCTTTCTTAAAAAATTACTGGAGTTCCGTTCCGTTTTTGTTACTGTTCATGGCAGGCTTCTGGTACGTGGTCTGGGGATCCTTGCCCCAGCTGTTTCCCGGGAGTCGCAAAGAGGATGACAGTGGCCCGGTGGCTGCGTAATTCTCAACGAGAGACCATGAGACCATGAGAGACGGAACAACTGATCAGAATGGTGGCCGCCAGCGGCTGCTGGGAGCGATGGTGGCTGGGCTGGGGGCGATGCTGCTGAGCAGCTGTGGAACGACCCGGGCGCACCGGGAGATTGTGGTGAGCGTGAAGGATCAGAAGGCGGCCCTGTATGAACGGGGGGAACCGGTGCGCGTGTATGGGGTTTCGACATCCAAGTTCGGCGTCGGAGATCAGATGAACAGTTGCCGGACACCGACGGGCAAGCTGCGGGTGGTGCGGAAGATTGGTCAGGGGATGCCACCGGGCATGGTATTCAAATCGCGTCGGCCGACTGGGGAGATTCTGCCGCCGGATTCGCCGGGGCGGGATCCGGTGGTGACGCGGATTCTGTGGCTGGCGGGGATGGAAGGAAAGAACCGGAACACCCTGCGGAGGTTCATCTATATTCATGGGACGCCGGAAGAGGGCAAGATTGGGCGGCCGGCGAGTTACGGCTGTGTGCGCATGCGGAGCATGGATGTGATTGATCTCTTCAACCGGACGCCTGTGGGCACGCCGGTGGTCATTGAACAGGGTGGTCTGCCGCTGGAGGCCAGGTTCCAGAAGGAATATGTGTACCGGGCGCCGAGTCGGCCCGAGCGCGGCCCGGCGCTGCCGGGTCAGCCTGAGACCGCGGTGGCGCAGCGCTGATTCTGTTGTTTCCCCGGCTTGACAGTCTGCAATCGGCTGATACGCTCGCCCTCCTTTTCATTTCCAAGTTTTCCTGAAAACCATCCATGGCCAATAACAAGTCCGCTGAAAAACGTGTCCGTCAGACCGAGACCCGCACACTCCGCAACAAATCGATGAAGACCCGTGTGAAGAACGCGCGTCGTGGTCTCAATCAGGCGACGGCGGCCAAGGATGGTGCGGCGGCGGCTCCCAAACTGGCATTGCTTTCGTCGGTGGCGGACAAGGCTGCCAACCGTGGTGTCATTCACCGCAACAAGGCGAACCGCATCAAGTCGCGTGCGGCGAAGCTCGTGGCTGCGGCCAAGTGAGCTGAGGAATCCGGGAATCCGGGCTTCGGCCTGGAGCATCTGAAATTTGACCGGCTGCCGGGATCCCGAGGGACAGGCAGCCGGTTTTTTGTGCCTGGGAGCGAGAGCAGCGGAAGAGGCTTGGTTTATCGTTGGAGTCCGACGGCATCGCCGGGGCATGGCGGTCGGGGCGTGGTCTTCCTCCGGGCGAGCGGTTCGCGCTGCCGTGGGTTCCTGCGGCGCGGGGGGGGATTCAGAGGATGACGCCTGGGGCGACCGAGCGGGCCGCGGGGTAGCGGTCGAGCCATGCTGCCGTGGTGTCGGCGAGGGCGTCGACCTGACTGGTGGCGGCACCGGTGCGGGTGGCGCTGTGCTGGAAGATGGAGAGGACGCGGTCTTTGGTGAAGCCGAGCCGGGGGTCTGCGGCGAGGCGGTCGAGGAGGTCGTTTTCCGAGGCGGCCCCGCTGCGGAGGCTGCGGACGGCGGCGATGGCGTGTTCCTTGATGGCTTCGTGGGCGGTTTCGCGACCGACGCCTGATTTGACTGCTTCCATGAGGAAGGTGGTGGTGAGGAGGAAGGGGAGGTAGCGATGGGTTTCGCGGGTGACCACGTCCGGGTAGACTTCCATCTGCTGGAGGACGACGAGGGTGGTTTCGAGGAGGCCATCGAAGGCGAAGAAGCTGTCCGGGAGGACGATGCGGCGGACGACTGAGCAGGAGACATCGCCTTCGTTCCATTGGTCGCCGGCTAGCCCGGATGCCATCGTGAGGTAGCCCTTTATGATGAGGTGGAGGCCATTGATGCGTTCGCACGAGCGGCTGTTCATCTTGTGGGGCATGGCGCTGGAGCCGGTCTGGCCGGGGGCGAAGCCTTCGCTGGCGAGTTCGTGACCGGCCATGAGGCGAAGGGTGCGGGCGAAGGATGAGGGTCCGCTGGCGGCATCGGTGAGGGCGGCGACGACGCGGAAGTCGAGGCTGCGCGGATAGACCTGGCCGACGGCGGTGCAGGAAGCCGGGAGACCGAGGTGGGTGGTGATTTTCTGTTCGAGGGCGGCGACTTTCGCGTGATCGCCGCCGAAGAGGTTGAGTTGGTCGAGCTGGGTTCCGGTGGCACCCTTGATCCCGCGGACGGGGTAGGTGGCGATGAGGTGTTCGAGGGAAGCGAGGCCGCCGAGGAGTTCTTCGGCGAACATGGCGAGGCGTTTGCCGAGGGTGGTGGGCTGGGCGGCGACGTTGTGGGTACGGGCCGTGAGAATGAGATCGCGTGTTTCCGATGCGCGGCGGCTCAGGGCTGCGAGGACCGCGACCGAGCGGACGAGGGAGATCTGGAGGGCACGGAACGACTGGAGTTGTTCCACGTTTTCGGTGAGGTCGCGGCTCGTCATCCCCTTGTGGATGTGTTCGTGGCCGGCCAGTTCGCAGAATTCGTCGATACGGGCCTTCACGTCGTGGCGGGTGACGCGTTCCCGTTCCATGATGCGGGCGGCATTGATGTCGTTTTTGGCCTTCTCGTAGGCGGCGATGGCCTCGGCTGGGATGTCGAGTCCGAGGTCGCGCTGCGCCTTCATGACCGCGATCCAGAGTTCGCGTTCGAGGAGGATTTTCCCTTCCGGCGACCAGATCGAGGTCATGGCTGGGGTGGCATAGCGTTCGGCGAGGACGTTGGGGATCATGAGGGGCGGTCGGAAAACGGTGTGATGCGGGCGTGGCTGGTACGCAGGGTTGCGGGCTGGGTCAATCGCTGGCGCGGTGGCCATCCTTGAAGTGGTCG
>Ga0315904_10008512_pt1 | contig 13558 bp, 14 predicted proteins | sample LakEriMetagenome_6_FD_203529 | JGI IMG/M metagenome (GOLD analysis project Ga0315904, IMG submission 203529) | Freshwater fungal communities from buoy surface, Lake Erie, Ohio, United States - Buoy 12 MA120 | ecosystem: Environmental > Aquatic > Freshwater > Lake | place: USA: Lake Erie, Ohio... | reverse complement strand
TGCAGATGGATGATAAGAGATTGTTATTCACAAATGATCTTGGCAGATCAAATCATCCACTCTTAGTACCACCACAACTACCCCCTGATTTAGAGATAGATGCAGTAATTACTGAATCAACCTATGGGGATCGGGTCCATGAGGATGCTGGTGATCTATTTGCAGATCAATTAAATGCGGCAATTAAACGAGGCGGCCGTATTTTAATCCCAGCCTTTGCCGTAGATCGCACCGAGGTTATCTTGATGAAATTACGGCAGTTAATAGATGAAAAAAAGATCCCACAAACTCCAATCTATGTTGACTCCCCCATGGCACTTAAAGCACTTGATTACTACCGCCAAGCTATCAATGAATCCTCCCCTGAGATAAGAAAGGAGGTTATTACTAAGTGGCAGGGGTTAGATCCATTTAATCCTGGACTTTTAAATCAGATGCGCACAACTGAAGAGTCAATCTCATTAAATAAGCTACTTACCAATGCAATTATCATCTCCGCAAGTGGCATGGGCACAGGAGGCCGGGTAGTCCACCACCTAGAGCAGATACTTCCAGATCGGCTCTCCACAGTTATCTTGGTGGGCTTTCAAGCACTAGGAACTAGAGGAAGATCACTCCTTGATGGCCAAACACAGATAAAAATGTTTGGCCAATTTATTCCAGTAAATGCAACTATCTGTCACATTGAATCCTTCTCAGTACATGCAGATAGTAATGAGTTAATTACCTGGCTTAGAGAGATTAAAAAACCAAAGCAAGCCTTTGTAGTTCATGGTGATCCCACCTCTGCCCAAACCTTTGCAACTAGATTGTTTGATCAACTGGGATGGCAGGCGGTAACTCCTGAGTTTGCAAAGAGTTATATTATTTAAGTAGATCCTTCATCTGCTTATTAATTAAATAAGCTGCCCAATTTGGATTAACCCTACTTAAAAGGTTCATAATCTTGGCATCTTGGCCGATATAAATACGCTTCTTATCCTTTTCAATCCCAGCCACAATCATCGCTGCTGCCTTATCTGCGCTACTCATCTTGATCTTTGAAGTATCAATATCCATCTTTGGCATCTTTATCCCAGAGTTTTTAGCAATATCAGTACTTACCGCACCTGGATAGACGAGTAAGACCTTAACATCTGTGTTTGCAAGCTCACTTGCTAGCCCAGCACTTAATTGAGCAAGTGCTGCCTTTGAAGCACCATATAGTGATTGACCAGGAACTGGGGTGTATGCACCCATCGATGAGGTGTTAACAATAAATGCCTTCTTCTTCACCTTAAGTGTTGGCAGAAATACTCTAATCAGATTTAATGGCGCAAATAGATTTACATCCATAACCTTATTAATGCTCTCCTGCTTTAAATCCTCTAACCTTACAAAGGGTTGAATAATCCCAGCATTGTTAATTACTACATCCACACTTCCTAACTGCTTGGCAATTAACTTTGGCAGCGCTGCTACTTTTGAAGTGTTTGTAATATCTAAAACTATTGGTAGATAATTCTTCTTACTTGCCAATGCAACCTTGCCGGTTTCAACTAAACCATCTTTTTTAATATCAACAGCTGCCACCTTGGCGCCCTTTTTAATCAACTCAACACAGATTGCTCTTCCCATCCCAGCACCAGCCCCTGTGACTAGGACTGTGGTTCCTTGGAGGTTCATATGTGTGCCTTTCGGTGGGAAGGAGTTAAGGATATGGGGTGATTGGATAATGTACGCACTTCTTTCTGGCACATTTGAGGTAGTAGCTAATCTGCTCTTTTTAATTGCTATTACCAATTTAAAGTTAAGTAAGGTGGGGGTCTTTATGGCATCTGCCCCTGCCCTATCTGCCTTAATAGCAATTAAATTACTAAAGCAGCGCCCATCACTTGCCAACTGGTTAGGAATTGCTGAGCTGTATTGATGATCAATTAGGCTTTGGGCTTTTTTCTTAATTTACTGAAAAATGAGTCAGCGTAATCGGCTGCAGTTAATTTATTGCGTTCTGCAACCTCTGCATCTTTCCTTGCTTGAAATTCTTTAGATTCCACCTGACTTTTCAGGTGAAGAGATTTAAAGATTCCCTTAAACATTTGATTACAAATTGAGCACTTACCCATAAACATTTGATCATCTTGAGTAATCTCACCCATAGTTGATTTGATTGATGTGATCTTGCAGCACTTTTCACAAAAAAGTCTGGTGGTGAAAATTCCCCCAGCCTTGTTTGATCCCTGCTTTACGTCAGATTTCTTTTTGGTGGATTTTGCAGTAATTAAATTAATTAAAGCATCCTCAAAATACTTTCTGTTGGCCTCTTGGTTTCGCCTAGCAATTTCCTCCTGTTGCTCACGCTTTAGTGCATTTTTTACCAAAATCGCCTCTTCGACCAATCCATAGGTATCACCCCATAGAAAAAAATTACACTCTAAGCAATTGCCTGAAAACTCAAAGTTTTCATTATCTATTGGCTTTGAATGACCGTAAAAGTTAGTAAGTTGTGAGCATTTAGGACAAAAATACCTTAACTCCCAAACTCTACTGCGTTTGCCCCGCTCATATTTTTCTTGGTATGACTTTGTTGAAATTTCTCCAGATTTCTTGGTGTGGATTAAACCTGAAAAATAGTAAGCCAATAAATCAGTTGAACATAGATTCACATAAATTCTATCCATGAAGGAATAAACTTTATAAACCAATTGTTTTTGCTTACAACGATCACACTTGGCTTCAAAGTGATTGGCACGATTGAGCCAAGGTGCTACTTGATACTTTCCACTTGGTCGATGGTCTAAATAATCTCTATCTATCGCACTCATAGTAATTGTTAAATTCCCTTAGTAATCAGTAAATAAGTATGTTTAGGGAGTAAGTAAAGTTTGCTTACCAGAGTGTTCAAGCTACTCACTAAGAAGATCATCTTCAGAGGGTGCTGGTAGATCCCAGGAGATGCTTGGTTGTCCACCTGGTAATTCTCCCTCTTGATCTGCAGTAATTACCAGCGAGTTAAGAAAGTTTCTCCCGTTGAACTCAGTTATCTCACCTAAAGTTACATAGACAGGAGTTCTTGAGTAAGTACCTTCAGCACAACTTGGTTGGCAGTTGTTTTCGAGGTAGGTGCCATAGCCAACAGCACCATTTACATCCCAAACTGCCCAAATTAAATCTTCGAGCCTCATCCCAGCATCGGCACAGGTGAGTGTTAGAGAATCAGGCCGCTGTTCTGGTATTTCACAATCGGAAACCCAAACATTTGAAGATTTTGTAGTGCTAGTTGGACCAACCTTGCTCTCATATGTGATTACAGTGAAGAGCACAGTTGCTGCAAAGAGTGAGATTACCAGTATTGATACCTTGTATTTTTTAAGCACAGATTGTCTCCTGCAAGGTAGTTATTCTACGAATTATCTGGTCAGCCTCTGCCACCTTGCCCTTTATGACCAAGACATTGGCAATCTCTTTTTCAATGTCAATTGTTAACTTCCAATCGGGATTTTTAGAGTGAACATTCATGGAGAGTGATTTTTTAAGCAACAAAATTGCCTCATCAAACTCACCAATCAAAACATTGGCACACCCTAGGCGGTAATTTGCCTGGATCTCTAAATCTTGATTTTGGGCGGTCTGGGCAAAATCCAAAGCTTTCTGAGCATGAATTAAGGAATCTACTGAGTTGTTTAATGCCATATAGCTAACTGCAAGGTACTCATCACAGTAGTAGATGTTTTCTGGATCTTTTTCTAATTTGAAATAATGCCGGGCTCGATCTAAGTGAAAGATTGCATAGTTATATCTACCCAACTTTTGACTTAGGTAACCAACACTGTAGTGATCTTGACCAATAATTTGATCGGTGATATCTGGATCGACCTCATTCATGACCTGCATATGACACTCAAGTGCTTTTTCTATCTCCCCTGCATCGTAGAAAAAGTGACCTGCACGACGTAACATATTTGTTGCATCACTTGGATACTCACTACGCAAAAAATCAAAAGCATGCAACGCTATCTTTGCTGCCTCTGCAGCTCGATCTAATTTACTTAATGAATAGGTAATTCCTTCATATACATGAAGTAACTCTTTTGTGCTGGCAGCAGCTTTTTGTGCTTCATATATCTCTCTTGCACTTTCGCATAGTGCTAGCGCTGATTTAAAATCTCCTCGATCGTAAGCCAGATGGCTCAACTCAATAAATTGTTCGGCACGTTCGGTACCTTCAGATCTAGGTAAATCTCGCCAGATCTCTTTTTCATTTGGTTTATTTTCAGTACTCACCATTTCCTTTCTTGAGGCAGGGGTGCTTCGGGCGGGTTATTAACCTACTAAGCGCTACTGACATAGCTGCTCAGTACTGGCTTTTGGGGGAAGCGGAGAGTAGCACAATCACCGAACATCTGTTCGAATCAATTTCAGGGATGATTTTGCAATGCTGCCAGAACAAGAATCGGACAAAAGTAAACGATTGGGACAATTAATCTAATTGCACTCCAGGGACAGACCCCGGATCTCCAGTAGGGATTAAGGTTGAATAGCCTTTACTGCCTATAGCTAATATGCAGCGGTTGGGTTAGATAACTCACCCGTTACCTTTTCCGAGATTGATGCCCTTGATTTTGAACTGGTAGGAAGTTTTAGGAGTTTCCCAGATCCAGGTTAAAAAACTTTACATCTTAAGCTGGCAGGAAAATCTCATCCCATGCCTTTTCAAGCTGTTTTGCTAATCGGTATGCAAGTAATGGCGGGACCGCATTGCCTATTAACTTATACCCATCAGATTGAGAGAGTTTTTTCGGAATTACAAATCGATAATCATCTGGGAAGGTTTGAAGCCGAGCACACTCTCTTACCGTCAATCGGCGCTCTGGTAATCCTTGACTTAACTCTTCAGTTGATTTTCCACCGTGCTCCAAACTCAATCGGCGATACTCGATATTTCCATGATGCTCAGCTCGAATAGTTGGGCCAGGTTTGGTCAAGGAAACCTCTGCGCTTCCCTGCATCTTATGTAGATAAGCCGCTTTGGAGAAAGCTTGTTGAGAAAGATCTGGGCTTAATTCTGGCTCTTCTAGGCCAGTAAATGCATCTGCTGAGGTAGACAGTCCACGTAATCCAAATATGTCACCGAGAGATAACCCATGTGTTGGATCAGGGTAAAGATCTAACTCACTTGGCAGAGTTCCATGTTTTTCCATAAAGGCAAGAATTTCTGGCTTTACTTTAGATTTATTCAAACCAATGAAAATTACTCGCTCACGTTTTTGAGGAACGCCATACTCAATAGCTTTTAAAACTCTTACTGGGAGTACAAAAAAACCACTCTTATTGATTGATGCAAAATCCTTTGAAATAATATCTTTGGCATCTCCTAGGGAGACAAGACCTCGCACATTTTCAGCATAAAACACATAAGGATTTGTCACGGCAATAAACTCACGCATCCAGTAGTAGAGCATTCCTCGATTTTCAATTGAAGGGTCCTCAATACCACTGAGCATTGCCTGATTTCCTAAGTGACTTTTTGGAGATTTAAAGCCCATTCGTTTTCCAGCAACGCTAAAATCATTACAAGGAAAACCACCAGTTACAACATCGACCGGTTCCTTTAACTTAAATTTGCCAGATTGAATACTTTTAACAATCTCAACAATACTTTTTAAGTGATAAACACCATTAACATCCCGACGGGGCTGAAAAAAAGATTCCCAGGCAATCTGAGCCTTCTCATAGACGTCACAAGCAAATATTGTTTCAAAGTTAGCTTCAGGAAGATTTGCAAAACCACTTTTGTTAAATCTCTTGATAACCTCTAGTTCATCAGATGACATGCTTGATTTATGAATCGGGAAATCTCCCTCAAATCCCAGATCCATTCCACCACAACCTGAAAATAGGGATGCAATTTTTTTCTTACTCATATAAATGCAGTCTATGCCATCACACTGACATTGCCCACGGCAAATCGGAGTAGGACCACGAGTCATGTTTATACAATTTGGCCTCTGGGTTTCCACAAAACTTTCCGTGACTCCACCGCACCTCAGAGCGTATTTTTCTACTAAATTTTTTCTGACTTTTCTTATCCAGAAACTCAAAGCTCAATAAGACCTCAGGTTGACCCCGGGTAAGTGCCTCAGCCTTAACTCCTGCAATCTCAAAATTTTCCTCCCAGTTTTTCAGGTCACTCACCTCAACAGCGAAACTCGTTGAGTTCTCAGTCCCACACAATGTGTAACGATTACCATCCAACCTGAAATAAAAAGCAAACAACTTAGCTAACGACTTATTGTTTGAAAGCTGTTTATTACCGCCGGTGAGTGATGAGGCTATATTTGAATTAAATATCTCAGCAGATGTGTTACTGACTTTTCGACATAATAGATCATAGGCAGACAAAACTACAGAATTAGAAGATGAGTGCAGATCTGCAACATAAGTTGAAAATTTCTTTCGCTCCCCCTTCCCGCCTACATTTTGATAATAAGAGGTAATGTCTTTGTAACCAGAGAATTTAGCCCCTGAACATTTTAAGTAGTAGTTGTTTAACTCCTCTGGTGCGGTGTGGATAAACCAATCACTATCCCGAGATTGCTCAAAAATTCCCTTTGGCCATTTTTCAAAAACTTTAAATGGGGAGGGGTTTTGAAATAGTTGAGCGTTCTCTTTCACTGAAATTCTTAAATCTAGCGAATCAACATGTAAATCATGTCCTACTGCGCCATACTCTTTGAGTTTTTCTTTACCGGTCCAGGTCACCGAAAAGTTACTGGGAGCTTTACGAGTTGAAAGCCACTTTTTAATTTTCCCGCCAGTTCTCTTCAACTCCTCAACAGATTTTTTGTCTGAAGAGAGCCGGCGGCGAAGCTCTTCCTGATAGAGGCTTTTTGATTCACTATCTACGTTTTTAATTCGGGACCAGTCTTCATCCACCATGGCCAATGCAATTTGTAATTCTGAGAATACTGTTTGTGGTCTTGGCATCTATCTACCAGTGCCCTTTCTTCAGTAATCTTTGAAATGTAAATAGCTCAATTTGAGGATTAATTGATTTTACTAGAATGGTTTCAATAAGAAGAAATCAGCAAACACACGAAAGTTTAGATAATTACTTACATTTAGCGGCTCTCGCTTAACGATTCCGTAATTTACTAACATTTCAGTTAGTGCGCCTCGCCCAACACTGCCATCAATGCCACTTGATTTTGAGCCCAGAGCCTTTTTGTGAGATCTTGCATATTTAATGTGGGCAGCATCAATCTCAGCTTTTGTCTTATTGCTTACATCTACGGTGAAGATCGTGATGGTTAGAAACTCATTAATTGATCCAAACCTCTTTGCCGTAGCTTTTATCTTTTTTAAATCTCGTAGCATTCCTGACTGAATCGAGTCCTTACCTTTTGTTAACTTCTTAGGGTTAGCCGCATCAGCATGAATCCAGGATTTGCCTTCAATTATTAATTTAGGATCTCCGTTTTCAAGTACAGCCAGGTCATGGCGTTTCCACTCTCGAGCAATAACATGATTGTTTCCTCGATTCCTGTGCATTGCCATGGCAATTTGATTTCGAATTTCCAATTCACTTTTCCCGGTAGCAAATAAATAAGCTAGATCATCTGGACGTATTTCATGAATAGCGTCTAGACAGAAACGCATCAGTTGATCAGGAGTAAATCTTGGGTCGAATTCATTCATGTTCAACTCCTTCATTATCTTGGGGCCAGATACCTGATCTTTCACTAATTTCGATCGTATCGCTAGGTGCTATCCCGTATACATCACGTAGCGTTTTGGTGAAGAGTTGAGCAATAAACTGTGGATCAGCCTCTTCGCTTCGAAGGAAGATCAAGTAATTTGGTAAGCCTGGCTCATTTTTTAGCTCCCACCCAAGCTCTGCCATCGTGTTTTGAGCATCTAGAGAGAGTGGCTGATTTAGAAATCTATTGCTCACCGCCTCAATTGTCATTGCTCGATCATCCTCATAACAGATCTGAAGGTATGGCTGGCAACCTTGATAACGATCTGAGTAGGTTTGCATAACCAATAGATCATCTGCCTTAGCAATTGAGGTAGCAAATAGATCTGTGATCTCAAGCCACTCTTTTTCAATGGCAATTGCTTGATCTGGTATCGAGAAAATATCCTCTAAGAGATCCTCTACTTTATCTAGCTTCATTTTTACTCCTTGCATCCTTATCCTCTACTCCGTGCATTGCAGACCAAACTTTGGCCAAGGTATTTGCAAAGGCCTTACTGCGAGTAATGGCTACCTCGGATTTGAAGTTTTTATAGTTGATTAAACCTGCCTGGTTATGCAGATAGTTTTTAAACTGATCTTTTGATAACAAGAGGCGGTATGGATAATCCGCAGCAGGGGTACTGCGGATATCCAGGTCATAGCTCTGCGCCAGGGGTGAAAGGGACAAACTATCCCTGGCGCGAACTACTAGTTGATTAGCATCATGTTCTACGATGCTAATGAAGCCGGTGGTTGTAAAGAGCCACATGATGGGTTACTTACTACTCTCTTGTAGAGATGAAGGAGCTAGGAACTGCGCACCTTTAGTTAGTAACCACTCAACGTAATGAGTGTTAAAGAGTGCAATCTCAGCTCTATTTTTGCGAATCTGCTCTATTGCAGTTTCTGCATCAAGACCTGTACTCATCATGATTAAGGCTGTAACTAAACCACTACGGTTTAGGCCAGCTTGGCATCTGACTAGTAATCGATCACCTGATAGCCAGCGGTTATAACCAAACTCAACAGCTTGCTTTAGGCGATCTAGATCAATTTGCGATATGTCGGAGTCATAGATTCCGTAACGGAACTCTTGAACCTTCCAATCAGCTGGATTTGCCCAGGCATACATTGTGATGATGGCATCAAAAGGTAGATCTGTTCGAGCTTTGTTATAGGCAACTGCTTGATGAATTACATCTTCATCAGCTGTTCCACCCATAAATAGATTTGGTGCAATCTCTGAGTAAAGAGATGTTGGTTGATATGACATGTTTTTTATTTCCTTTTCTGTTAGTTATTACTTGGATTGGTCAGGATCGATCGAAGGATCAACCTGAGAGGTTGGACGTGGTTTTCTAGAGCGAGTTCCTCTGGAATATGACTCAGTCATCCGCTTTGATGAGTAAGAAATATCCTCAAACTCAGCTGTTTGAGCTAAAGCATCTATTTCATCCGCTTCAGCTTTAATGAGCGCAAGTGATTCAGCACTTTTCTCATCAGTTGCTGGGATCAAAGAGGCATGGCGGCGAAGGGAGGACGCAACTCCCTTTAGGCGGCCTGATGCCTCTTTGGTTTTTCCGCTACGAAGCTCCTCAACTGCTAACGACTTGGCAGTTTGGGCTTCAAGTATCAACCGTTCAGCACGAACAATTGGATCGCTAATACGACCTGCTGCAACATCACCTGGAACAACATTTACATTGACCGGCATAGTCACAGAAATTTCTTGACGTTGAGCAAGATCTAAATACTCAATAGTGATATCTGCAATCTTGCAAAGACCAAGGGAGGCGATCTCTGGGAGTTGGATATCAACTACAAAGCGACGGTTTTCACCGCTATAGAGATCACCTAATTGAAGTACATGAGAGTCACCATCCATCCAATATGGAAGACGTTGAATCACTTCAATTTGTGGCACACCAGCTGCTGCATGTGTTGGTGTTACTCGAAGTACTGCATTAACTACAGATTTATCAAGTAGATCATTTACTTCAGCAGCAATAGCACCAATAGCTTCATCAATGGTGCCAGCAAATCTATGGGCGCCACCGCCACCTTGAGCGAGCGCTTCTAGGATTTTTTCATCATAGCCATTGCCAAGACCGATAGTTGCAGTGGTTACCTTCTCAGTTGCAGATTTTGTCGCAACCTCTTTAAAGAACTTTGGATCCTGCTCACCAGCATTAGCATGACCATCTGAGACAAGAAGCAGAGTTGATCCACCGCTAGCAGCTACCCGATTTACCTCACGTAGACCAAGTAAGTAACCAGCACTGATATCAGTTGATCCACCGGAGGGGATCTGGCGAATGGCTTTACGTAATGATGGTTTATCGTGATCTGCCATCTTTCTAGTTGGTGCGATCACTAATGCGTTGTCATCAAAGCCAACTAAGCCAAATGAATCCTGAGGGGCTAGGCGATCAATTAACTTAAGTAAAGATCCTTTAGCTGCCTCTAATGGTGCACCGTGCATTGATCCACTTCGATCTAGCACTACCTGCACAGCTTGGCCAGGACGGGTTGATTGCTTTACATTTTCTGGTGCTGTTAAATCCAGCATCAAAGTGATTTTGTCAGCTGCCTCTATAGCAACCAGGTCGACATCTAAAACTGCTTTAACCTTCATGTGGTGCTCCGTTTCTTGGGGTTTTTGCCCCTCTATCTTGGTAAAGGAAAAAAGGGCTCAAAAGTCAATGAGATAGTCAATTTGAGCGTGAAGAAAGGCGTGAGTAGGCAGAAATACGTCTACTTAAGGGGTGGAGCTTTAAGGGATTAAGGCCTGGTTTGGCGGCCTTGCGTGTAGCGGACTAGCTCTGAGTTACTGGGGTTTGGCGGTACTGCAGGAGGGCAACTTTATGAGTATTTGCAAACATAATCGCCTCCTTTTTAACTTTAAGTAGCAATTATACCACGGCTGACTGACAATCAGTTACCAAAGTAGTGAATTAGATCTTTATCTCGCTCTTAAATCATTTACATCTAAAGCATTTTTTACTTTTTGCTCAATTTGTTTAATTCTAGTTGCCACAATTTTATTATTTTTATAATCAAGCTGATCAGCAATTGCATGGTTATCAAATCCAGCAGCAGCCAATATAAGTATCTCCTTCTCCTTCAGATTTAAAAGATCAAGAACCTCATCTACTGACTCTTTGATTCTAACTAAGGCACTAGGTGAGCCCACTGCAAATGAGATCATCCTCTCGCCTAACTCTTCATCAGAGAGCTCCCGCATTGAATGCCCTCCCCTGGCCGTGATTTTCCTAAATCTGTGAATATAAGATCTTTTGATTGTTAAGGCTATCCAGCCTTCAACATTTGCTGGTCTTTTTTCTTGTTCAATTAGATTCTCAATAGCTTGAGCCGCATAATCTTCAGCGCCAAGGCTGGTATTTACCTTCCTAGCCTTTGACAAACTTTGAGCAAATTTCAGCCAGGCTTTCCATTGCTCTGGAGTGACTTCATCTTGCCAGCGGTTTGTACTCATTCTGCCTGAGCAATCTTAGGATGAACAACTAAGGCCTCAGTCTCTGCTCCTTGTACTATGCAAGTGGCGTACTCATTTGGATTCTCGGCTTTGAGTTTGTTTTTATCCAAGGAAGTTGTCTCTTTTAGCTCTCGCTTCCAGGTGCATATTCCTTCAATTCCATCAGTCTCACCAGTTAGAACTCTCAATTTGGTATTAGCTATTTGGCTCTCCCATTCAGCATACTTCTTAATTTCAAGTGCCCCAAGGTGTTTACTATGAAGTGTAAAACCAATCTCCATTGCGTGATCAGCGGTTTTCAATTGATTTTTAAAGTCAGCTAACAATTCCACCTGCTCTGGCTCAAGAGTTGATAGATCGAAATCCCAGTTTTTATCTGCTTTTGTGCGAAAAGCACCGGTTACTGATGCTGTAGTTATGGAGTATTTCTTATATAACGCTGGGTATTTAGATTCAAAGAGCTTAGGATCAAACTTTTTAGCACCAGCTCTTGTTTGAAGATTTGCTTTAGCCCCAACATCAATCCCTTTTTCAATAGCCTCCCGGATGTACTCTTGATACATCTCTAAAACTTCGGTACAACTTGCAATAACCTCCTTGAAATTCATAATTGTGGCATAAAGATCCTCAGCCTCAGGGGTTGCGGGCAACATTTTTGAATTACTAACAACTTTTTTAAGTTTTTCTGCTTTCTCGAAATCTTTTATATTTTCTTGCATCTGAGCTGCTAACTCTTTCGCTTTAGCAATTGCTCCTTTTAATTCATCACCAGTGAAGGACATCCATTCACCCATAACTCGCTTACTTGCGAACAGATAATGCAGATTTGTTTCTACCGCCTCAACCGCTGGCATGTTTAAAGTCTCTACAATACAAAGCTTTCGAGGATTTCCAGTTTGATGCTCAAGTAATCTATTTTTTGAATCTCGATCATCTGCGTCACGGACAATTCCTATTTTGTAATAATTTGATCGCGCGCCAGTTTGTATATCTTGTTCATTAATAAAATAAAGTTGACCGGGAGTGAGAATCATTTAACGATTATACTTTTTGTTTCACAAAGTGTCACTGCCACATTAGACCAAACTTGTGGAGTTACTGTATCGGGCAAATACCCGCCTGCTCCTCCCAGAAGAATAGGTAAGTTTGGAAATTGTTCTCTAACTTTTTGAGCAGCAGCCACATACCCCTCGACTGAGTATTCAAGTCCAGTAAGAGGATCTTCTTTATGGCCATCAGCCCCACATGCAATGAAAAGTAGATCCGGATTAAATCTTTTTGCTAGATCACAAAATTTCTCTACTCCACTCATCAAGGCTGCATCATCCTTGTTTGGATTCGCATCTAGTTGATTACTTTCTAATGGGTAGTTATATACATTTTTCTCTGGGTGGCTTTCATCGCCTGTGCCAGGAAATATTCCATCTTGATGGATTGAAAATGTAAGCACATTTAGACTCTCTGCGGTTAAGTTTTCAGTCCCATCACCATGATGAGCATCAATATCTAAAATTGCTACTCTTTTACCATGGTCTTTAGTAGCTATATCTGCTGCTATGGCAAAATCGGCAAAAATACAAAACCCAGAGGAATGATCTGCTTGGGCATGGTGTTTAGCACCAGGGAAGTGGATTGCTAATTTAGTATTCCCAACCATTAAATTATCCAGGGCATTTAGCGTACCTTGGACGAATTTGCTAGCAAGATTTGCTAAATCCTCTCGCTTGCCATTCCATTCAGATGAGCGGTGTTGTTCAAGTACCTCTTCAATGTACTCAGGTGTGTGCACTCTAAGTAATTCTCCTTTGTGCACAACATTCGGTGATATCTCAACTACATCAATTTCTTCACGCCTTGCTAACTGAAGAAATAGATCTCTAGCGTTATCAAACCGTCTGCCTTGAGTTGGATGAGATGGATCAAAGATCCAGTTTTTATACTCATCTGAGTGAATTAGATATACAGGTTGTTTCATTTATTCTCCTCCTCATACTTAAAAGCCTCTGGTAGTAATTGCTTAAACTGCTCATAGCTAATTTGAGCTAATGTGCACTCCCCGCTGATCTGCATCCAGATCAACTGCCCAGGAATGTGTTTCCAATTATTTTCTTTTTTTATCCAGATCTCTTCATATAAGCCTTTGTTCTCATACCGCTGGCGATAGTAAGCAAAACAGCTGCCATCAATATGGGTTCGAACAAAATACTTAGTTGATTGATTTAATATCTGGATTTACGCCCTTTCTTCTTTACTTGTAGATTCACTAAGTGCTTGAACGATTTGTTCTATAAAAAGTTCCCTCTCCACCGCACTCATATCCTTTACCGGCTTAGGTACTTCAA
>Ga0315904_10008505_pt1 | contig 13572 bp, 21 predicted proteins | sample LakEriMetagenome_6_FD_203529 | JGI IMG/M metagenome (GOLD analysis project Ga0315904, IMG submission 203529) | Freshwater fungal communities from buoy surface, Lake Erie, Ohio, United States - Buoy 12 MA120 | ecosystem: Environmental > Aquatic > Freshwater > Lake | place: USA: Lake Erie, Ohio... | reverse complement strand
TTCAGATGAGTGACTAGGACAAATTTGATTTTTTGAGAATTCAATCCGCTGCTCTACCGACTGAGCTACCTGGCCATATGGAACTTCACAACAAAAACCGTGAAGAAGCGGAATTATAGCAAAAATGCTGACTTTTACCGAGTTTTAGCCCGGAATTTAGCCGATATCTCCGTTACGAGATGAAGCTAAGGGGCTCTTAAATGTCATTTAAAAGGAAATTAAAGAAATCTATTTTTGATTTAAAGTATACGGAGCGAGTAAATTCAGACTGGATATCAAGCTAAAAGCTTCATAAAGTAACTTTATTACAATAATGGGTTTGATAGAAATAACCTCCCGCATCAAACTCTACTTCTTCCTCTAAAACTCGGTTGATTTGGTTAAAGCTGAATTTATGATAAATCTTTTGTTCTTTTCTGTCACATTCAATCGTGAGCCCTGATTCACTGTCATCTATACATTCATTTTTACCAAAAACATTTTCAGTATTTTCTTGCTCGGTCACAATTAGACTGAATTTATTGAATAGATACTTGTGTACCACTAAGGAACGATTACTCACTGTTAAAACAACTGCGGCTGCATCATCACTTAATGAATGTGCATGGTAAGCGCACTCATAATAGTTTGTTTTATAGGGATAGAACATAAAAGCAATTAAAGAGCTGATCGTTAAAATTAACAAACTTATTAATTTTAGTTGAGGCCTTCTTTTAAAATGTCGTTTTATTGCTTCAAGCATTCAATGTTTCTCTTAAACATATAACTTTTAAGTTTAAATACATTTTTAAAATATATTTCGATGCTACACCCTTATTCTAAAAAAATGTTGATTTTTAGATTCGTTATTACCAATCCTAGTGTCCCGTAACCGGACGCTGCGTTTTTAAAAAAGCCGAGAGTCTAGCGGCAGGACGATGGCTTGCTGTCATATAACCTAAGGGATATGATCCTAAAATGTTTGAAAAAATCATTAATGCAATTGGCCTAGAATTCTTGTTAAACAAGCTTAAGAAATACTTGAGCAAAATTGATATGAAAGAGAAGCAAGATGAGGCTAGGCAAAGGATTGGCGATATTCGCAAAGATGTTTTGATTGGAAAAGATATACCTAAGTATGTTCCGGAGTTTTATTTAGAATGTAAAAGAATCTTACCTTCACACGATGATGAACTTCAATATTTGAAAAGTTTGAAAGATGCTTCAAATAAAAAACCTGCCGCTGAGAAAAAGCCAGCAGCGAAAAGAAAACCTGCTGCCAAGAAAAGACCAGCAGCGAAAAGAAAACCTGCTGCCAAGAAAAGACCAGCTTAGACATAATCAACTATTTAAAATAAACCTTATGTTCTTACTATTACTCATCTTACTACTCATTTTATTTGGCCTAGCTCTTATTAATTTCGTTGGCCATATTATTCTTTGGGTTTTTCTAGCAGGTGTATTAGTAGGTGGTTATGAATTACTCAGTCAAACCGACTATAAACATCTATTAGCTGTAGGATTTGTATTGATTGCTTTGAAGTTAGTGATTGATGCTTTACGAAAGAAAGATCGTTAAAGTGTCCCGCAGCTAGAAAGGCACCATCTAAAAATGATATAAAAAGAATATATAAGTTATGCTTAAATTTGATTATTGCTAAGCATAATTAAGTTTTAATTTTTTAAAAGTAAACTAATTAAGTGCTTTACATAGTCCAACGTAATGAGAAACAAAAGGAGCATCAATAATAGACTGATGACGACTTGTAACTACAGGAAGTAGGTTATTTTTAGTTTTTAGAAATATTGTTGTGATATTCAAATTACCAGACATAGTTTTTTCTAGCAGATGAATAGAGTCTTGACCTTTTAAAGCTTGAACAGTCTCTGTTCCAGCATTTCCAATTAGTCTAGCAGATCCTTTTTTGAGATCAATTTGATCAAATACAAGTTCAGGCATGCTTGCGTCTCCTTTGCTTTTTGGATTTCCACTATCAAAATTTGTTACAAGACCATCAGAGAAATTACATCTCACAGAAAAAACTTGATTGCTATTAGCATATGAAATATTGAAATAAAATAAAGCTAATATTGAAATAATTACTTTGTTCATAATGCCTCCTAAATCGCTGCCTTTATAACTTATTGATTTGAAATAATTTTTATATAATTAATTTGACTAATATTTTACAACAACAAAATTAAATATAGCTTCTAGTTTGCACCTAATAATCTTAAGCGTATAGTAATTTTTAACAAGTCAAATTTTTTATGAAATATCTAACCTTTATTCTTCTTTTTATATTTTCTTCCGTGTCATTCGCGGAAGTTTGTCAGCACATCGTAGATGGCGATAAATTAGTCTCTGCTCTTTCCAAAAGGAATCCTAAAGAGGTTATTAGTCTAGATAAGAATAAAAACTTTTCTAATTTTCAGAATAATCACTTACAAGTTTTCTACGATGCTAAAGAAAAAATACAAAGGGTTGCTAATCTTTCCCCCAAATTTATCGTATGTGGTGATACAGCACCTAATGCTTTTGCTATGCGAAAAGATGGTGAAGATATCGTAGGCGTGACTTTAGGTATGGTGAATATGATTAACGGTGATCCTGATATGGCAGCAGCAGTGATGGGGCATGAATTTGCACATCATACCCTCAACCATCGTGACTCTATGCAAACAAGTTATTACATTACTTCTTTTGTTTCAACCATTATTGGCCTTGCTTTGGATGTTGCCATTACAGCAGCGGCAAATGGAAATAATGGGGGTTATAACAATAATAAAAGACGCAATACTCAACCTATCGTATCTACAATAGGTCGTGACTTATCATTTATTGGTGGGGCATTGCTTTTATCAAAATTTAGCAGAGACCATGAAAGAGAAGCCGATGAACAATCATACAAATATATGATTGCCACAGGCTTTAATCCGGAAGGCTCTATTAAGCTAGCAAACTTATTCACAGAAAAGAAACTGACAAGTTCAGGGTTATTTTTTGATACGCATCCTGGATGGGAAGAACGAGCTGAAAGAATTAAAACTATAATTGCAAAAGCAAATGAGCCTGAATCATCTTCAACTCAAGTGGAATATACCAACGAAGCATCATCTTCTAATATTTCAGCTATTGCTCAGAACTCAATGCAAGGTAAACAATCACAACAAAGCTACAACTCAAAACCATTTAGCTTTAAGTCTTTTTTTAACACAGATAAAGCTTCAGACTTTGAACAAAAAGGCGTAGAGGCATTTATGCAACAGAACTATCCTCTTGCAATATCTAATCTTCAAAAAGCATCAAGCATGGGTCACCACTCCTCATCCATCATGCTTGGCAATATTTATACAAATGGTGCGATCGTTTCTAAAGACTTTAATTTAGCTTATAAATATTACAAATTAGCGGCAGATAACAATCTTCCTAATGGGATAGAAAATTTAGGGATGGCTTATTATCATGGGCGAGGTGTAACACGAGATATTGATAAAGCATTTACTCTTGTCAAAAAAGCTGCTGAAAAAGATCCTATTGCTAAATTAAATTTAGCGATTTTTTATTTAGAAACAGAGCAATATAAAAACTATGAAGAAGCCTTAAAAATTTATACTGAGTTTGCTAATGCGGGAAATACACAAGCCCAACAAAATTTAGGTTATATGCATATGATGGGGCAGGGCACTAAAGTAGATTATGACGAAGCTATGAAGTATTTCAGGATTGTGTATCAGAAAGATTTTATAGCAGGATTAAGTATTGCGTATATGTTAGAACTAGGTCTAGGGGTGCCACAAAACTTAACTGAATCTACAAAGATATATCAAGAACTCTCTCAAAAAGGGTATGTAGATGCTCATATATCACTCGGATGGAAATATTTCAAAGGCGGTGAAGGTGTAGATAAGAATCATGCTGAAGCCTTGCGTTTATTTCAATTAGCCGAGCGTGAAAGTAAAGAGTATCATTCATTAAGACAGGCCTTATATGGCGTAGGTTATATTTACTTCTATAGTGAAACGCTTAAAAACCAAGAAGAAGGTATTAAATATATGAAGCAAGCTGCAGAACAAGGTGATGAACTTGCAAAACAATTTTTGGAGATTCATAAACTATCATGAAAAAACTATTTCTTTTAATCATTTTACTCTTACCTATTATATTTCTTGTGGGATGCAGTAAAAGTAAACAAGAAATCGTCGATAAATGTTTACTTCAAGCAAATCAAACATTCCCCACTGATTTGTCACAAAAATCAATGTTTTTTCAAGGTTGCATGGTTGAGTATAAGTATGCTTTTAATGCTCACAACTGTGATAAAGATAAGCAAGTTGATATGTTGTCTGGAATTTGTTACGTAAAATATTAGTAAATGAAAAAGATAATATTCCTAATTTTTTTATTTTTCTCTCTTTTATCGCTTGCTGAAGAGTTAATCGGAAAAGTCATTAAAGTATCAGATGGCGACACAATTACAGTCCTTGATAGCAGCAACCAAAAACATAAGGTTCGTTTAAGAGGTATTGACGCCCCCGAAACAAAACAAGCATTCGGTGATACATCAACACAATCATTAGCAGAACTTGTTTATGATAAAGAGGTAACTGTTAGTTGGGATAAAAAAGACAAATACTATCGTATTCTCGGAAAAGTTATAGTTGATGGAAGGGATGCTAATTATTTACAGCTTAAAAAAGGATTAGCTTGGTATTACAAGCAATACGAAAAAGATTTAAGTGATGAAGATAAAGAAAGATATTCAGAAGCACAAAATTTAGCAAGAAATTATACTGAAGGATTATGGACAGACTTAAAATCAATACCTCCATGGGAATTTAGACGCAAAGAAAAAAATTAATGAAGAAATTTCTCTTATATACAATATTAATGACATTTACTTCGCTAGCTCAAGCTGAATGGCTAAAACTTGTAGAAGATAAGGAGATGAAACTTTTTGTTGAATCAAACTCTATAAAAAGATTAGGCAATATAGTTACATATTGGGAGTTATTTGATTATTCAAATATACAATCTGTAAATGAAAAACAATATTATTCAAAAAAAATTAAAAAAGAATTAAATTGTAACGCTGAAGAATATAATACTCTTACTGCCACAGCATACTCAGAAAATATGGGTTTTGGAAAAGTAGTTCAATCTTATAAATATGACTCCAAAGAATTTGAGCATATTATTCCTGAAACAATTGGATATAGAGTTTATAAATTTGTGTGTAACAAAAAATGAATAAATTTTTAAAAGGATTTAAGATAAAAAAATTACCGATAGCTATTGTTATACTCTTTGCTTCACTTTCGCTTTCAGCTGCAGAGCCTCCAAAAACTAGCGAGCCTGTCAAAATGTCCAAAACAAAAATATGTCATGCACCAAATACTAGTTATTATGCAAAGACACAAAACTTTACCCCTTATAAAACTCTAAAAGAATGTTTAGATGCGGGCGGAAGGTTACCTAAAAAATAAATATCTTGAAACTAGACACTTATCTTCCTTAACTGTTCTTGCCCAACTTTAATCTTTTGCCTAGCCTTTTCTGCTTTTATAGCTTGCTGTGATCTTTTGACTTGATCCTGCATAGATTTAATTCTTGCTTGGTCTGGTGTTAGCGGTTTAATTGTTTTAATTTCATATATTCTCATTTCAGTTACCAATTCTTTGCGGTGGTATCGATACATTATTCATTCCATATTGATATTGAGCTAACAATCTTGCATGTATATCGTTATCAGCAAATATGATAGTTTTAACCACAGAGCCTTTAACTTTTACATAAACTTGATAACGATACATACAAGTATTTATCAAATATTACAATTGCATTGATTCTTAAATAAGAATAGATTGGAATTGTCGTAGATATTTACGATGCAAATGCTTTCAACATACACTTGGTAGTTTTGTGTCATACCTCCACCAAGTGTTCATGTTGAAATAATTTTTGATATAAAATTAAATTATGAAAATAGTTATTACTTCACCTTCATATATAAGAACTATATGGTTTATTAATAATAAATTAGGTATTGGTGTTCGTTATTTCTATGATTCAAAAGGCTCTGTATCTTTTCCTAAATCTGCTGTCGATAAAGATTTTTTAGAAGATATTTTTAGTCTTGATAGCATTACAAATACCAAAGAATTTAGTATTGATTATCCAATCCCTGAATACATTGAAGATGAAAGTAAAATTCAATGGGATATATCAAAGGAGCTAGATGCTGTTATCAGTAATAAATTTCAACCAATAATTACTTCTAATTATGTTTTTGCTGCAGGGATTAAATTAGAATCAGAAGGAGCTCTTAATTATTGGGATAGCAATAGTGAAGATTTTAAATGGAAAGTTATTAATAAAACTGCTGATGACAAGCAAGACTGTAAGGAGCTAAAAAATATTGCTAAGGTTTGGAATTCTAATGTATGGAAAAATAGCAAAAAGTTAGCTAAGTTTTTAAAAGATGAATTTAAGATGGAATTAGAAGATGACTATATAACTTTTAAATCACCTAAAATATCTTTTAAAACTAAGTAGAGCGTCGCTCTACTTAGTCCTTTTAAAACCACTTCGCAAATGTGTGCTGGCTTCTTCAATCTGTTCGTCAAGCTCACCAACTTCAACCGCATGTTTAATCATCTCAAGTGCTTTGATTAAACCATTAGGATTATCTACTTCAACACTGGGCTTACCTTTAGCAATCTCTAATGTGCGCGATCCATATCGAATATTTAAACAGACCTTACCTAAATCAGATATAAACCACCATGGCCTTACACGCTTAGGCATTTCTACTTGTTTCTTTAATCCTGTAGCTTGATCGCGCACACTTCTAAAACGTGTCACTTGAAATGTGGTGCCATCTACTTGGCTTTTAGCTAGCTGTATTTGCTCCCACAATTTCGTAGATAACTTATTACGTCTTACTTGTATTGCTGGCATGTGCAAAGGTTTCTTTGCTGTGCTTAACTTCAATGCATTTAATGTGCTCATATATTTCTCCTTTTTAGTTAATAAGCACTCATTAAGTTAATGTCAGTTATTTGGTTTGAGCAACCTCTTTATAAACTCTGCCATTTTTGAAGTAAAAAATACCAGTTTTAAGCTGGTTTTCTTTTGCCCTGCATAAATATTTACGAGTCGCATAGTAAGTCGCTTGAAAGAAGTAGTTGCTGTTGAGTATCAAGTTACTTGGTTGCGGACAAATGAATAGCTCTCTTTATCCGCAACTCGTGTAAAAGCAACAACTTCTTGTCAGAAGCAACATCTGCGACTCTTTCATAAACTAAAAAGGAGATTTAATTATGAAAAATATCGCAGTTCGCTTATGGAACAATCAAATGTTTGGCACAACTTATGGAAAAGGCCTTAGACGACAAGCCTACTTTAATGGCACCATCCAAATAGCTATTCCACCTACTAAGTATTTAATTGATTTAGAACCAATTGAGGCTTGGTATCACCACGCTAAGTCTCCGATTCATCTTAAGATGCTTAAAGACTTAAACATAGAACCTGTAAATGATCCCAATATCTTAATGAGTTGGATTATTCGTTATGAAGATGGTGTTAAGACACCTTTAGATGGTTTATGCCATTTTGATTTGAGTAATAACAAGATGTTTATTCGTATAAATGATTTGGTTAGCAAGATTGAAGATGTGTGGGAATTGGATGTAAAACCTTGTTTAAATAGAACACCAGGCAAACCCACACCTAATTTAATAGCCACAAACTATGAATTAGAGAAATTAAGCGTCTAGAAACTGGACGCACAAATATTGGTGTCAAATAAACCTCTTTTAGCTTCTATAGCGCATTTGATTAAATTTAAGCTACAACTGAGCTTCAATTTTAAGATGCGCTATAAATAGCTATATAAGTTATAAGATTTTGGTAAAGAAAATCTACATTTTCTTTACTAAAAAGCTAAGTCATTGATTATTGGAAGGTCTTTGCTTAGTCTTTTTCGGTAGCTCTTTTTTATAAAAGAAAACAAACTATAAATGACTTTTTATTTATCTTTTATTTTAAAAAAGGAGTTACAAAATGGCACAAGCTAAAGTTCTTACACAAGCTGAGTTAGATCAAGTATTAAGGTATGTTTCTACTAAACGTTATGCAAAGCGTGATCGTTGTTTAATTTTGACAAGTTTTTGGAGTGGTATGCGAGTAGGGGAAATTGCTCAACTTAAAATGGGTGACGTAGTTAATGAAGATGGCACGATTAAAAGTGAAATTAGGTTAAGTGCTCAGCAAACAAAAGGTAATACTGCTCGTATTGTATTCATTCCTCAAAAACTCAAAGTAGAAATTCTTGATTATTTAACCACACGTCACGCCACATTAAGTCATATTCCTCTTTTTCATACTGATGATCGTTTAGGTTTTACACCTAATAGCTTATGCCAGTGGTTCTTTTGGACTTATAAGCGTGCAGGTATCAATGGAGCAAGCTCACATAGCGGTAGAAAATTTTTCTTAACATCGTTGGCTAACAAAGGGATTAGTATTCATATCTTAGCAAGTCTGGCTGGACATAAATCAATCGCAGTGACACACAAATATTTAATTGCTAATGATGAGATGAAAAGGAATGCAGTGGAACTTATTTAGATTTCTTTTTCTTATTATTAGCACTAAAAGAATCGCCAGATCTATTTTCAATATCAATTATTCCTGCAGGTTTATTGTCATCATCTAAAAGATCTGATTTGCCAGATACAAAGTCAGGAAATCTTTTTCTTACTGGACTATCTGGCATTCTCATAAACTCACGAAGTTTATTGATTTGAATGACATATTGATCAAGCTCATTTCTTAATTCTTTAGCGATCCATTTATGATATTCGGTAGTCTTTTTACTTGTATTAATCGTTTTATCTAAAAAATCTTTATGGTGTTTTATTCCAAAAGGTATTTCATTATAAAAATTTGGCTTATTGGGATTGGGGAAAATTCCATACTCTACATTTTGTAAAGTAAATTTGGCTTTATATATATAACGACCTACAAGACTATCCATTTTTCTGAATGAGCTAAGATTATCTATTCTTTCGATACTTCTTAAATTTGCGCTGGGTGAGACCTTTAAACGATCACCAATTCTCCATACTTCAATTTTTGGATAAATTAACCTATAAAGATAAGACCAATATTCTTTTTCAATCGTAGGCAATCTAAATTTTTTGGTAAAGATTTTTAAGTTTGCAGTAGTTGTTTTAGCTGCATCAAAAAATCTACCTTCATGCACCTTTTTTAATTCTTTATTAATACTTCTATTAATTTTTGAACGTGTCATATCTAGAGGTATTTCTAAATATAGCGAATTTGAATTAAAAATATGATCGTGTAAATTATTAATATCTAAAACCTTTACTTGGGCAAATCTCTTTACTTCTTGAAAAGCAACACTTCTTTGTTTTTTCCACCATAAAATAAACATACGTTCAGACAAATCGCCAGCTAAATGAAAAGTCTCATTTATCTTTTGATCTTTTATTTCTACACCATATGTCCTTGCATACCAAAATACAGGACTTAACCGCATAAATTTCCACCACCATTCGTAAATAGGATGGGGATGGTCATCATCATAGCTATCCCTTTCTTCGACACTCCCCCAGTAGTTTGCTTTGATTTTTATTCTTTGGTTCATATCTTAAGTATAACAGTTTAATCGTATAACGGCACTTCATTGTTATACATTTTATCATGTAATTGTTGGGTAAGAAAACATACATTTTATTAACCACATTCAACATTAATTTTTGGAGGCTTTTATGAACAACGATCAATTAATTAAAGAATTTTATTTGGAATATTTAGGTTTTTATTACGAAGGAATAGAAGCCGCAAATAACGATTATTTTGATGACTATAACTATGACGAAAGGAGTATCTATGATTTAGCAGCTTAAGGTGAACGTGGAATTTTATTTAACTTTTAATGGAGAAATATATGGAAACAACTAAATTACTAGAAGCAGAAACAAAAGCAGTAACAGCTGTAAACATCAAAGAACCATTTGCACCTAATGATGATAACGTGGAATTTGCAGCTACTGTGGTTAGACATTTATCTAAGTTAAAAGAAAAAAGATTAACTTGGGAAACTACAGTTTACGCAAAATCAAATGATGGTTTATATGATTTGCTTGCCAAGTGTTTAGAGTTATTTAATGACAAGTATTTAACAGCAAGCAATGAAGATAGAAAAACATTGCGCACTGAGGTAGCAACTTTACTTAAGACGGATGGTGTTAAGGTGCAAAGAAATACAACTACATTAACGATGTTTGTGCGTTTTGTGTTTGGCTCTGATCGTAAGCGTGCGCATGGATATGCTTATGTTCTAAAAGCAGCTATTACATTTGATATTTCTGCACCAAAATTAAAAGACTTTATTTTAAATAATGGTGGTATTGAAGAAATTAAACGTAAGATGGTTGTTAGTGAAGCCGCAAAATCTAATAAACAAAAGCGTGAAGATGAGCTTGGCTTAGTTAAAGCAAAAGCTGAATTAGCAGAAATCAGTCCATTAGCTACCGTGAAATATGACTTGGTTAACAACAATACAGGCTTTTCTGTATTGATTGTGAAGCCTGGCACTAATGGTCAAAACAATGTTATAGCAGTGCTTGAAAATGCTAATGAAGATTTAGTAAATGCTTTATATAAGCGTATTGCTAAAGATAATTTAGTTAAAAAAGGAGAAGAAGAAGCGATAGAAACAGAAACGGCTACTTTAAAAGCTGGAACAGCTTCTAACGATACTTTAAAAACTAAAGAGCTATTAGCAGCTTAAGTTGTTATACAGGGCAGTCTAATAAGCTGCCCTCTTTTATTTAAGGAGAATAGTATGGATTTATTAAAAAAATATTCACCTACTAAGTTAGATGAGTTGGTTATATCTGACAAAGGGGTGAAATATCTTCTAGAAGATATTGTTAATGGCTACAAAATTAATAATCTGCTCTTTGTCGGCACAAATGGGACAGCAAAAAGCACAATTGCTAAATTATTGCCTACATTGATAGAAGGATATGAGCCTTTTTATACTCTGATTGAAGGTGAAGAGAAGCTTGATGTAGATTTTGAGTTAGACAGATTAAATAACTTGAATACACTTGGGGGTGTCATGACCCAAAAGTATCAATACGTTATTTTTAACGAGATTGATAAAGTGAAAAGTAATTTAGCTTTATTTTGGCAATTAGTAGATACGTGGCATAACAATATTATTTTAATTGCAACAGCAAATAGTTATCAGTCTATTGACAGATGTTTAAGGTCGCGCTTTAAGGTAGTAGAATTTTCTGCCATTAAAGCGAGTGACTTTTTGCCACGTGCGATGCAGATTTTAACAAGTGAAAATATTTTGATAGATGAAGCATTTGTATTAAGCCAGCTTAAACTTAAAGAAAATTTAAGTGACATAAGAAAGTATATGGATGTGTTAAGTGACATTTATAGAAATCACAAAGCAGGCCGTATACTAAATGTGCATTATGTAGGTTCTACTAAATTAGGTTTAGCAGCTTAATTTTCAGAGTGTCTAGTATTTTACTTAAGGCAAATTGATGGATTGTAGTAAGGCTAAGCGTCTAGAAAATAGACGCTTAGTTTTTATCTATACCCAACATTTAAGCAAACAGCATCAAGAATTTTAGACACTAAATTTTCTAATGGGCCAAATACTGGAAAAGTTTTAAATCCAGTATCTATGTAACGAAGTTCAGTTGAAACATGGAGATCTGAAATTAGCTCTAATAAGCTCAATTCCTCTTTATTAAGAACCAAAATTGAATTTATATTGTTATTTGAACAAACATTCCAAAGAACAATAAGATCGTGACCAAGTTTTTTAAGGGACGAAAGATTTTCTCCAGTGTTTAAAAGATATGCTTTAAATCCCAATTCAATAGCATGAGCCGTAAGGAACATAACTGGGGGTGGAGCTATAATTTCATATCCTGATTTATTACCAATAACATCATCAGCAGCTTTTGCTGCTTCAAAATAATCTCTTGCATATCGAGCTAATCCAATAGAAGTGGTGGCCATTTGATTATTTTAATTTGTTTTTTTATTTACAGCATCAAAAAGCCAACTTCTCCGCACTCAACATAGGTGTGATTTTGGAATAGTGTTTTTCTAGCATAGTAATTGAAGTGCCCATTTGTCTGGCTAAAGTATGTATGTCTAAGCCTTCGCTTAAGGCAATGGTCGCATAGGTATGTCGTAAGCTATAAAGTGTTCTAGTTAGGTCTGCTTCATTCTTAAGTAAGTTAGAACACTTCATTAAACTCACAAATAATGTTCTAAAGTCTCTGGGTTGATAACCATCAGGTGTGACGAATACTTTTTTATCTAATCTAGCATTCATCAAATCATCTAATGTTTCATATTTCAAGCCTTGCCATTTATATAAACGAACAAGGCTTTCAATAAAAGCGTGTTTAGCAATTAGAAAACGTGGACCTGTTTTACCTGATACCCATACCTTCAAATATTTCTTATCCTTAATGTAATGCCATTGAAGATGTTTCCATCTAACAGGTAAAGCTTCTGTTCCGTGCCTAATACCTGTGTAAATTAAAAACTCTACATAACATCGACATAACTTTCTATTTTCTGGATAAAAGACATCATCAGCCTCTTCCCACGTTTTCATATACTCTAAAAGATAATCCACTTCTTGCTGTGTGAAAGCAGGGCGAGGTTGTCCTTTAGGCCCATCCACTTTCATAGGTGGTATAGGTTTGTCGCTCGGTATATAAGCCATACTGCGAGCAAAATTCATAATGCGGTTATAAGCACTTGAATGATTTTGTTCTGTGCTGGCCTTAGGTATCTTGCCCATTACACTTACACGCCACTGCTCAAATTCAGCAATATCAGTAGCTGTGAGTTCAGCAATCTTTTTCTTATCAAAAAATGGGAGTAGGTATTTTTGAATTACGAAAACATAATCACGATAAATCTTTTTATGTTTGTTTAATGTTTTGGATGCGCGAATATCTTTAAGAACTAAACGTGCTACATCACCAAATGTTTTGACACGCAAAGGTGTGCCCATCCTGATTTTGGTTTTAATAGTTTCATACAAAATCACAGCTTGGGTTTTAGCTTCGTCTAGATCGTATTGGCCTGTTGATAGTCTTATATATTCGCCACTAGGCATTGTGATGCGAGCTTGCCAATGAATAGATTTTGGTCTGATGTATAAAGTGATCTTGCCATCAAGAAGATGGTGTAGTTGGCTTGCGCGGTTTTGTTCTTCTTTGAAAAAGGATTGTAAATTATTCATATCCTAGCGTCCCGTTACTAGACGCTAAGCATTTTTATTTCAAAGTGAAAAAAGGTCTACCGAATTTTTATATTCAAGAAGTGTGTAGAAGTTTTCCTGCCACGGTCTTTTATTCAATGCCGAATTTTTAGTGTTTTGAGTTACAGAAAAATGCTGGGAGGCTTGATAGGTATGGTTTGTGGAGGCTTTGAAACTTGGGGCACGCTTTTCAATCCGCTGCTCTACCGACTGAGCTACCTGGCCATATAGAACCTCACGATAA
>Ga0315904_10008504_pt1 | contig 13573 bp, 25 predicted proteins | sample LakEriMetagenome_6_FD_203529 | JGI IMG/M metagenome (GOLD analysis project Ga0315904, IMG submission 203529) | Freshwater fungal communities from buoy surface, Lake Erie, Ohio, United States - Buoy 12 MA120 | ecosystem: Environmental > Aquatic > Freshwater > Lake | place: USA: Lake Erie, Ohio... | reverse complement strand
AGATGCAAGACCAGTTTGTCACCGGGCTGACGGATGCGTTTATCAGTTTCGTGGATGGTACGAAGAGCGCCAAAGAGGCTTTCAAGGATTTTGCGGTTTCATTCCTGAAAGAGGTCGCCAAGATGATTTTGCAAACCGCAATCCTCTATTTCATCAAGCAGGCGGCTGGCATGATCACGGGCGGCATGGGCGGCGGGTTTGGCGGCCTTGGCGGTATCGGCGCCAGCATCTACTCCGGTAGCGGCGGCGGTTTCGGTCTGCCTGCCATTGCGCCACTGTCAGCCGGGCTTCATACCCGTGACGGCGCACCGCAGCCGATGGTGACCTCTATCCAGCCAATCGGCCGGCAGTTCAACACCGGCAGCATCATCCCGGCAACGGGCGGCGGCATGGCCAAGATGAGGTCGGAGCCGCAGAAGGTGACCATCAACAATTACGCTGGCGTCGAGGTGAAGACCCGGCAGATGCCAGATGAGATGGTGATCGAGATCGCCACGAAGCGGGCCAAGGCTGAAATGACATCCGACCTTCGTCGCGGCGGCAACCCGCTCGCCAACGCGATGGAGGGTGCTTACGCCGTGAGGAGGGCCGGGCGGTGAACAAAAAGCGAGCGCAATCCTCCCCCTTCAGGGGGAGGTCAAGCGAAGCAGGGGTTGAAGATGTTTAACGAGTTTGCTACATATGAGCGAGCCGAAGGGGTGCTGGAAACACCGTCTTCGGCTCTAACCGAGGACGCGATGGAACCGCATCAGTCGGCTGCTGGCACCTTAGCCACGGCCACGCTCACATTCAAGTTTCGCCTGCGCGACAAACACGCCGCCGAACTCAACCGGCAGGCTCGCGCCGTGAACTATGTGTGGAACTTCTGTAACGAGACTCAGCAGAAGGCAGCGCGTTCCGGCAGGAAGTGGCTGTCCAAATACGATCTGCAAGACCTGACAGCAGGAGCCAGCAAAGAGTTAAACCTGCATGCTCACACTATTCAGCAGGTCTGCTGGACCTATGAGCGTTCTCGTAAGACTCACAAGAAGGCGTGGCTGAAATTCCGTGGCCGCAAGTCTCTTGGATGGGTGCCGTTCAACCAAGGACACGTTACCTTCGACGGCGCCGCCTTCACCTTCCGCAAGGTGCGCTATGAGCCGATGCATTCGCGTGAAGAACTGAAGCCGGGTACAAAGGTGCTGGCTGGTTCGTTCAACCAGGATGCGCGTGGCCGCTGGTACATCAATATCCCGGTCGAAGTCCCCGCTTCAGAAGCGGCAGAGCGCCCAACTGTAGGCATCGATCTCGGCCTTCACGATCTTGCCACGCTGTCAGACGGCAACAAGATCGAGGCACCACGCCTCTATCGCGCCTCCGAAGAGAGGCTCGCAAAGGCACAGCGGGCAAAGAAAACCCCGAAGCGCGTCCGAAACATTCACGCGAAGATCGCCAACCGCCGCAAGGATCACTTGCACAAGGCATCGGCATCAATCGCGAAAACCTACGGGCTGATCATCGTTGGTGATGTCAGCGCAAAGAAACTCGCCAAGACCAGCATGGCGAAGAGCGTCCTCGACGCTGGCTGGTCGAGCTTCAAGTCAATGCTTGCATACAAGGCCATTAGGCATGGTGGGTGCATGATTGAAGCTGATGAGCGTTGGTCTACCCAGACTTGCTCTTGTTGCGGCTCACTACCGCCCGAGAGGCCGAAAGGTATCGCAGGTCTTGGAATAAGAGAATGGCGGTGCAGCGATTGCGGAACGGTCCACGACCGGGATGTCAACGCAGCCAAGAACATTCTCCGCGTGGGACAACACGCGCTTGCAGAAGGAGCCTCAGCATGAACAGCAGGGATCAGAAGCCCCTGACTTCAGGCAGGGGAGTTGTCACAAACACCCGGATTAACAGGGCGGCGTATTTCCTCGGCACGGTTGTCGGGCTATTGTGGTATCCGGCAGCGTTTGCCGCGTTGGCTTTGGCAATGTGGCTTTTGGCAAGGTGGGTCTGGTCGTGACGATTTCACAGGCTCTGAAAGAAATCTACGCATCAGCGCCAACGACAGCGCGGTATGTCGAGACGCTGTCCTTCGGGCACAGCCTGTTTCCGTCCACCTATTACATCGTGGCCGACAACAAGCCGTGGGATTTCCTGCTCGAGACGGGTCAGGCGGTCAAGTTCACCGCGATGCCGTTCAAGGTTGTGCTGCCGACGCTCGACGGAAACGGCAACCAGGATTTGAACCTGACGCTGGCAAACATCGGGCGCGACCTGGTCGATCCGTTGGAAGCTGCCATCGCGAATCCGGCTGAGCCCATCCGCTGCACCTACCGGGTCTACCTCGATCAGCCGAATACTCAGCCGCAGAATGATCCGCCGCTGACGCTGATCATCACGGCGGTCACGGTCACCAAGGAAGCAGTGTCCGCCACGGCAACTCGCAATGACGTTCTCAACAGGGCGTTTCCGTTTAATTTCTATGATTATAAAACTTTTCCCGGGCTACGCCGATGAACATCAACGATTACGTCGGGCTACCATATCGGGAAGGCGGACGCGGGCCGGATGCCTTCGATTGCTACGGCCTCATCGCGGCGGTCTACAAGGCTGCCAGAGGCGTTTCTCTGCCCGACTGGTATCAGGCTGCTCCCGGACATCCAGCGGCCTCCAGGGCTATCTCTGCGGCGCTGGAAGGAGAGGTCCACGGCGGCAGGACTTTCAAGGTTGAGCAGCCGGAAGATCTCGACATCGCTATCGTGGGTTCGACGCTCCGCCCGCATCATGTCGGGCTTTGGGTCAGTGGCGGCATACTTCACGCATCCAAGCCGTTCGGATCGACTTGGGCTACGTTCCCGCAGTTCAAGCTGCTGTACCCGCACACGGAGTTCTACAGATGGCATCCCTGATCCTGCTCCGTAACCCGCTGAACCCGCAGTCGCGCGAAATCTTCCCGCTGAAAGCCGGTCAGACTGTCATCGATTGGCTGGTCGTTCATCACCCGCACGGATTTGGCGCTCCTGTGCGCTTCTACGTGAATGGCGAGGAAAAGCCGATTGACGACCTCGATTACGAGGTTGGCCCAGAAGACGTTGTCGTCATCGCGCTGATGCCGGGCGACCCGGCTACCGCCACCTTTATCATCATTAGCATTGTGGCCAGCGCCATCATTGCGGCGGTCACGTATTACGAAATGCAACAAATGTTGAAGGGCTTGCAGAACTCAGGCAAGGGCCAATCAATCAGTCCGTATGAAATCTCGTCCAACCAGAATGCTGCACGCATTGGCGAGGCTGTGCCGGTGCTTTACGGCGAGCTTCTTGTCACGCCCGACTACGTTGCCCAGCCCTATGGGTTTGTGTCGTGGTCTCAATCCAGCTTCAATGAACTCTACAACGGCGTGCAGTATCTTGATCTTGTTCTGTGCATTGGGCAGGGCAACATCGATGTATCAGACGTGTTCGTGGGTGAGACAGACTCAACGGTGTTACCTCCTGGCGTCATGTCTTGGCAAGTGTTCACGCCCGCGCAACACCAGTCGAAGATGGGCGTCATCTCCGCAGCAATGGGCGGCGGGTTTCACGAGAGCGTTATCTCATCGCCGGAAGTGTCGAACCAGGAGTTCGTCCAGGCGAACGACTCTGCCGGGTTCTTCGCAACGTGTCCTCCCGGTCACAAGGGGTCAAGGTTCCAGATCGATATCACTTTCCCCGGCGGATGTTTCGATCCGGATAATGATGGCAACATTAAAGGTAGAAGAGTTGACTTCGATGTTTTCTATGTCGAGCTTGATGACAACGACAACGTCGTCGGCTCAATCACAACGACACGCATCGTGTGCAGCACGGTGGCTTCTGCTTCTGTCGCTGGACCGAACGTCACCAACATCACGACCGGCTCTGCAAGCGCGGCAAACCAGACCGCTCTCACCTCCCCGATTCGGCGGTCATACATGTTTACAACTCCACGCAGTGCGCGGTGGGCCGTTAAAATTACAAGAGTGACTACCGCTCCGAACGCCAAGAACGGCACAGATCGCTTCACGTGGGCTGGCTTGCGTCTGTATGAGGATTACCCCGCAGGCGCAGCTTATGGCGATGTGACGTTGCTGGCCTGCCGCATCAAAGCCAGCCAAGGTCTCGGACCTGATGCCTCCGTCCGCGTCAGTGTCAAGGCAACCCGGCGGCTGTCGCCACCGGGCGGCGGCTCTGAGGTGCAGACGACCAGCGGTATCGACGCATTTGCAGATATCTACCGGAACGCCATCTACGGTGCCAACCGGCCCGAAACGGAACTCGACCTCGTCACGCTTGCAGACCTCAAGCCGAAGTGGGCGAGCTACAAGTTCAACCACATCTTCCGCAATCGTGGAACGGTCTGGGAGGCACTCAGGACGGTATGTGCGCCTTACGCTGCCCAGCCGTTGCCTCTGGGAGCCTACATGTCGATCTCTCAAGACGGCGTGAAGCCGATGCGCTCCATGATGTTCACCGATGCCAACATCGTCGCAGGCTCGATGAGCATCAATTATTCCTTCGATGAAGAAGGTGCTGCAGACGGCATCGAGATCGAATACCTTGACCCGAAAGACCTTCGTCAGATGTATGCCACCTATCCGGCGTCCGCTCTCAGGGCTGACAAATATGCGTTGACCGGCGTGACGGATGTCAACTGGGCAAACCAGTACGCTCGCCTTGTCTGGCAGCGCAGGCTTGGCCAGCGGAAGTTTGTGACCTTTGAGACGGAGCTTGAGGGCCTCATCCTGCGCATTGGAGACCGCATCGGCATTGCCCACAACGTGCCGAAGTGGGGCGACAGCGGGCTGGTCGTCGGCATTGCTGGCAACGTGCTTATCGCGGATCATGACCTCGACTGGAGCGGTGCTGGGCTCAGGTACGTCTTGCTGCGCCGCACGGATGGAAGCGTCACAGATCCAATCGTGGTAACGAAGGGTGCGCAGGATCATCGCATGGTCATGGCGACGGCAAATTCGGTGAACGCCGACAACGAGTATGAATACACGTCCTTCGCATTCGGCCCTGCTGACTTGATGGTCCGCGATTTCGTCGTGACGGCAGTCAAGCCGAACGGCGAAAACACGGTGACGGTCGATGCTGCGAACTACAACCCGTCGATCTTCAACAGCACGATGAGTACCACCCAATGAGCACGCAGTATCCTTCCGACTTTCCCTGCGTCCTGATCAGCGGATTCACGTTCACCGTTGCATCCGGTGTGATCAGGGCACCAGGCCCGCACCAGAAGCAGCGCCGCGTGTTCAACACCATGCCGCACGAAGGCAATCTGTCCTTTGTCATGCCGGTTTCACAGTGGGGTGCATGGCATGCTTGGGTGAAGACCAACGCCTACAAATGGTTCGAGATGAACTTGCCCAGCATGTACGCCGGACTGGTGAGCCAGCGGATGACCGGGCATCTCGTCAGGTTCACCTCAATGATAACAGTCGAGAACGTGACCGAAGACGATGTGCGGGCTTCAGTGTCCGCTGAGTTCTCGCCATCCATGATCGCTCGATACCTGGAGGCCACGTGACAGATTATCCTTCAACGCTTCCCTGTCCGCAGATCGAAGGCTACCGGGTCGAGACGGATTTCGGCATCAGCCGGGTTCAATTCGAGCATGGCAATGTTCGGCAGCGGCGCGGTGTCGAAAGCGAGGTCAACACGTTCTCGCTCTCGCTTGTCCTGTCAATCAGGCAGTTATGGGAATGGCAATCCTGGGCGAACATGTATGGCTATGAATGGCACTGGATGTCGCTGGAGAGCCATTACTCATCAGCGGGGAACGGCGTTCTGATCCCGCATTACATTCGCTACATTGGCGACATTTCCATCGAGGCCATCGACGCAGACTATGTAAGGGTGTCGTTCCAGGCTGAATCCGACGTTGATACGCTGCCGCAGGGTGTCGTGATCAAGACACGAAACTGGATCATTGGCGGAACACCTCCTGCGCCGTCGCCAGACTGGATCATCGCCCGCACGCCTTCCAACCCATCTACAGACAAAGTCATCGCCGGTTCGCCCGGCTCGCCTGCCGCATAAGGAGAACCGCCGTGGCCGACACATTTGCCAGAATGCGCCAGATCGTAGGCTCGACCGCCGACTGGACTGCCAACAATATCGTCCTCGGTTCCGGCGAGATCGGCATCGAGCAGGTGAGCGCGACCGACATCCGCATCAAGGTTGGCGACGGTACGCTTACCTGGTCCGCGTTGCCGTATGCCAGCGCATCCAGCACGACCATCAACGCGGCGACACAGACGGCGTTGAACGGCAAGGTCAACAAGGCTGGCGACACGATGACCGGTCTCCTGATCCTGTCGGGTGATGCCGTGAACGTGAAGGGCGCGGTCACCAAGCAGCAGATGGATGCGGCTGACGCAGCCCTTACGACCTCTGTGAACGGGAAACTTTCGACCACTGGCGGCACGCTGACCGGCGCGTTGACGCTCGCTACGGACCCCGCCCAGCCGTTGCAGGCCGCAACCAAGCAGTACGTTGATACAGCGGATGCGGCAAAGGTATCACGGGCTGGCGACACGATGACCGGCGCGCTGGTGCTGCCCGGCCCGCCCACGGCGGCGCTGGAGGCTGCCACCAAGGACTATGTGGACAATGGCGGATACCAGACGATTGTCGGCGGATCTGCGGCCTATTCCGGCAAGGTGGTCAAGCTGAATGCGCAAGGTCAGATCGACCAATCGCTGGTGCCGGTGTCTGCGACCTACCTTGGCACCGTCAACCCGACGCTGCCTTATGCCTTGAGCGGCACGTACAATACCGGCGACTATTTCGCGGTGTCGGCAAGCGGCGCGATCGACGCAAGCTGGAACACGCGCATCAACGGCAGCCCGGCTACGGTTGGTGCAGGCCAGGACTTGATCTTCAACTCCAACGGCAAGTGGGATCTGGTCGGAGACACGACTTCTAGCACGGCCATCAGCGGCAAGCTCGACAAGACCGGCGGCACCATGACGGGCGCTCTCGTCCTCGCTGGCAACCCGGTAGCTGCTCTCGAGGCCGCTCCAAAACAGTACGTTGACACAATGGTGCCGCTGGCAGGCGGGACGATGACCGGGCTCCTGGTGCTGTCTGGTGCGCCAACGGCGGCGTTGGAAGCGGCGACGAAGGCATACGTGGATGGTGCGGTCGGCGGCGTGACGGGCTTCCTGCCGCTGGCTGGCGGCACCTTGACCGGACCACTCACGTTGTCAGGTGATGCAACTGCGTCATTGCATGCGGTCACCAAACAGCAGATGGATGCTCTTGACACTGCCAACCGGGCAGCATGGGCGGCAGCCGATACAGCAATCACGACGGCCTATCAGACGGCGGACAACAACCGGGTGAACAAGGGCGGCGACGTGATGACCGGCCCGCTGACGCTGTCGGCAGACCCGGCTACGGCGCTAGGGGCGGCGACAAAACAGTACGTCGATGCGGCTGATGCGCTGGCGCTCAAAAAAGCCAGCAACCTGTCGGATCTCGCCAACGTCACGACAGCGCGGACGAACCTCGGCCTCGGCACGGCGGCGGTGCGCAACATCAGCGTGGGCACGACCGCGCCCGCTTCCCCGGCAACGAATGATCTTTGGGTGGATACAAACTGATGCCGATTACTTTCCTTGGGATAGCACGTCAAATCTCGTCCACGCAATTTGATATCACCCAATACTATAACTGGGGTACATCGACATACGCGCCGCTTTTGGAGAACGATCTTCTCGTTATCTTTGGCGTGCGGGCCGGGACTGTTTCGACCGTCAATGTTGCTGGCTGGAACGTGCTGTTCGGTGGTCCGATTCGCCGCACGCCTGGTGGCACCAGAAACGTCGGAATCGGGATGTGGTGGAAGTTCAGATCGAGCCTGGATACCACCGTCACAGTGCCCGACATGGACCCACTGAACCCGTCTGGCAGATATATGATCTATGCTTTTCGCGGCGTGGACACAGCGAGTCCATTCGACATCACTCCAGACGCCGTCGCTCACGTCATAAGTGGCGCTGCAGTTCCAAACCCGCCTGCGGTAACACCGCTGACCGTGGGTGCAATGGTTTGCTATTGGGGCTGCAACTGGTCGGACAGCGGTAGCGTCAACTTGCTTTGGGACAGCCCTATCGTTGGTGCCGTGGCTCAAATCGAAAGCACCTACAGCTTCAAATACACCTATCTCCCCAGATTGCCCCACAGGTTTGGCCACTTCCCGAACTGGACGAGCGGTGTCGTCGATGGAAGGATGTCATCCGTATACGGAGACGCATCGATTGTACCCGCTCTTGTCTTGCGACCGGCGGGGGCAGGAGGCAACATCAAGGTATGGAACGGGTCGGCCTGGGTGGCGAAGCCCGCCAAGGTGTGGAACGGGTCGGCATGGGTAACCAAGCCGGTGAAAGTCTGGAACGGAACGACTTGGGTCACGACGAAATACTGAAGGAGAAATATAATGTCCAACCCACAAGCCATCGTCGCCATCATGCTGGCACTCACGTTGATGATCTTCATCATCGGCTCGGCTGTCATCACCGTGATGGGCGCCGGTATGAACGCGGACGCACTGGGCTTCTGGTCTCACTTTCTCAGCACAGTTGTCGGAGGCCTCATCGGCTACATCGCGGGTAACAACAAGGACATCCAAAAGTGACGCTAACCACGGCCATGATTAGGGTGATATCCAAGCTCGGCTTCCGCTTTCTTGCGGGCGGCGATGGCTTCGCGCATGTCTTCAAAGTAGCCAAGGCTAACCTGCTTGTTTCCATTCCGTATTATTGCCTGCCACTTTTGGGTATTACCTCGCCACTTTACACCAGTCGCACCGCTGGTATTTGCCTTCGACCGCTTAGTGTTCCTAAGATTGGTTTGATGGTTGACGGAGCGAAGATTGACCAACCTGTTGTCGGATCGGTCGCCGTTTATGTGATCAATCGTGATGGGTTCAACGCCATGCACCATGACCCAGATAATGCGGTGGGCGCGATACTTCTTATTAAAAAGACCTACTGCGATGTAGCCATCAGCCTTTCTAACCACTTCTTTATCAGCCAGTGCTGTGTTCCACGCTTTAGCGCGAGCTTCTGCACTCCTGTGGCCATCACTCTTGAACCAATGTTCACCACGTTTTTTGTGAAACAGCTTGCCCGTTTCCGGTTCGTACCGAAGCAGTTCCAAAAGCTGATCGCGGGTGATATGGATCTTCTTAGCCATCGTGGCCTCCGTGAAAGGTCGTTGTGGTCAGGGCTGGGTGAAGCGTGGACGCGCTTCCCCGGCCCGCATTCGTTTAGCACATCTTCAGCATAGGAACAAAGTAGATGTTTGAAAACCTCATCAAGGACACGGCATTTCCAACGCTCATCGGGCTGATCGACCAGATCGACAAGTCCCTCATCGGCGTGCGCGAACGGCTCAACGACCAATCCCTCGGCAGTGACCACATCACGGCGCTCACCGCCAAGGCGCAGATCGACGCCCTCAACGCTTGGGAGCCCCTGCTCTGGGAAATCAAGGCCTACCTCGACAGCCAGGTCACGCACCACGCCGCGCCACATGCGCCTATCACCGGAGGACATCGCTGATGAAAACGTCTGAGCACGGTATTGACCTCATCAAGAGGTTTGAAGGTTGCAGACTGACAGCTTACCCCGATCCAGCGACTGGAGGTGAGCCTTACACTTGCGGTTGGGGCATCACCTCGGCTGCTGGTGTTGGTATTGTTGACCGGCATACTGTTTGGACTGAGCAGGAAGCGCACGACAAGCTGGTCGAGGCTCTGGGGCGATATGAGCATGCTGTGCTTGAGGCAGTGAAACATCCGCTTACACAGAACCAGTTCGATGCTTGCGTTTCGCTTTGTTGGAATATTGGCCCGACGAATTTCAAGCATTCCAGCGTTGTTCGTCATATCAACGAAGGCCGGATGCAAGAGGCGGCGGATTCGTTTCTTGCATGGGACAAAGCTGCCCACCACGTCATGGCCGGGCTTCACCGTCGCCGGGAGCAGGAGCGGGGGCAGTTCCTGGCAACTTGAGGAACAGCGCTCAACCCAGAACAGACACTTCTGTCGCGACACACGACACGGAGAGTTGCTTCTCCGTGTCTGCCTGCTGGATTATTTCGACCGCCTTCCGGCAGTCGTTCAGGCTGTTGAAATTGGCCGAGGTGATGATCGGCGTTCCGTTAATGATGACGAATAGCGTCCAGATAATGCTCAAGGTGCGGGCTCCTCGTCCTCGTCCCTGCCTTCCCAGTACGGCAAGCCGGGCAGTTCCAACGGGTCAAGATAATGGCTGGCGCTCCAGTGCGCCCAGATGCGCGGTGCCGGGCTGATGTTCCAATCGCAGCCCGCCTCGACCATCCACTCCTGCTGATCTTCGCGCCAGTGGATGATGTCGTAATAGGTCTTCTCTTCGTATGGCGGGCGCTCGACGCCGATCAGCACGCGGTCCTTCGGCTCGTTGCCGTCGAGAGGCTTCGGCGTCATGATGGCTTTCAGCCGCTCGATCTCCTCACGCAGCCCGAAGATGATGCTGCGGGCATGCAAAACGGGCTGCAGCCATTCGTCCGGCGCAGTCATGACGTCCATGTCATTTGCCAGCCAGTCCAGCTTCGCCAAAATGTCGCGGTTATCCTTCATTGGTCTCCTCCTTCAATTCCTTCGACACAGGTTTAACGCGCGGAGCCATCGGCATATCGAAGCGCGGCATCGGCAGCGTGTTCTTCTTTAGTCCTTCACGGATGACGGCATACAGGAACACACATCCTCCAAGACTGCCGACCACGAAGTAGGCGTACCAAATCCATTGCACAGCATTATTCGGCATTGGTGTTCTCCTCCAGCGCGGCGCGGGCGATGGCCTTGATGCGCCTTCCCCGCACAAACGGGCCGTTGTTGCAAACGGCGTGAATATCCCACAGCGCCGCCCGCAGCGTCTCGTTCTCGGCGCGGAGGTGTTTGCTGGCATCGCACGTTCCGCACTTGAACGGATTTGATGGCAGAATGTGAAGCTCATCTTCCGCCAGTATCCCGTAGCCTAGCGCAGCCCGCATCTGGATGCTCTCCACTTTCAGCCGCTCGTTCTCGGCGCGGAGGGCGGTGATGGTAACTTCGGCGAAGCGTGTTCCATCACGATATCCGTCAGCGTAATCTCGGTTCTCAAAGGCACTCATCGCTAGCCTCCTGCGGCAAGGGGAGTTTGATTGCGGCGTCATCGCCTGTGTCAATATCAACCATCATCCTCATCCCCGGCCACGCATTGATGGCGGCGGCGATGGCGTGCTTCCACGGTTGTGCGACGTTGCTAGTGTCAAGCAACGCCTCCACCACCTCATCCGGTATCTGTTCAGCCTTGATCATGTCCGTGGCTCCTGTGGCAGTAGATACCGTTTGGCGCAGTTGTCTTTCGGCGCTCCGACCTCAAGGCATTCGGTGTACTGACGTTGCGCTTCACGGAGCGGTTTTATGTTTGAGTGAGCCATAAACACACCCACCACAGTGCCAATCATGCCTGACACAAAGGCAGTCACTACGACCTCAACACTCATGTACGGGGCTCCTGTGGCAGGGGGAGGATGATCTTGCCGGGGTCGCGGTAGGCATCTGTGACCAGTGCGCCCGGATCATATTCCATCCCCGGCCACGCATTGAGCATGGCGAGGCAGGCGGCGCGGGCCATGCTCTCGCTGAAAAACGGCGGCAGCTTTGCCATCATGGCTCTCAGCGCCTCGGGCGGGATGGTGATGTCAGTCATTGGCAACTCCACCGACCACACGCAGGAACTCAGCCTTTTGAGCGTCCCATGCGGCGGCCCGTGCGGCGTCCCATGCGGCGTCCCCTGCGGCGTCCCATGCGTCCCCTGCGGCGTCCCATGCGGCGTCCCCTGCGGCGTCCCCTGCGGCGGTCCCTGCGGCCCATGCGGCGGCCCATGCGGCGTCCCATGCGGCGTCCCCTGCGGCGACCCATGCGGCGTCCCATGCGCCGTCCCCTGCGGCGTCCCCTGCGGCCCCTGCGGCGTCCCATGCGGCGGCCAGTTCCTTATCCGTCGCATGTCCGTTGGCGTGGCGCTCGGCCACATCCAGTGCCGCGATACTGCGCTCGTCCGTCATCAGGTGCTGGACCTGACGGGCGCAGTAGACGGCAAACAGACGCCACTCGCGGGCGTGCTGCGGCTCGGCGCGGCAGCACCACAGTGCGTCATCGAGGCCGTTGATCTCGACAATGCGCGCGAACGGCAGCGGCTCATCATCTGCGTCGGTCTTGCCCAACCCCTTAAGCAGCTTCTGCCAGCCCTCGCGGCAGGGGCCGTGCGCCCGGATGCGGTTCAGTGTTGTTTCACAAAGATCACGCATCGCCCGGCTGCTCCTTCGACTCTTCCGGCTGCCCCTTGCGCCGGGCAATCGTCGTGCGGGCGTCGATCATCGGGGGCGTATCCTGCCCACCGCCCAGGATCATGGTGAGCATACGATTACGCTCTTCGTGGGAGTTGCCCAACTGATCGCGCAGGTCGGACAGCATCTGCAGTGCTTTTTGGTGATGCTCGACCATCAGGTCGATTGCCGACATGTTCAACATCAGCGCATCGTGCGCGAACTGCTTCTCGCGCTGGGTGCGGTCGCGGATGTCGATCAGAGCGGTTTCAAGATGTGTCAGGCTGGTCAAGTTATTCCTCCTTGATGATATGGTCCGCCCGGATGCGCGTTACGCGGGGCGGGTTGTCCTGTGTGAAGCCGCCGTCGAACTCAGCTGCCTTGTTATGGCGGCGGTGCGCGATGATGACGGCCACGATTGCAACGATCTCCAGCGCGACCATGACGATCATGGCTGAGAGGACGATCACCGCTTCTCTCCAAGATGAGCCAAGAGCGCCAACTCGATGGCGGCACGCATCACGACCTCGACCATCTCTGCCGACAACTCGACCTCGTTATCTTTGGCGCGATTGAAAACGGTTTCCTGAATTTGCCGGGCCGTTGCAGACAGCTTGATGTAATCGACGCTACTCAAAGTCCGCACCTTCTGCCATACTCACCAAGCAGGGCAGCCTCGGCACGCCCATCATCGCGCTTGCGGCTGAACATGTCGCAGGCGGGCCACTTGGCGCGGGCGAGCGTCAGGGATGCCGCCTTGTCGCGGTCGAGGCCCATGTACTTCTTCCATGTCTGAGGGCGCACGCGCTCGACAGGAATGCAGAGTGCGGACAAGACGCCTGTCAGAAGGCCGTAACCCTCACCGAAGCGGAAGGCGGATGCCCGGCCCATCTGCGGCGAGGAAGCGACCTGTTCGATCACTGCCAAATGAATCTTGCCGTGGTCGGACTGCAGCGTGAGCAGTTCATCGCGCAGCGTGTGCGGGCAGATTTCGTTCCGTGATTTCTCACCATGCCGGGCTTTCGCCAGAGGCATGTCGAAGAGATGCACGATGCCGTCATTGCTGACCGCGGCCAAGGCTCCGTTGAAGCCGGGGTCTACGCCAAGCCAGATCATTTAGCACCTTGGCGGCGGGGTTTCTGCGCCAAGAGCTTCTGCACCATCGTGGCATAGAGGCCCATTGGCTCGACATCGCCGGATTCCCAGCGGCTGAT
>Ga0315904_10008501_pt1 | contig 13577 bp, 6 predicted proteins | sample LakEriMetagenome_6_FD_203529 | JGI IMG/M metagenome (GOLD analysis project Ga0315904, IMG submission 203529) | Freshwater fungal communities from buoy surface, Lake Erie, Ohio, United States - Buoy 12 MA120 | ecosystem: Environmental > Aquatic > Freshwater > Lake | place: USA: Lake Erie, Ohio... | reverse complement strand
AAGCAAGAGACACAAAGCAAACGCAACCTGAAGCACCTGCTTATTCTAGCCTCGCGGATGCTTGCTGTAGCAGCTATTGTTCTTGCGTTTGCTCAACCTTACATGCCCCAGCCGGGTGCAGTAGAAAAGCCGGGAGGCACGGCTGTGTCTATATACATCGACAACTCCTTCAGTATGCAAGGAGCGGGAAAAGATGGTATCATGCTCGATTTGGCGAAAAACAAGGCACTGGAAATTGTAGAGTCGTTCGCACCTTCCGATAAATTCCAGTTGCTTACCGGCGACTTCGAGGGGCGCCATCAGCGCTTGGTCAGCAAGGAAGAAATGACATCATTGATTCAGGAAGTAAATCTTTCGCCGGTGAGTCGAAAATTAAGCGAGGTTGTCACACGTCAACGCGACGCTTTGGTAACGTCCGGGCTGGAGAAGCGTCATGCATTCGTGTTGACCGATTTGCAAGCATCGATAACCGATATTGACGCCGTAGCCAACGACTCTTCCATGCGCGTGACCATAGTACCCGAGCTACCTGAAATCAAAAGCAACGTCTTCATCGATTCTGTCTGGTTTGAAACCCCCGTTCGCCAATTAAATCAGCCGGAAATCCTTCATGCCCGTGTGGTAAATACGGGTAGTGAAGACATCGAATCCATTCCTTTACAGCTGGTTATCAACGGCACCCAAAAAAGTGTTGCTACAGCTGCTATTCCAGCCTTGTCGAATAGCACAATTGATGTTACCTACTCCAATACGGAAGCCGGTTTTAAACACTGTTCGCTAAACATAACAGACGTTTCGATTACCAGCGACGACGCATACTACTTCAGTTATACTGTGGCAGAGCGCATCCGCGTGCTGGAAATACTTGGCGCGAACGCTTCGACGCAAGCCGTCAAAGCGGTTTTTTCAGACGACCCATTCTTCGAGTGGAACAGTGTGAATGAATCAGCCATTGATTTCAGCCGGTTCACCGGAATGAATTTTATTGTGGTCAACCAACTTCGGAATCTTTCAACGGGCTTGGTATCGGAGCTGAATAAATTCATGGAATCCGGCGGAAGCGTGCTGGTTATTCCTTCGGCAGAAATAGCCGTTAATGAATACAACAGTGCACTTGCAACCTGGAAATCCGGTCAGCTAGCCGGCAAATCAAACATAGCCTCGGTTGTCACGACCGTAAACTATGAGCATTATATTTTCAAAGAGGCATTCAAACAATCGTCGGGCAATATCGATTTACCGACTGCAGCTTCCTATTACAGCCTTGTCCTAGCATCGGGTCAGTGGGCAGAGCCTATGTTGACACTTCAAAACGGAAGTCCTTTTCTTATTTCAGCATCTATTGGGCACGGTCGCTTGTATTTCTCCAGTGTTTCACTTTCGACGGATGAAACGAATTTCACCCAGCACGCCTTCTTTCCTGCCTCACTCATTCGCATGGCTGAATATTCGCAGCCAACGTCGCAACTTAGCTATGTACTGGGTCGAGAAGAGGCTATCGTCTTGCGAAACATTCAGTTGCAGGGTGAAGAAACTTTTCGTCTGCAAAACATAGTCACCAACTCGGAAATCATACCCGAACATCGTAACGCTGGTAATCAAGTTGAAGTCTTCGTCCATGGTGATTTAGGTATAGCCGGCAATTATCTATTGAATTGGGGGGCCAATGCCGTGCAGCCGCTTGCATTTAATTTCGACAGAGCCGAATCGTATAATGCGACTTTAGCAATCAATGCATTTAGGGACAAAATCACCGAACGCCAATTTTCCAACTGGTCTATTTTGGAAGGTGATACCGAAACAGTATCGGCGGGAGCAGAGGCCATCGACGACAGTCATAAGTTCTGGCTTAGCCTCATTGTTTGGGCGTTGATTTTTTTGGCGATAGAAATCCTTCTGATCAAGTTCTGGCGTTAAGAAACTGTTCTTTTTTTTACAGCCTTAAACTGTTTTCGTCACGATCCATTCGACTTATCTTCGGCGCTTCATAAAAATTTTGGAGAAAGTATGATGAACATTCCCATGGTCGATCTAAAGACTCAGTACCATCGCGTGAAAAACGAGATAGACCGAGCTATATTGGACGTAGTAGAAAACACCGCTTTTATTAATGGCCCTGCGGTAAAAGAATTCCAAGCAGGACTGGAGCACTACATGGGTGTGAAGCATGTCATTCCATGTGCCAACGGAACCGATGCCTTGCAAATTGCAATGATGGCGTTGGACCTGAAGCCGGGTGATGAAGTCATCACAACATCCTTTACGTTCGTAGCAACGGTGGAGGTCATAGCACTTCTTCAGCTGACACCCGTGCTTGTCGATGCTCTGCCCGGCAGCTACAACATCGATCCGGTCGCTCTTGAAAAAGCCATTACGCCGAAAACGAAAGCAATCGTGCCCGTTCACCTCTTCGGTCAATGCGCAGATATGGAAGGCATATTAGCTATTGCTAAAAAGCACAAGCTCGCCGTTATTGAAGACAACTGCCAAGCGATTGGAGCCTATTATACCTTCAGCGATGGCACCCGCAAGCAAGCCGGGACGATGGGCGATGTAGGCACGACCAGCTTCTTCCCTTCCAAGAATCTAGGATGCTATGGTGATGGTGGAGCCATGTTTACCAATGATGATGCACTGGCCGAAAAGCTTCGCATGATTTCGAACCACGGTATGAAGGTTCGTTATTACCACGACAGCATTGGGGTAAACTCGCGCCTCGACACTATCCAAGCGGCTGTGTTGAATGTGAAGCTCGCACAGCTGGACACTTACATTGCCAACCGTCAGCGCGCGGCAGCCTATTATGACAACGCGTTTGCGAATCATCCAAACATCACCATACCTGCACGCGACCCCAAAAGCACCCACGTGTTTCACCAATATACACTTGTGCTCAATGGCGTTGACCGCAGCTCCGTTCAATCTAAACTGCAAGAGAAAGGGATATCATCGATGGTATATTACCCGGTACCTATGCACATGCAGAAGGCCTACATGGATGACCGCTACAAAGAAGGCGACTTCCCGGTAACAGAAACGTTATCGCACAATGTGATGTCTCTTCCTATGCACACCGAGTTGACGGACGAGCAATTGGCGTATATAGTGCAAGGAATGCTTGAAGCGATTAGTTAAAAGGTGAAGGTGATAGGTCATAAGTGTTAGGTAAAATGCAGAGCACCCTTTATTTAAAACTTACACTTTACAACTTTCACATAATACCTGTTACCTATTACCTAACACCTATTAACTGTTACCTGATACCTATTACCTCCCCACATGTATACCTTAGAAGCCCGTCACATCCATAAATCGTATGCGAAGCACAAGGCGCTGAACGACGTGAGCATAGCAGTTCCCGAGCACAGTGTGTTTGGTTTACTGGGCCCGAATGGAGCCGGAAAAACCTCACTCATTCGCATCATCAATCAAATTACCGGACCGGATCAAGGAGAAGTATTGTTCAACGGTCAGCCGCTGCAGCCAGGTGATGTAGAGCATATCGGCTACCTGCCTGAGGAACGCGGACTTTATAAAAAAATGAAGGTGGGTGAGCAGTGCATGTATCTCGCCCAATTGAAAGGGCTTTCAGCACGTGAGTCACGCGCACGATTGAAAGAATGGTTCGAGCGCTTTGAAATAACCAATTGGTGGGATAAGAAAGTGGAAGACCTTTCTAAGGGAATGGCACAAAAGGTTCAGTTCATCACCACTGTTTTACACAAGCCTAAACTGCTTATTCTCGATGAACCTTTCAGTGGTTTCGACCCTATCAATGCTGAATTGATACGCACAGAGATGCTGCGCTTGAAAGACGAAGGCGCGACCATTATACTATCGACTCACGACATGGGAAGTGTAGAATCGCTTTGCGACAACATCGCCCTCATCAATCGATCGCAGGTAATACTGGAAGGGTCGGTAAAGGATATTAAGTCACGCTTTCGCACACAGACCTACCGCGTCGATTTCGAAGGAGCGGCTATGGATATTGGCATTGGCTTGTGGGCGCAGTTCGAACTAATTCGCACCGTGCATAATTCAGACGAATCGTTCGCAGAAATAAAACTGCTTCAAGGCAAATCGCTCAACGACTTGTTGCAGGCCTTGCTGCCACATGTGCACATTCATGCCGTGAATGAAATCGTTCCGGACATGGAGCAAATTTTTATACAAGCCGTTCAACAATTCAATGCCAGCCATGAATAAGACACTCCTCATCGTTCAGCGAGAATACTTGAGTAAGGTCAAGAAAAAAAGCTTCTTGATCATGACCATTTTAGGTCCGCTCATTTTTGGCGGACTCATCGTCGGAGTTGCATTACTCGCAGCCAACGACACAACTCATCAGCACGTTTTGCTTGCCGATGATTTGGGCTATCTGCTCGAAGATGAAATTCTGGTTTACCAGCAAGCCGGAGTGGAGCGTCCACGTTTTCGCAATACAGAAAAACTGACGTACGATTTTCACAAAGGAACGGTAGATCCAACGGCAGAGTTGGAATCTGGCATCTATACCGCTGTAGTGCAACTTTCGGCCGTCTCTTATACCGATGGAAAAGTTGAAATGTTTGCAGAGAAAACCCCAAGCATGACCATTCAGAATCGCGTGGCAGATGATATTGAAGACGCGATGGAATTGTATCGCGCAAAAAAAAACAACATCACTATTGAAACATATAGGAGTATTCGTCAGCCGGTAGATATCAACGTTATCAAACCCAGCGCCGGCGATAAGAAAGACCTGACTTCTGTGAAGGCTATGATTGGATTTGGGTTTGCGCTCATCATTTACTTCTTCATATTCTTCTATGGTGTTCAAGTGATGAGAGGTGTGATGGAAGAAAAGACAAACCGCATCGTGGAGGTCATCATATCGAGCGTAAAACCTTTCCAATTGATGATGGGAAAAATCATAGGCATTGGGTTGGTCGGGCTCACGCAGTTTCTGATTTGGGTAGGACTCACTGCAGCGATATCGGCCTTTGGTGTTGGTGCTTTGCAAAAGCAAATACTTGAAAAACAAAAAGAGCAACTTGCCATGATAGAGTCGGGCGGTGCGATTGAAGCCCAGAATATGACCGATGAAAGTGATGCAGGAGCTTTACAAAGTGAAATGCTTGCCGTGCTAAATGAAGTAGCATGGGTTGATGTGATTGTTTCGTTTCTCATCTTCTTCGTGTGTGGTTATTTGCTTTACGCATCCCTTTTCGCTGCCATCGGCGCAAGTGTCGACAACGAGACCGACACGCAACAATTCATGATGCCCGTTACCTTGCCCTTGGTGTTTGGTTACATCGTGTCGACGATGATGATTGAAAATCCGGAGAGCAGTATTGGTGAAATATTCGCAATTGTGCCCCTCACCTCGCCTATTGTCATGATGGTAAAAACGGCCATTGGTGTTTCGATTGGACTAAAGCTCCTTTCTATCACTGTGCTAGTTGCAAGCATCTTTTTCTTCGTTTGGCTCGCTGCTAAAATTTACCGTGTGGGTATTTTGATGTATGGCAAGAAGCCGTCGTACAAGGAGTTGTGGAAATGGTTGAGGTATTAGGGACTGGGGAGTGAGGACTAGTTATTAGGCATTAGGGGTTAGGTATTGCGATAGGATGGCGCGCTGCAGCCGGGTGTAGTACTCAGTATTCAGTACCTAGTATTCAGTACCTAGTATTCAGTCCTCAGTACCCAATATTCAGTACCCATTTAAATTTCCCGATTCAAATGCGCCGCCACCGCGCGCAGTTTGCCAAAGCTGTATTTGCCTTCGAGCGCGTCGAAAACACCGCGCATACCATTGGCGCCGTGCTCGGTAATGCCGGCTTCGATTGCAGAGCTTTCTTCCGGACTAACATAATCGCTCAGCTCGAGGCGAGATGTTGCAATCGCCTTAGCTAAGTGGGACTCAATCGTAGATACGGAGAGGGTTCGTTCTTTAGCGATTTCTTCGAGTGATTTTCCTAAGCGGAACATCTCAAGACTATGTTCCACTGTATCCTTTTTGCTGCTCTTCGAACTACCCGAAGATTTACCGGCCTTAACCGCCTTACGTCCTTTTTTCTTTCCGGAATAAGAGCCTTCACTCTCAGCTGCCGAGGACCGCGTTGCCAGGGCCGATGCACGTGCCGCCTCCAACCAAGCATTGCGTATGGCCTCACGTTGTTTATCGATGGCCGACACGTCTATGAAACTTGAACGATTCAGAAGCCCTTGTATAATGATGATAGACTTTTGAATATCCTCGTACTTCTTCATGAGCAACTGATCGACTTCACCGAGGGTAGCCAAATAAGTCTTCACGCCGGTGCGCCATTGTATTTGCTGCATGTGCAACAGCAAACTTGATATGTGCGTGCTTAATAGTGTTGTATAGTATATGCTTCCCTTCTCCAGTCTATCTCGAAGAGCGTCCAACTCTTCCTGCTGCAACAAGTAACGCAATTGCTGAACAAACTTCGCTGTGTTGGTTTCCTCGGCATGAATTGCTTCGCGCAGCACTTGCAACAGCGGCTTCATGGAATCATCATCAAACTCCGAAGTAGCATCGCCTTCCTTGACAATTCGATCCAGATCATGTGTGAGCTGAGTGAATAAAAAGGTGCTCGCTATCAAGTCATGGATATAATGAATTCGTCGCTCTTGCAGCATTTGCTGCAGCTGATCCATAGCGTGCTTGGTTTTCGAAAAATTGACCACGATAGCATCATTACTAATAACAGAGGTATCAATTTTCGTTTTGAGAATTAACCCATCTAGCGAACGTAAGCGCGATAAGGCCACGTAAACCTGTCCCGATGCAAACGCCTGACCTACGTCTATAACGGCGCGATCAAAGGTGAGACCTTGACTCTTGTGCACGGTAACAGCCCACGCCAACTTAATCGGAAACTGACTGAATGTTCCCACTACTTCTTCATCCAAATCGCGGGTCGATGCGCTCACAGAGTATTTCTTATTTTCCCATTGTTCTCGGGGAACATCGAGTACGAGTCCGCTATCGATGACGCGCACTTTGATGCACTTCTCATCCAATTCGGCAATCGTTGCCAGCATACCGTTGAAGAATCGTCCGCCATTGCTGTCGTTGCGCACAAACATGACCTGGGCGCCTTCCTTCAGCTCGAGCTTTTGCGGCAAGGGATACATCGACTCCGGAAAGTCACCGTCCACTTCAGCATGAAAAACAAAAGACTCACCCTTTAATCGGCGCAGCTGCGCCATATTCATATCATCGGCCTTGTAGTTGTGTGTGGTCAGGGTAATGATACCGTCTTCAACTTCGGTTTGTGACTTGTAATAACTATTGAGGACCGCTACATCGTCGGGAGTGGTCTGATTCTCTCGAAGGTTGTTAAGCAGGTCTATGAATCGCTGATCCGACTGGCGATATATTTTGTCTAGTTCAATGTAAACGAATCCCTCTGTTTGCAGTGCCTTCGCTTCGAAAAAATGTGCACTGTGATAGTAGCGCTTGAGGAGCCCCCATTCGTGGTCCTTAACAATAGGAGGTAATTGAAATAAATCTCCAATCATAAGGACCTGCACTCCACCGAATGCTCGTGAAAAGTCGCCGCGCACACTGCGCATACGGTAGTCGATTGCGTCGAGCACATCCGCACGAAGCATACTCACCTCATCGATAATGAGCAAATCAAGACTGCGAAGCACTTGCTTTTTCGCTGCACTGATAGGATGCTTTCGCGAAAGGGTGAACTGTGTGTAGATATTGGCTTCGGATGAGAATTGTCCGGACGGCGTGCGGTCGGGTAAGAACGTTCCCAACGGCAATTGAAACATGGAATGAATTGTCACGCCACCGGCATTGAGTGCAGCAATTCCGGTTGGTGCCACAATGGCAAAACGCTTATGAGTTCTTTCACCTAAACTGCGGAGAAAGGTTGTTTTTCCTGTACCTGCCTTTCCGGTGAGAAAAATGTGGCTGCCTGTGCTGTTCACAAACGCCGCTGCCGTTTCCACCATGTCGGATGTATGCATAGTCGCTTCCATGGGGCAAAGAAACGAAGCTAATTCGATTCAAGAAGTAGGATAAAGAATGGACTTATGGAGAATTATGGCATAAACGCAACCCTTTTATTGACAATGGATACAGGAGTTTACTCATCCCAACTTATAAAAAGCTTGCACTTCAAGAGAATATTTGAGCATACCTTTCCGTCGCGGGCAACTCAATACCTGAACACGTGATGAACCGTTTCGAAAACAACAAGACGCTTTCCATTCTGCTCACTATCCAAGGCATTGCATACGTTATAGTGCTCAATACCTTTAATGGAACAGGCGATTCCGGGGACAGCATCATGCATTATCTCTATGCGAAACACTCCTTCCAGCATTATGAATTGTTTTTCAATCACTGGGCTAAGCCATTATATGTGCTACTGGCATCACCCTTCGCACAATTTGGAATCATTGGAATCAAAGTATTCAATGCATGTATGATGATGTTGTGTTCAATCTTCACATTCAAAACCATACAAACGCTCAGAATAGAAAATCCGATAGTCGGCGCACTCATACTTGTTTGCTGTCCCCTCACCTTTGTGCTCACGTTTTCCGGACTGACTGAACCCCTTTTTGCCACTTTATTGGCATATTCTATCTATCAGCTCTCATCAAACCGAATGTTAATGGGGTGCATCGCTGCATCATTTCTTCCCTTCGTCAGATCAGAAGGCTTGATTATTCTGGGTGTTCTTGTTGCCTTTTTACTCCTGAAAAAAGAAACGAAACGGTTACCCTGGTTAATGACGGGCTCAATAATCTATTCATTGGCCGGTGGCATTGTATATGGTGATGTTCTATGGATATTCACAGAGATACCCTACGCGCAATTAAGCAGCCCGTACAATACTCTATACGCCAATGAAGGACGACTTTATCACTTCATTATCCAAATGAACTATGTAGTGGGTGTTCCAATATATGTGTTGTTTTGGGTGGGCGCACTCTCCTTCGTGAGACAATTAAAAAAGTCTTTTTTTGACTACCATGTTAGTATTCTCGTTTTCGCGGCATTCGCGGCATTCTTTATTGCACACACGTTGTTTTGGTATCTAGGAGTATTCAACTCCATGGGTCTGAAGAGAGTCCTTATTTCTGTTTCGCCATTGATCTCGATTATAGCACTTATAGGCTTCAATAGCATTCTCGCATTCTTCGCACATGAATCGGTATTTAAAAAAATTACCTCAATTGGAATGATGGGCATTATGGTGATCTTCCCATTCACATCGAACCCCGCAGCCATTCATTGGAAAAGTGATTTGACTCTTAGCACCGACCAAAGGCTTTCGCAGGAAATAGCTTCCTTTATTCATGAGCATTCATTAAGCGATAGGCGTATGTTTTTTCTGCATCCTTACCTCAGCGAGAGCCTTTCTATAGATTGGTTTGATACTTCGAAAAGAATGAACCTGAATATGTCCGGAATGCAAGAGATTCGAACTGGTGACATAGTAATCTGGGATAACTGGTTTTCAGTTGTTGAAGGAGGGATAACAGATGAGTATTTTCAAGAAAGCAAATACTTCCGTCAGCTAATCACAGAATCAGCGTTCGACCATAGAGAAGTTCGATTCTGTATTTACGAATATGTGGGGCACGAATAATTCAGCAAGTGCTCGCAAAAAAAAACACATTGAAAGCAATTCGTTCCAATCAAGCAGCGTTAATTGCAGTGCACTAGAACAACAAACTCACAATGAAATCAATCGCAATCCTTCTTCTTACAATCAGCGTTCTTTCTTCTTGCAAACGCGAACGCGAATCACAAGGAACCGATGCTGAACTTTATGACCTTGCCAAATCCACTTCCGGATTCGTCTGGTACAAGCAAAATTCGAATTTGTTAGATAAGAGCGCCGGCAGCGGACACCCTCAACCCTTCTTAAGAACACGCTACAACAGCATAGCTGCAACTCAGCTGGACTCGGACGGCAAGGTAAGAACCGATGCTGTTTTCGCAAACGGATCCTTGATAGTGAAAGAGCTACATGCAAGTGCGAGTAGTTTAGCCAGATACGCAATTCTCTACAAGAACCCTTCCAGCGAGGATGCTGATTCGAGAGGTTGGGTTTGGGGATACATCGATGCCGATGGGACTGTTGCGCAATCTGCTTCGAATAAAGGCAGCGCTTGCATTAACTGCCACTCTCAAGAGGGAAATATTGACTATACCCTAATGAATATATCTTTCCCATAGTCCTAGAGTTTGTATCGAAGGTCGACTTTACTTCGACGCCTGTATGAACGAGAGTAAATTACTCATCATCTCCTCGCGCGACTTCAGCTCAGCCTCAAGCTTTTGCTTTTCAGCTTGAAGAATATCAATCTGCGCCTTGAGATCGTTAGTCTCGTCTGTTTTTGGTGTGTTTTGATCTGGAGTATTCACGGTAGCAAAACGGTTAGAGAACCGACTTTTTGCAAGTCTGTTCGTTCATTTAGTTGATACAAGTGTAAGCAAGTCAAGTCATTCGTCCAAAAATTCCGTCGAAAAACTAATGAACAGCCCCAACTCCGCACAGCTACCGCCCGCCATTCGCCAATCGCCACTTGCCAATCGCCACTCAAAACATAATTCGCAATCATCTCCCCGTGTATCGATTTTTCTTGCATATTGCCGTCAAACCAATCCACGACAATGAAACGTCTGCTTCTTATTTGGAGCCTTTCGCTCACCCAAATCATTGCGTTCGCGCAAAATAGTTTGCATGGCAACACGGATGCGAATGAAGTTCGCTTCATGCAATCGAAACCATACAGTATGCACAGCCAACAAGTCTTGCGCAGTCAACCGGCATGGACTTCATTCGTATCGACGCATGGAAATTGGTATGTTCATTTCAATGAAAGTAATGGCATGCCCCACCGCGCATATGGCCAACCGATTGATGTGCCCGGAGGCACGCCGCAAGAAAAGGCCATCAACTTTGCGCAAACCGAGCTGCAAGCTTTTCAAATTCCGACTGCCGACATGGTTAGTTTCGGAAAGTCGTATGAAGGAAAAAACACGTATGTCAATTTTCGGCAGCACTACGAAGGACTGGAAGTACTGGGCAGTCGCTATACTGCAAAGTTTCATGAAGGCAAACTAATCCTATTCGGATGCGATGTCTATCCAAACATCACACTCAATACTACCCCATCCTACACAGCGGAGCAAGCGCTGCAGTTAGCCTCTTCCGGCATCAGCAACACGCTACTGAGCGCAACGGCCGCTTCGAACTTGAAAGTACTTCCTATTCCCACCGAACAAGGATACACATATCATCTCGTTTACGACATACTTGTAAAAACCATGAGTGCCGATCAAATACCGGCGAACTATCAAACATGGCTAGATGCCCACACGGGTGTTGTTCTCTACCGCCAGAATAAAGTAAAACACAGCGGTCCTGTTAAACCGAAAACTTGTCAGCACCCGGCCGGTCATGCTCCGCGCGAGTCACGCATGTTAGAGGTATCAGCCACAATTACCGGTAGCGTTCAGGAGCTCACCCCCAACGACCCTATCGTGACTCAAGACTTAGAAAATATCTATGTTACCGTAGGAGGTGTCGATTATGCTGCTGATGCAGATGGCCACGTTGTATTGCCCGTGACCCCGGGGTCTACAGCAACCGTGCGCATGATGGGTCCTTGGAGTCGCATCTACACCGGCGACCTCACACCTAGCCTGACCTATACGCTTGCCGATGGCAATAACGCCATATCCATGGATGGTACCGCGAATGTCAAAGAAATGTCGGCTTACCGTAGTGTGCAGCGCATTCATGACTGGCACAAGCAGTGGATGGGCGCTTTCACCGGAATGGATTTTCAACTGCCCACCAACATAGATGTAACAGGAGGGACATGCAATGCATTCTATGATGGAGCTTCTATCAACTTCTACGATATCGGAGGAGGTTGTAATGCAACCTCCCTTATTGCAGACGTATGCTATCATGAATACGGGCATGGCATCAATGACAACTATTATTCATCGCAGGGATCTTTCTTTCAGAACGGTGCAATTGGCGAAGGATATGCAGACTTCTGGGCCATCTCAGCTACCAATAATCCAATATTGGGTGCGGGCTTTAACACAGATAACCTAGACCCGATTCGTCGTTATGATGAAGACCCCAAGGTATACCCCACCGACTTAGTTGGTGAGGTGCATGCCGACGGCGAAATTATCATGGGAGCATGGTGGGACAGCCACTTGCTTATGGGCGCAGACTGGAATGTAACGATGCCGCTTTTTGTGGAGGCCTATGCCGGTTTGCAGGCAGAGACATTCAATGGAAACGAAGGTGAAGCGTACACCGACGTGTTGATTGACCTCCTGCAGGCTGACGATGATGACGGAGACTTGAGTAACGGCACGCCTAACGGCAATGCAATTGTCGAAGGATTTTACATTCACGGAATTACACTTATATCAAATGCACAAATCGATTTCGTTGCGATACCTTTTCAGAACGCGAACGAAAATCTGGATCTCGATATAGACCTATCATTAGAATTCCCCTATACAACCTACTTACAGGACGTAACTTGTTTTTACAAAATCAACGACGACACGTGGAGTGAAGCCCCCATGGAAGGTGATGGATCTGGCATCTTCAATTACACTATCGAGGGCCAGGGACCGGGCAGTGTTATAGCGTACTACTTCGGAGCGCATGACGTGAATGGAAGTATATCCGCTGTGCTTCCTATTGGAGCGCATTTGAATCCATTTCCGAATCTCCCCTATTTCACCCTTGTTGGCGTGGAAGAAATTGGCAGCCACGACAGCGACGACAACGCCGATTTCGGAGGTTGGTCATTGGGAGTTCCCGGTGATAATGCCTCTACCGGCGAATGGGAGGAAGATATTCCGCTAGGCTCCTATACAGTCGATGTATCTCCTGGAACTGTTGTCGCTATTGATACTCAGCACACACCGGGTGGTGAGTTTTGTTTTGTCACAGGCAATGCATCGAGCGAAACTGCGGGCATCGGAGAGAATGATGTTGATGCAGGAAAGACAACACTTCAAACACCTATTATCGATATGGCCGGTCTTACCGAACCAATCGTTGCCTATTGGCGCTATTACACCAACAACCCTCCCGGTGGTGCCAATCCGGGAGCCGATTGGTGGCAAGTGCGCATGAGCAATGATGGAGGACAGAACTGGATTTACGTCGAAGACAATCAAACTGCGGATATGAGCTGGCGCAGAAATGCCATTCGCGTGGCTGACTGGATGGAACCTACATCACAAATGCGCTTCCAGTTCATTGCCAGCGACAGCACCCGTCTCGGCCAAAACCTCGATGGAGGTTCACTTATTGAAGCAGCCGTGGATGACTTTGTTTTATACGACCGCATGCTTGTAAACGTCGAGGAAACAAAGGAAACCTCTTCAGCCATACATGTATATCCAAATCCAGCAACTGATCGCATAAGCATACAAAGCAAACATCCTCTATTGCGCAATACACGCATCGAACTTATCTCTTCAACCGGACAGATAGTGTATACGAAACAGACAGGCGATATTCCTATGGGACGAACCATGACTA
>Ga0315904_10008495_pt1 | contig 13587 bp, 14 predicted proteins | sample LakEriMetagenome_6_FD_203529 | JGI IMG/M metagenome (GOLD analysis project Ga0315904, IMG submission 203529) | Freshwater fungal communities from buoy surface, Lake Erie, Ohio, United States - Buoy 12 MA120 | ecosystem: Environmental > Aquatic > Freshwater > Lake | place: USA: Lake Erie, Ohio... | reverse complement strand
AGGTTTTTCATTTGGAATATTAAATGTAGCTTTTAAATAACAATTTTTATTTATACATTCTGGGTGTCTTCTATTTTCCATATTATCTTTTTTATGTATTTTACAAAAACGACGTGGTTTATTTTCATAATTATAACTTGAATATTCTAAACAATCAATTTCAATACAATAGTGTAATATATATTTCATATATGGTTTTTTATGTTTACTACAAAATTTTTCATTTTTATTAGGATAAATAAAAAAATTTCCATTATTACTACAATTTTCAATATTACACATTTTAAATTTTTATTAAATTTACTCATAAAAAATTAAAATTCATTTTTTTTAAGTAATTCTGATAATAATTCTTTTTCATTCAAACTCAAATAATCAAAACATGGTGTTAAAAAATCATATAAACTATAATTAGAATATTTAGTATCAATTAATGCTATTATATTATAATAATCTAATTTTAACAAATGTTTATTTAAATCAAATAATTCACCATTTATAAAACAGTTATGGAATAAATAAGGTTTTGTTTTTAAAATATTATGTAAATGTAATTTAACTAGTTCAAATTTATATTCTACAGAATATTTTTTCGATGATGTTGTTTTCCATATGGCGCTGACGTTTCAAAACTAACCTGTCTAGAAACTCCAATTTCCATATCCACGGTTTAAAGTGTTTTCTCTCTACACCTCAATAGTTTTCCTACTTAACTCCTCTACTTCAATTTCAAGTCCTAACTTGATTTTTAATTTCTTTAACATATTCCTCGCCCCATTAATGTCCCTGTCAAAATATGTTCTACACAACTCGTTCTTACAACGGAGAACATCATTTACAGTTTGCATTTTTTCGGCTTTAGAATAATGATATTTCATTTTTTCTGTATCACTTAAACATTTACTACATTTTTTCGATGTGTTAAACTCGTCAATCGTTTCTACTCTACACCATCTTCTTAATTCCTTTACAATCCGTTTTACGGGGCCGCGTTTATGTCCTTTAATAATAGAATTATTTGGATTTGACCAGTTTCCCCATCCTATAATCACGTTTCGTTCTTCCTCCCGTCTGGTTTTACCACTCAGCATTTTACATATTTCTACTATCTTCTTTTGTTGAAATCTGTATTTGTCGAATTTCCATTCTCTCACTTTGGACTCCATCAATGTTCTAATCAGTTTATGAAGTTTTTCTGTAATCGTTCTAATACATAAACAGAGTTGGTCTATTTTTGACGTGCGTCTTGATGGTGTTGTTGATGAAAATAAATTTGACAAATTGTTTCTTTCTATTAACTTTTTTAATTTCATTGACATTCGTGTTGATTTGATATCATTGTAATACTGTTTTGAAGATAATTTAGTAATATGATTCTTTTCTGTGGTCGGATCAATTGTATTTCGACACCCTACAAAGACCATCCTAAGTCCAGGGTCTATACCAATCAATTCTAAATTTTTCATATCTAATTCACTTTCGGTATTTACTTGTTTTTTAATGACATTTTTATTTTCCCTTTTCGTCTGTGGTTCTTTTTTATCTTTATCAATTTCCTTTTTTGTTCTTCGTTTAGTTGGTTTGAAATTTCGTTTCTTTAATACAATTGACACTGTTTTTCCATCTGTCATAAAATAATGAAATTCTTTTAATTGTGTTTCAAAATACTTTATATTAAAAATTTCATTACAAACCTGTTTATATGTCGTTTCTGTAAAATAATTTACATTAGAAAGGGGTTTGTCATTTTCATTTATAATTTTTGTAAATTCGTCTCCTAAACTATTTGATAACAAGTAGTAAAGTGGTTGTCTTGTTAAAATCATATAGGATAAATTACTTAATTGTTTTATTGGTAACATTGAAAATAAACGTGCATTCCTCGTTCGTAATTTATATTCTAAACCAGTTTCCTGTTCATTCATTAAATGTGTCTCATTTGAAATTAAGATTTCTCTTAATTGTTTTAAAATAATCCATACATCATATTTTAAGAGTTCATCCAGTGTTTTGTTTAAAAACTTTAATCTGTATCCGATGACGAGTGGATGTTGCTTGATTTCAGTATCTGTAGATTCGTCAAATTTCTTTTTACTTAATAAAATATGATTAACAATCTTGTAGATAGTTTTCCAATCTGTATCTGGATGTTGTAGTTGTAAATATTTAGAAAACCTTCTATAAAAATTGAGTTTTAAATGATTATCTGTTATTGTTGATAATTGTAAAGACAATTCTTTTAATAAAGTTGATTTCTTTTTTGTATTAGCGTGTTGAAAATCGGTTGGTAATGATTGTTTGTATAAATGATAAGTATCTGTTAATTCCATTTCTTTAAAGCGTTTAGATTCATTTTTTACATCCGTTTTTAAACCCATAAAAACATTATTGAAAAAGGTTTCATTTAAAGTTTTATAGTTTGATGTTAAATTGTTTTCTAAAATACGATTAATATGAAGATTAACAAATAAGTAAGTTTCATTTAAAAGTAAATTGGTTTTGAAAAGATAATCTTGTAAATGAGATTTAATAAAATCATTATTACAAAAACGATTTAAAGTGGATTTTACCACAGTAAAGTTATGATTGTCGTCATCCATCTTGGTTTAATAAAAAAGAAAAATATTTAGAAATTCATTTTTTTTGAATTTGAATTTCTAAATAATTAATTAACACCTGTTAGTTTTGAAACGCCTGCACCATACATATTTTTTATTTATTTCTAAAATAAATCTATCTCCATGAGTATCATTTGCACGCATATAACTAATATAAGTGGGTATATTTTCAACATTGATTTTACAATTATCAGGTAAATTGATTATTCTTTTTTTTTTTTATATTCTAACTTATTTGATGTATGTATAGAATAAATTAAATTAATATCACGATTATCAAATATAATATTATTATAGTATGTTATTTGTAAATCATTATAAGTTTTTAAATAATTACATAATAGAATTTCAAAATCATTAATAATAATATATAATTCTTCATTTTTTATAATAATTTTATTATTTTTTATAATCTCTAATTGACTTTCATCAAATAAAATTGGTATGTTATCAATAATGACAACAATATACTTTTTATTATTATATGTGATATGTTTATACTCCATTTTTTAAAAATATTATAATAATTATTTTTTTCATTTTTATTATAATATATATTGACCATAACCAAAAAGGGTAGTTTAATTGGAGTAAGCTAAACCTCCCATTCCACTGATCAATTTAAGCACGTTATAGTTAACGGCATAAACGCGGAGTTTGAAGGCATTATTTGAGGTAGTAGTGTTAAGAAGAAGGGTTGCGTTATCAATACGGGACATATTGACGGAACCGGATGGTTGGTGCTCTTCGGGGTTAAGAGCGAATGAGTAGACGTAGATACCAGTGGAGGGAACAGCGGTGTGGCACTGGTAGGGTTGTACAACATTGAAGTAACGAGCTTTTTGGACAGTGAAACGATCATGTCCGTTGAATTGGAGTTTAGCATCAACAATGGTATCAACACCAGATGCGTTGGTGAAGGTAGACCAATCTTTTGCGGACTCGCGAGCAGCGGTGTGAAGAACCCAAACGAACTCTTTGCAAGGGTGGTTGAAAAGAAGTTTGGATTTAACAGATGAGTTAGAGAATGACTCATCACCACTGAATTGGAGTTGCTCAATAAGGTACTCGTGTTGGGATTGAGCAAAGAGACGACGCTCATCATCATCAAGATATACGTATTCTACAAGAAGGTTAGCATTTGCGAATGCTGGTGTAGCTGGGGAGATGGAACCAGCTGAAAGAGTGTAGCAATCAGTTACACGACGGAAAGTAACGTTGAATTTAACTTCGTGATATTGAAGAGCAATAAGGGGGAGAGCAAGACCTGGGTTACGGTTGAACCAGAATTGAAGTGGTACATAAACAGTGTAAGCTGGGGTAGTTTCACCACCGGAATTGTTGTTGAGAGCATCAACATTACCGATCATGGTATCATAACCAGCAGCTTTCTCTGCAGTTTGAGTAAGCTCATTCCAGATAGTGAGCCATTCACCATAGTGTCTGTCAATAACTTGACCACCAATTTCTACAGCGACTTCCTCAACAAGAACGTGACCAATATTCTCAACCCAGTTGAAGTTACCACCAGTTGGGTCAACAGATGGAAGATCAACAACAAGGTAAACGTGATGGATTAAATCACCATTACGTGAAACAGTGCATTGAACTTTTTTGCCGAAATCTGCTGTACCATTGAAAGTTTGTTCAACAACTTCAGTAGCAAAGTTTGAGTGACGACGATGTGCTACTTTAAAGAAAGTAACTTCGGGTTCACCAGTAAGATATTTATCTTGGGCGCCATAAGCGACAAGTTGCATAAGACCTCCGTTTGCCATTTTATAATATATATTTAGAAAAAAAATTTTTAAAAATAGACACAAAAATTAATATTTTAAATGATTTCTACAAACTGATTCATAATGTTCACTACCTCCTATATATATACCAGAAGATGATACAAGTTTATTTACAATACGAGTAAATAATGCTTTATTATTACAATGTTTACAATATGTAAATAATTCTATTATTTCATCAGACATTGATATTAATAAACACATATCACCTAAAGGTCTCATTAAATAATCAGATTTTAATCCAGCTACTATAAATTTTTTATTCACATTATGATTATTTAATGCATCATATATAAATTTAAATAAATCACTAAAAAATTGACCTTCATCTATTATTATAATATCCGCCTCATTATAATAACTATTTAATTCTTTATCAAAATACAATTCTTGTAAATTAGTTAACATTAATGATTCATGTATTTTATCATCATGTGTTCTTAATGCTTGTATTTGCATATTATACCTTAAATTGTCATTTCTATGATTTATACATAATATTTTATACCCTTTATAAGTTTCTATTTCGCTTAATAAATATGTTGTTTTCCCTGAAAACATTGGACCTATTACAACTTTTAAACTCATTCTATTTATTTTTATAAAGTAAATAAATTAATAAATTAAACTTTAAAGCTTAATTTATTTTTATTTTTATTTTACACTTATATTTATTTTACTATTATACTTTCTTCAATCCATTTTTTCAATGTTATATTATTTGTATTATAAACAATATCAATAATATTTTCAAATTTTATTTTATTTTCTTTTTTCATTAATTCTTCTAAAATATTATCATCACCAAATAATAATAATTTTTCAATAATTTCATCATTATATACAAACATATTATTTCTTATTAAATATATAATTGTTCTTTTAAAAAATATAGTATCTTGTTCTAATCCATTTATCAATGATCGTATTGCATAAATCATCATTTCTTTATTTTCTTTATTGTATATTTCTTTAATAATTCCACTATGATGTAATCTTATAAACCATAAAATACCTTTTGTATCAAGATTATAACACACATACATAAATCCATGTTTGTATTTTATATCTAACTTTCTTTTATTTATTAACCATTCCATAACATTATATTTTTTGTATAAACATATATTATCCAAAAATCTATAAGAATAATATATATACAAACCACTGTCAATCCACCATTCTATTTTTTGTATATTTCCTGATATTGCTAATATATCAATTGTATATATTTTATTTTTAATTTTTATATACTTTTCTAATCCTTTATATAAATCATATTTTATTACATTTTTATATACAGTTATATTTTTGCCTATATTATTTAAAATATATTCATCCTTGTTATTTAAAAAAATTTTCATTAATTCTAATCTTTCTAATAAATTTTTTTTTTTAGTTAATATTAAAATTATATAAGATTTTAATTCATATGGTAATATTTGATTCATTTTGATTCTCTTTCATATATTATTTATTTTAACAATTTTTATTTTTTCATTTTTTAAATCATTACACGTATATCTTTTTATTTTATTTACACAAATCATTTTTATTAATATATTATCATATTTTGATGAACTTCTATATATATTAGTATTAATTATTTTTTGAAGTTCATTTTCATCTGTGTTCAAAATGTTAAAATATTTATCAATTGATTTTACATCAAATAATTTTTTATTTGTAATTAATTCATACATACAAATTCCTAAACTCCATACATCTACCTTATAATCATAATTTAATAATCTTAAATCATTCTTATATATTTTTGTTACCAATTCTGGTGCCATATAACAAGGTGTACCACACTTTATAAAATATAATTTTTTAAACATATTTTCAAAAATACCATTCCTATACAATGATTGATTTATACATGAAAATCCAAAGTCTGAAATTTTAAAATTAAAATCTTTTGTAACTAATATATTTGATAATTTAATATCTCGATGTATTATAAAATTATCATGTAAATAACATAATCCATCTAATATATTTTTAAAAAATTTATCTATATTATTAAAATCTAAACCCCCATATAAATTTTTTTCTGTATTATTTTTTAATAACTTTTCTACATCATATTCACATCTTTCTAATTTTATAAAATATATATTGTTATATATATTATATCCTTGCATTTTTACTATATTATCATGATTTACTAATGTTAATATTATTACTTCATTTTTTAATAATTTCTGTATAGTCTCATCTTCCATTTTATTTTTATACTTTTCATAATGTACTTTCTTTACAATATAATCACTGTTGTCTGATATAAATACATCACTTTTATAACCTTTACTTATTGGACTGCTTAATTTATACATTTTTTATATTATTTCTATCTAATTTAAATTATTTACAAACTTTTATTTAAATTAAAAAAATATTCTAATGTACATTTATACCCTTGTTCAATTAAGTATAATTTATTTTTTTTATCCATGTCAAAATTAATTATATTTACATTACAATTTATAAATACAATATTACTATAATTAGATGTATATTCTTTTTTCTTTATAGATTCTCTTAATAATTTATATAATATTTTTATATAATCTATTAAACTTTTTATTTCATTACAATTTTCTTTTTCATTTTTCAATAAAATACCATATCTCATATCTTTATATTCCCATGGAAAATTATTTAATACAGCACCATCTATATAGTTTCCATATAATGTAAATATAAATGGTATTGTAATAGCTTGTCTAATACAATCTATTACTTTTAAATCACTTGTTTTATCCACGGTTATTTGTTTTAATTCTCTTAAATCTGTTAATACTATTTGCAATTCTTTATTATATTTTTCATATAGTTCCTTCATAGTTATTACTTTTGAACATTCTTTTTTCTCCATTAATTCTTCAATCCATTCAATTATTTTTTTACCATCATCTAATCCATATCCATTTATTAAATTAGATAACTTCATTTTTTTTAATTTTTTAAAATTTTTATTCATTAATATTTTTTTTAATTCTTCATATGTATACCCAATTATCATCATTAACCCAAATACACTTCCTATAGATATACCTTTTATCAATTGTATATCTAATTTTATTATATTACATTTTTCTAAATCTTCTAATCCTTTTAATATACCACAATACACCATACCTTTTACACCACCTCCACTTAATAATAATTCTTTTATAATTATACTCATTAATTTTGAATAATATTAAATATTTCATTAAATTTCATATTATCTACTTCATTTATTTTTATTTTTAACTCTTCTAAATTATTATTATATATTAATATACAATGATTTATATAATCAATTTCTATTTTATGCTTATGTTCTATATATTTTAAAAATAAATTTATATCCATTTCTTTATCATTATGATGATATATAAAATCTTTTATTTCATTCGTTATTTCTATTAATATATCTGTTTCTTTATTGATTATACTCATATGTAATATATTTTCTCTTAGTTTATTTAAATTTGTTAAAAATATTTCATCTATTTTATTTAACTCTTTATTTAATGTTTTAAATTTCTTAATCTCATTATCATATTTTACTTCATATTCAAAAATATCTATATTTTTAAAATTTTTTCTTTTAATTTTAATATCATTTTCATTTCCATTATATTCCAATAATTTTATACAATCTAATATTATTATATATAATCTAATAAATAATATACAACATTTTAAAAAATCATTGTATATTTTATTATAAATTTTACTTCTTAAACAAAATGCTATATATAATGTATATAGTTTAATAAGTATTATAAAAAAATAAACCATAATTAATTATTATAAATAATATTTTTAAATTTAAATATTATTATATTATAAATATATGTTATCTAAATACAATTCTTTAATAAATTCTAATAACGGAATGAATACTAAAATATGGGGTCCTAAATTATGGGATTTTTTATTTATAAGTATTTTAGGAGCATTTCCAGTTAAAATTGATAAATATAATAACAATCATATAAAAATTAAAAAACATTTTAAAAAAATGCTTTTATCTTTAGAATATACTTTACCATGTGTGTATTGTCGTGACAGTTATAAAGTTTTTATAAAAAAACATAATATAAAACCATTTCTTAAATCACGTTTATTACTTTTATATTGGTTATATCTACTTAAAGATATGGTAAATAAAAAATTGATAAAACAGGAAAATAAAAAATTTTTAGAACTATCTAAAAATATTACTAATAAAAATGAACTTTCTTTATTACGTAAAGAAATATTTTACACAAAACCATCTCCTTCCTTTATATCTGTATTATTACATTATGAACAATTCCGATCTATTTAAATTTCAAATATATTAATAATAATTTTATCTATATTAATATATTTTAATTTTTGCTTTATATTTTTGTTTTATATTTTTGTTTTATATTTTTGTTTTATATTTTTGTTTTATATTTTTGTGTTATATTTTTGTGTTATATTTTTGTGTTATATTTTTGTGTTATATTTTTGTTTTATATTATTTAACTAATAACAAATTTCCTGCGACCTGCACCCATAGGTTGTTCATAACTTGATTGTAAAAATGGTGATACGTCCTCTTTAACTATAGCTGGTGCTGAACGAATATCGTGATATGGTATTTTATTTGTTTGTACTACTGTATCTACACCAGAGTGTTTTCCTGCAATTAATAATTTACGTTCTTTTAATATATTGGATACTTGATTTTCTTTATCAAATTCATTTACATTTTCATATGATGGTAACATTGTTGCATCAACTGTAGTATCAGCTGGTCCAAACTGTGCTTCTAAATTATCTGCTAATTCATTTGAAACAGGTTCAAGATTTTCAACTTGTCTATATCTAAAATATAAACCAAGTACAACAAGTAATACAATTACTACAATTACGTTTTTATTCTGGAAAAATTCTAATAGATTCATCATATTATATTATATTATAATAAAATAAAAAATAAATTTAAATATAAGTATTTTTTATTTTAATATGGATGATTTTTGGAAATCTGAAAATAATTTTTTAAATAACGATAAAGATTATATAGATAATGTATCTGAGGATTTTATAGAAGAATCAACTATTTTTGATAATCATATAGATACATTATATGTCAATAATCAAAAATTTGATTTACCAGATAATTATTTAATTGATATATTATCCACTATTATAGTTGATTTATCAATAAATTATAATTGTTTATATTCTACACTAAATTCAAATGATATATATAATTTATTTGTTTTTTTATTCTGTAATATTAATTTATTTTCAAATTTAGATTTAAATGAATTAAAGTATTTAGACAATATATTAAATAATAATATTACTAATATAGAAGATTTTAATGACTATTATATATTTAATAACAACGATGATGAATTTGAAGAAATTAATTTTATACACGATAAATTTAAATATAAAGATATTCTTTCATTTTATAACGATAATAAAGATTTAATATTAAATTCTTTTAATTATACTTATTATAAATTTTTTAATTATATACCTGATTTTAAAAATGATTTTAATTTAACATTATGGATATATTTTACATATATTATAAATGAATCTTTTTAAAATTATTTTCTATAAAACAATTAAAATTTAAATAAATTATAAATTATTTATTTAAATTAATGATAACAACATGTTGTATTGATGTTGGCTTAAGAAATTTATCTTTATGTATAATGAATTCTAATTATGAAATTTTATTATGGAATATTTATGATGTTTTTGAAACATGTGAAAAAACATGTACTGCTAAAATGAAAAATGATAAAATATGTAATAAAAAATGTAGTTATAAATATAATAATATTGATAATATAGAATCATATTCGTGTAAATTACATTTTCCAAAAAATATTAAAATGACAAATAAAAATAAAATTACATTGAAAACAATAGATAAATATTTATTACAAGAAATTGCTTTAAAATTTATTTCTAAAATAGAAGAAATATATAATACAAATATTGATATTTTTAAATCTTTAAATAGTATATATATAGAATTACAACCAAAATGCAATCCTAAAATGTTATTTATAAGTCATATTTTATATGGTAAATTAATAGAGTTATTTAAACAAGATAATACTATAATAAGATTTATTCGTGCAACTCAAAAATTAAAATCTTATGATGGACCTCCTTTAGTATGTAATTTAAAAGGAAAATATGCTCAAAGAAAGTGGTATTCTATACAATATGCGAAATGGTTTTTAGAAAATAAAATTAATTCATCTGAAAATGAAAAATGGTATCCATTTTTCCAAGATTGTAAAAAAAAAGATGATATAAGTGATTCTTTGAATTTTGCTGTAAATATTCTAATAGGTGTTTGTCCTTCTAAATTAAAACATAAAAATGGTAATGAGTTAAAATAATAATTATTGTTTAAAATTAATTAATTTTTTATTAATTAATTCTAATGATAGATTCATCTATAAGTAATTTAAATATAAAAAAATTTAATCTTTCTTCTATTCTACCTGATTCTACTATTTTATGTATAGGTAGACGTAGATGTTTCATAGAAAATACAGAATTATTATGTTATAATGGTGATCCTATAAAAATACAAGACATTGATAAAAATACATTAATTATGGGAGATAATTCTTTACCTCGTAAGATTTTACAAAAATCATCTTTTGATGACATTTCTTATCGTATTTCAAATAAATATAATGATGAATATTATGTAAATTCTCATCATATTCTTTGTTTACAATATTTTAAAAAAAAATCAATAAAACATTTACCTTTAAAAAAATGTTTTGTTATAAAATGGTTCGATAATAATAAAATTCAACAATTTACAAAATTTTTCTATTATAATGATAATAATTTTTATAATATTAAATCAAAATCTTTATTTTTTTATGATAAATGTAATGAAAACTTATTTGTAAATATTCCTGTTTCTCAATTTCTATCACTTTCTAAAAAATTACAAAATCGTTTATATGGTTATCGTTCACTTGTTTTTTTTAACCCTATTAATATCAATTTAACACCTTATATTTATTCGTATTTATTTTTATTTACTTTTAACAAACTTTATTATTTTAATTGCAATATTCCAACTTCTTTTTATAAACAATTTGACATAAATCATTTAAATAATTATATTACAAATACTATAAATATACGTCTTGATTTTTTAAATTCTCTTTATTTACATTCTTTTTCATCTGATAAAGTTTTAAAATTATATATACCATATATCTACTTTAAACGTATAATTTTTATGATACACTCTTTGGCTTTAAATATTAAATATAATTATAATCACAATTCTAATATAGGTTTTATATATTTTTATATAGAATTCCCTATACGTGATATATCTTATCAATCATCATTTAAATTGTCTATAAAACAAAAATCTTTATCTAAATTTTATAGTATAACAGTTAGTAATAATAATAAGTTTTTATTATACAATACACATGTTGTTCATAATAGTGGTAAAAGTTGGTTAATACGTGATATTTTTTATCATAAAAAATCAATACCTTATGGTATAGTTTTTTCTTCTTCTGAACAAGCATCTCCATTCTTTAGTAATTTTATCCCTGATACCTTTATTTATTCTGATTTCGATTCTGAAAAAATAAATAAGTTATTTATAAAACAATCAGAAAAAATTTCTTATTATCGTGAAAAAGGTATAGGTAATAATGGTAAAACAGATGAAAATAATGTATTTATCGTCCTTGACGATATGTTACATAATGCTAATGTATGGAAACGTGATGACAATATGAAAAATATTATTTTTAATGGTCGTCATTACAACATTCTATCTATCTTAACAACTCAATATGCACAATCAATCCCGGCTGATTTTCGTGGTAATATGGATTATGTTTTTATTTTCAATGAACCATCTATAACAAACCGTAGAAAAATTTATGAAGCATATGCTTCATGTATACCTTCATTTGATGGATTCTGTAATATTTTAGATAGATGCACTGAAGATCACTCTTGTTTAGTTGTAAAAACATTTTCTTCAACCAATAATATTGAAGATCAAGTTTTTTGGTATAAAGCAGAAAATCAATCAAATTTCAAAGTAGGTGATCCACGTTTTTGGTCTTTCCATTTCTCAAATTATAATATTACACATGATAAAAATCATATTGCTCAAGCAAAACAAGTTGCCAAATATCGTGAAAAATTTAAAAATAATAATAAATTAAAATACGTTGTTAATAAATATGATGATGATACATCTTTTTAATTTACCTTAAAATTTAAATTTTTTATAAATAATATATTTTTATCTAATCTAACCATCCATATTACTTTATCTCTTGGATTTAATAACATTATATAATCTGGATAATTTACTTTATATAATAATCCTCCAAATCTAAATTTATAATTATCTACATTTATATATTTTATCCAATTTTTATATATCTCTAACCTTTCTAATACTTTTTTCTCTCTTTTATTTTTTAAAACATAATATCCTTCTATTTCTTTCTTAACATCTTTACTTCTCATTGTATTTTGGATACCTATAGTAGTTTTCTCAAAAAATTTAATTTCATTATCTATATTTGTTTCCATTTCACTTGTTTCCATTTCACTTGTTTCCATTTCACTTGTTTCCATTTCACTTGTTTCCATTTCACTTGTTTCTGTTAAACTTGTATTTAAAAAATTTTTTTTCATTTTATTAATAATTAATATTTTAATAAAATGAAATTTAAACAATCGTTTCAATTATTACATCACTTGAAGTTGTTGAAGTTGTTGATTCAGTTGAAATTGTTGATTCAGTTGAAGTTGTTGATTCAGTTGAAGTTGTTGATTCAGTTGAAGTTGTTGAAGTTGTTGAAGTTGTTGATTCAGTTGAAGTTGTTGATTCAGTTGAAGTTGTTGAAGTTGTTGATTCAGTTGAAGTTGTTCCACCTGGGTTACCATAGTTAAATTCAACACAATCATCAACACATTCTGTAGGTTCTGGAACATCAATTGACCTATCAAGTGTTGATGATGTTGATGATGTTACTGTTGTTGGACAATCAACATAATCATCAATACATTCCGTAGGTTCTGGAACATCAATTGACCTATCAAGTGTTGACGATGTTACTGTTGTTGGACAATCAACACAATCATCAACACAT
>Ga0315904_10008494_pt1 | contig 13590 bp, 11 predicted proteins | sample LakEriMetagenome_6_FD_203529 | JGI IMG/M metagenome (GOLD analysis project Ga0315904, IMG submission 203529) | Freshwater fungal communities from buoy surface, Lake Erie, Ohio, United States - Buoy 12 MA120 | ecosystem: Environmental > Aquatic > Freshwater > Lake | place: USA: Lake Erie, Ohio... | reverse complement strand
TTTGGCAACAATCATATTACCACATTCAGTACATCCTCCACCCAAATCATTCTCAAGAATGTGCTTGCGAAGCTGATGTGCTCTATCGCTTGCCCATATTTCGCTTATGGATTGCTGAGGCCATGTACCAAGAATATCTTTGGTATTATAGCAACAAGCACGTACATTTCCGTTTTGTTCAAAATTCAAATTGACAAACGGTGCATGACAAACCACTGATTTGTAAGTGCCTGAGCGAGTGGCTACATATTGCTCTAAAACTTTTGGATGTAAATGCATAGCTAGTAAAGATAACCTTTATAGTCTTTCTCTCAATTTTCTTACAAATTGGGAAAACAAAACCTCATTTTTCCATTGCGCAAAGAGATTAGCCGGGCGGATATGTAAACCAAAGTTGCAGAGCATTTCAGAAAGTGTACTATGGTGATAAAAAGTTGACTTATCTAACTGCTTATTCCGCCATTCTTCATTTTGCCAGTGAATGAAATACCAATGATCCGGATAATCTTCATTCCTGTAAATAAAGCGACTTGTATCGTCCCAGCGGTCATCGTTGCTACAATCTTTCATAATGTAGCCATTAAGCTGAAGCGCATCAATGTGTTTATTGAGGATGTCAATGGGTTTGTGCCAATCTGTATTGTGTTCATCAATTTCGGTAATAGCTTCATCATAACAACGCTTCATTAGCAAACTGCCTTTCGGGCACTTCATCACATTACCCACTACATTCAGATTATGGTGTTTGCGGAAAAAGTAAGGCTTATCGAAATCAAATTTCTTCAGGCAGGTAATGTCCATATCTACCCACCAGCCGCCATGGTCATACAACAATTTATAACGGAAAATATCACTAAAACCTGCTACACTTCCTTTGCCATGTCCAAACTGACTTTTGTTTTTATAGCGAAAGATTTTTTCACTAGAAATAATTTCATTGGCATCTCCAATTAAAACGCCTTCGGGCAATTGGGTTTTCAATTCATCATACAGCCACAACTTAAATGAATGGCCTTTTTCTAAAAATGAATGAATAGTGAGCAACTCAATTGAACTGAGCGTATCGCCAATCCATAACCCATGTACAATTTTCACTTCCGGTTGAATAGACAAACCCGTGTGTTTTTCAACTGCTTGCCAAATGTCCCATTCGTGGTCGGCCCAATGATGGTACACGTGAATGAAATCGGGCTTTACCAACTCTTTTTTTTCTCCCACTTCAAACACCAAATCACCTTTATGGCGCAATGCCTCGTGATTATAATCTGCAATTAGATTAAATCTATATTTAAGCGTGGGATGATTTTGCAATTCGTGTTGCCAGACCGTGGCAACAAGTGTTCCTTGATCACGTGTTTTCCACTGGGGCAACGAAAAAATTTGTATAGTTTTTTCGTGCCATGAGTTTAAAAATTCATGTCCTCCTTCGTCAAACAAAAATACACCTCCATTCCAATGTTGCCACTTTGGGTTAGATATAGTTACTCGAAAGGTAGTTTGGATTTGTTCTGCTAAATGGTTACAACGAAAATCAAAAACCGGTTTGTTGCGATATGTCCACAAATGGTCTTTTGAAATATCGCAACGATAATCGGTTGTGTTTTCTATCTCTTGTATCGCTGTATCTTCCTTTTCATAAAGCACTGCATTACCTTGTGCGTCATGCCAAAACTGATGCTTCTTGTCTAAAAAATTATCCTCATCTAAACGAAATTTATACCGTGACAGATTAAATCTGATAGACAATAATTTATAGGCAATCTTATCTTTCTTTATGTCGTCAAGCTTTTTGAGTAGCACCTTTTTTTTCTCAACATTCTCTGGTTGGCGCATTAGATGTCTGTGTTTTTTAAACAAAAACCTTAGCTCATTGGTTCGGTGGTGAAACTCATTGATACAACCACAGTTTATAGCTGCAGGGCTGAATTTATCTAACACGCAATGGTCCTGTGCAAAAATGATTGGCGGCTGATATTGAATAAAAATTTCATCTACACGATTACTTAGCGCTACCACATCTGTATCTAAATAGCAGTATAAATTGCCTTTGGGCAGGTATTTGTATAGCCCTGTTTTTAAGTAAATGCTGGCTTGGTGGTGATTGAGTTTTTCGGGTGTTAGAATATCTATCACACCGACATAATCTATCGGCACCTCATTCCTAGAGTTGTCGGTTAAAACCAAAATTCTTTTTGTAGAAAATTTCTGAAGTGCGGCTAATGAATAGTGCAATGCATCAATATGCTCTCTAGCTCCACACACTACAAATACAAAAACACATTCTTTACTCATATTGAATTAACACCATTTTCTATACCAAAACTCCATTACTACTACTTTCCAGAGTTTCCAGTTATCACCTTGGCGAATATAGGTATCTAAGGCAGATTGTTGGATAAGTTCATCTTTCACCAGTCGAGAGTCACGCAACACTTCTTTATACCAATCCATGTTTTGATAAAACTTGTCGGGGCCTACGAAGCCTTGTTTCTTGCGTTGAAGAATTTCTTTCGGAAAAACCGGCTTCAATTGCTCATAGAGTAAAGCCTTCGTTTGATGGGGGTCGTGATATTGGTTTTCTTGCAGGCTAAATATTTTTTCGAACAGCAGGTGATGTAAAAAAGGTACGCGCACCTCCAATGAATTAGCCATGCTGGCGCGGTCAATTTTAGTGAGCACCAACTCGCCCATAAAACACTTGATGTCCATCTGTTGAATAGATTTCAATGGGCTTAAGCGAGGATTAAACTGCTTGGTATAAAACCAATCGCTGTCTGGTTGTATATGTTGATGCAGGTTAGGATGCAGCAATTCTTGTTGTGCTGCTCTATCAAATCGCCCCATGGCCATGGCTTCAGCATAGTAATCCACGATGTAGTGATTGCTGCTGCCCGAAAAAATATGCTTTGCCTTCTGCCAAAGACTCTTGGCTCGAAACTGTCGCTGCCAATTGTAGCCCACAAATATCTCATCACTACCTTCTCCGCTCATCACAGCTTTCACATTTTTAGCAGCCACTTGGCTCACCATAAATGTGGGGAGCGTAGAAATGTCGGCCAGCGGCTCGTCGTACACCCAAGCTAAATGGTCGAGCAATTCAAGGTGCGCATTATCTACTAAATAGGAGGTGTGCTTGCTTTCTAATTGTTTTGCCACCAACTCGGCATATTGGTGCTCACTGCTCTCCCATCCGGCAAATCCAATAGAAAAGGTTTGCAAGGGATAGCCCATCTTGTGCAAGTAGTACGCAATGGCCGAACTATCATATCCTCCGCTCAAAAACGCACCAATCGGCACATCGCTTGTGGCGTGTTGCTGCACAGATTGGTCAAGCAATTCTCCTACTTCAGCTATCAACTGATTTCGATCTTCAACATTTTCCTCTGCGTTCAATTGCCAATATTCTTTCGTGCTGCACTTCCCCTCTTGCCAAACCAAATAATGAGCCGGAGGCAGTTTAGATACTTCATTCCAAATGGTGTTTGGTGCTGGCACATAGCGATAATTAAAATAATCGGCAAAAGCAGATTTATTGAGGGTGCGTTTATAATCCGGCAAGGCGGCAATGGCTTTAATCTCGGAAGCAAACACAAAGCGACCGTTTTGCTCACCATAATAAAATGGCTTTATCCCAAATCTATCGCGAGATGCAAATAGAGTCTTTGTTTTTTCATCCCAAATAGCGAATGCCCACATACCCACCAAGCGAGACAACATATCAGCACCCCATTGCTCATAAGCATGCACCAACACTTCGCTATCGGTGTTGGAGGAAAAGTGGTGCCCATGCTGAATGAGTTCTTGTTTTAAAGAAAGGTAATTATAAATCTCTCCATTAAATGTAATCCAAAGTGTACCGTCCTCATTACTCAACGGTTGGCGACCATGGGCGGTCAAATCGAGAAAGGAAAGTCGTCTATGTCCTAAACCTACGGTGGCTTCACCATTGATATACTGCCCTTCATCATCCGGACCGCGGTGCTGGATGGCATCTGTCATCAACTGCAAGGCTTTGGGCGTTACGGTATGTTGAAAGTCAATAATTCCGGCTATTCCGCACATATCAATCGGTCATGTTGTTTTTTCTTCTGCTTCGCCAATAACCTAATGCAGACTTGTTTTCTGCTTTCAAGTCTACACCAAATAACAGAAACAAATAGTACACCGGAACATTAACCGTCATACTCATGGCATGACGAAAATCTACTAGCAAAAAACGTAAAAAAATTGACCGAGCTGTATTAATCAACTGATATAATCGCGCTAATAGATGGCCGGGGACTAAAAACAAGATATGTCCTAAAAGAACAAAACACCATGGCCAATCTTGTAAGCTAATCAACCCAAGAACAAACAATGGAAACAAATATTGATAATTATAATTTACAAGCGTTGCATGAATACTCGTCTGATTGGTACTTAACGCCCAAAGCACTTTTAAGGCAGCTAGTAAAAAGAAGAACAGCCAGACTAACATAACCGGACGCTCAGAGCCGATTAGAGCACCAAACAACAGCATGAAAAAAACTTCATACAGCAAGACAGTGATGACTAATCGTTTTGTTCCGGCTATACCGATTTGATTGGGCAAAGTAATCCATCCGGCTCGCTGATCCTTAATCGCATCGTCTGCTTGATGGGCCACCATGTTTCTTACTCCCATAAAAAATACTCCGGCAATAAAACACAGGAGCCACAGTGGCCATGTCTGCTTACCGGCAATTAAACTAAACGTATGAAATGAAAGCAGTAACGGCACCACATAAGCGTAAGCCGAATCGATAAGAATTGAAAAATAAGTATGCTCTTTCCAACGGGGAACGGGCAAGGAGTAAACCAAAAACAAAAGTAGCTCAACGATGATGAGAAATACAGCAACTGCATCAAGCGGAAGCCATATCCAAGGCAAAAAGGTAAAACATAGTATACCACTAAAAATGCCGAACTGTATATTGGAAGATAAAAAAGCTAACTTATTCAATTTGCCGGCTCGGGCATCGAATGCTTTGTCAAAAAACTCATTAATAAAATAGCCCAAAGCCGCAAACCCAACAGTGGTGATTAAAGACAAAAAAATGAGCCAAAGCATCTGGCCGCTAATCGCTAACTCAAACCACCAAATCCAGAGATACACGCCACCCATCACAAAGGGCACAAAACTCAAGCGCCAATCTTTAGCTCGCGTGGCTGCCAAAACTTTGTTTAACGTGTCCATTGAAAATGTGCTCATCTATTCATGAAGTATAAATGCATCTGTTCGTGCAAATTAAAAGCCGGTTTTTCGGCTAAAATTTCATAGAAATCAATGGGGAAAACATAATCATCCCAGCTCTCAATTTTACCAATATCGAATAGATTTTGAAAATCGTTGGAGATGGTTAAGTGCTCAAATTTATCACGTTCTACTTGTGGCGGGCGTACAAATTCAATCAAAAACCCTCGCTTACGCAAAGCCGATATCACTCCGTGAAAATCGGCTATTTGATAACAATAGGCTTCATTAATTTGTGTAGCTATTTTATTGATTTTTTCTTGCTCCCATTCATTATTACTCTCTCGCAAAAACAAGTCTTTGATATATACTTTTCCGCCTGGCTTAAGCATCTCCCATGCCGAGTTTACCGCTTTTACTTTGTCGTTGCTATGCCCAAACGATTCTAGAAAATATACTCTGTCTGCACTTTCTTTAGGAAATAATTTTCCTAGTTGATGATAATCGCCCTGCTGTACTTGAACTTGATTTTGCAGCTTTTTATCGTTTATATTAAGATTACTTTTTTCCACTTGCACCGTTGACATCGTGACTGCATGCACTTGTAAATCACTCACTTTATCTGCAAAATAAACTGCCGGGCCACACACTCCGCAGCCGGCATCTATCACCGTCATCCCCATCTTTAGCTGCATACTTTGAATGGTGTAATCTAAATAGTCCTCAACATTCTTAGTCCGAAAAGCTTGAATGATTTCTCCATAAACCGCTAAAAACTTATCTGTAGTTTGGTTATAATATTCTCCTACCCGCTCGGGGGATACACCGCCTTTTACTGGCTCCACAATAGCTTTAGTTTTTCGCCCTAGTAGCAACCAAACCACCACCCCTCCTTGAAAAATGATAACAGCTATTAATAAACCATAATACAACATGTGGCTAATTTAGAAGTAAATCGTTGTTTTTTAATTTATCGCTTGAAAATCGCCATCAAATTTTGCCAAACACTTCGCTTGGGAGCATACTTTTGTTGCAGTTGCTCCGATGTTACGTTGGGGTTTTCATTAGGGATTGACCTTAACAATGGCAAAGAAGCCGGACCTTGCGTGATGGTTTCATTAAAATAAAAATCGGGCGAACAAGCATATTCTTCAATACTCCCATTTTTTCCAAAATAATATCGCATCGCTGCCTTTGCAGGAATGATGCCATAAACAATCACTAACCGAGGAAGAGAAGTTTGATTAACGCCCGAGGCGTGCAGTAACCGATGGTCATAGATAAAAGCTTCACCGGCTTTTAAGTTTATTGGCACTAAATATTTCCAAACTTCGTTAGTCACCAACTCATAAGAGGAGGGGATATTTAACCCTCGGATGTTTGTCAACCAATTGTGGCTATTCGGCAAAATCAAGAGCGTGCCATTCTGTTCATTCACATCCACCAACGGCAACCAGATATTGTATGAATTGAAATGCGCTTCGTCCACAATGCTCCAGTCCTGATGAGGATGAAGACTGCCATTTTCACCTTTGCTCTTTACCATAAACGTAGCGCCAAGCGGTGTCACTTCATTAAACGTCAGATCAATGGCTCTTGCACACACTCGCTTAATTTCATTGTTCATTAACTGCCGAAAAGCAAAATCGCCTGCATGCGATGAAGCATACATTCCATCAGGCAAAGTGCTGTGGTGCTGATAAAAAAAATCGGTCAAAGCTTTTACCTCTGCTTTATTTAAAAACTGAACAATAGCATAGCCTTTTTCAGCTATTTCTTGATTGAATTCTTGCTGATGGAAAAGGTTGGACATTTTCATATTTACTTATCTATTTTAAAGATGCCCAAGAATAATGTATCCAAGCCGCTGGCATAAAAAGAAGCAATAGCTTCTCTTGGTGTATTGACTATCGGTTCGTGATTCAAATTAAAGCTAGTGTTTAGTAAAATACCGAATCCGCTAAGCCGCTTAAACTCCACCAACAAATCATAATATAATTCATTTTGTTTTCGATTGACCGTTTGCACTCTGCAAGTACCATCAACATGGGTAACCCCGGTCAGTAGTTGTTTATACTCCGGCTTTACATAAAACACTTTTGTCATATATGGAGCATCCACACAAGTTGCTTCAAAATAGCGATGAAAATCTTCCTCCAAAACTGACGCGCCAAATGGACGAAAGCCTTCTCTGAATTTCACTTTGTGGTTGACCGTGTGTTGAATATTTGGCGCAGCAGGGTTAGCTAAAATACTTCTGTTACCCAATGCCCGCGGACCAAATTCCATTCGCCCTTGAAACCATCCTATCACTTTGTTTTCTGCTAACTGTGCCGCTGCATCATTCACCGGATGCTGCGATTTTGAATAAGGAATTTGGCATCGCTGAATCACTTCTTCAACAGCTAAATCCGCGAACTCTGTTCCCAAAAAAACATTCGTTTGTTTTTCAAAAACCGATTCTCCTATATCTACAGCTGCCAAATATGCCGCCCCTAGAGCAATGCCAGCATCATTGGAGGCCGGTTGAATAAACAACTCAGTTACTTGATTGAGTGCTTCTATCTTTTGGTTGGCCAAACAATTTAAAGCAACACCTCCGGCTAAACAGACTTTGCTAATTCCGGTATCAAGGATATGCTTTTGTACTAATGATGTTAAAGCCAACTCCAATTGTTGTTGAGTGGCTGCGGCTATATGTTTATAGGGTTCATCTATCGTAGAGGAAACTCTGCGCGACACATTTAATTTTGACAATAGTTTCTTGCTGTATAGCATTTCATAACGACTTGGTGAAGGTTGGCCTACCGGAATATAGACAAGATATTCTATATCTAAATGATAACTGCCATTTTGCACCTGCAACACGTTATTCAAATCGACCTTTGAGGCATCACCGTAGGCTGACAAACCCATCAGTTTATATTCGTCTGCATCGCGAGTAAACCCGCAAACTTGAGTCATCATGGAGTAAAACAAACCCAAACTTTGCGGTCGTTCATATTGCTCCACAACTTCCAATTTATTGTTTCTGCCAATGGCGATTTGTGTGCTCACCCCATCGCCCGAACCATCTATGGTAACAACTAATGCCTCTGCAAAGCCGGAAGCGAAAAAGGAGCTTGCTGCATGGCAATCATGATGATGGTAACGCTTAATGGTCGGACAAAAACCAAAATAACTTTCAAAATGTCGTTGAATGACTTGTTCTATTTCAACTTGCCAAGTACTGCCATGAAAAGCCACAACAGCCACATCTTGAATAGTAATATTGGCAATACGCAAAACTTCTTTTATTGACGAAATCGGGAGCTGACCGGCAGAATGTTTTACTCTATTTAATCGCTCTTCTTCTACAGCAGCAATAACTCTACCATCACGCATTAATACAGCAGCTATATCTTGATAGCCGGCTCGCACTCCGCCATTAATGCCTAAAATATAACTACTCGCCACAGAGAAAATATTTATCGTAAACAATCTCGGGCATAAAGCCCATTTTGGTGGCTAATTTTATGGCCGGGCGCAACCATAGCATTTTGTCATATCCCGTGTTGTAATCGAGAAATGTTTTGGGTGGCAAGGCAACCCATTCATCAAATTGTTCACGAGTTATCGCCAGTCGTTTCAAACATAAATCAATGATTTTAGGGTCTTCCATCACATACGGTTTTTTCACCGCTTCGATGGCCCAATTTCTATCCATCTGCCTATCGCGCACAAGGGCACTATAGGCATTCAACCGAAAATCTATATTGAATTTCACCCGATGTACATAAGTAATCAAGGACCAATACAAATCATCATAGTAATGCGCCCCAGGATATACCCAATTATACTCTCGTTTTATAATCTCATCTGCTTCTTGACGAATATACCGTTCATAATACAAGGGGGAATGTGCTTTAATCCCTTTTTGAATAGCATAATAAAATAGCTCTTTCCAGCCGAGTTGATAATTGGGGTTATCAGCCTTCCATGGTCTTAGTTTTACTGTACCGAATTTTTGCTGGACATCGGTCACATAATCGCCCACCATGTATGCCCAACTCAAAGGTTTGATGCCTTCAGTGCGAAACGACTGCCCGTAAATCAAATGCTTGATACCTTCTTTATGTGCCACGCCATAGCAAGCCGCTGCAATGCCTACATCGGTACCTTCGTTTAGCTCGGGAACAGACGCTTTCAAAAAAGAAATTTTTAAATCTTTCGCTTCTCTCCAATCACTGGTAATCGTGCGCAACTCTATACCTAACTTGCGGGTAATGTTTAGCATATTTTCTCCTCCTACCGGATTATCGAACCCATCGTTAAAGTGAACAGCCAATGGGCGCAACCCATATTTATTGACTACCAAATGCAATACGTACGTACTATCTCTTCCCCCGCTAATTCCCACTACACAATCGTACTTTTTACCTTTCCCGTCTTGCTTGATTTTTGTCAAACTTTTTTCCCAAGTTTTTTGTCCGCGCTCATCATTGGGATACATTAAGGTCCACTTGTCATGTAATTGACAAAAATTACACTCCCCTTTAGAATCGAACTTTATACCCGGACAAGTGCTGTCGCTGATACAACGCATGCACCGCTGGTAGCTTATATCTCGCTCTATGCCGTTGACTACCACTCCCATTTATATCAGTCCTTTTTGCTTTAACATTTTTCCTATTTGCACCCCTTTTTCTGTGCGCTGTGGCATGTCAAATGTAGCGTTGACCAAATCAGAAGCAAACTCATTAAACACACCTTCGGCAATAATACCTTCTTTACCGACACAGAGCGAGCAACCCACCATTTTTTTGCCTTCATAAGGCCCACCGACAATATAGCCTACACTCGTGGCGCTAGCCACAACAATTCCATGTGCTGAAGCTATAGATGATAATGGCTTAATCCATTTTTCTTGGTAGGGGTGTACTTCTTCGGTAATTGTATAGTCAACTGTCCAAGAAGAAGGCGACAGAATTAACTGCGCACCCATCCGCGCCAAGGTGTGACCAATCTGCGTGGCATCTTCATAGTTATCGGCACAAATATTCAATCCGATTTTGCCGAATGGCGAGTCAAAAACCTCCAGTTTTTGCCCTACTTCATAATAAGGGAACTCCACTTCCAACAAATTAATTTTTCGATGCTTGCCTATAATTTCTCCTTCATCATTAATGAGCAGGGCAGCATTATAATTAGCGTGTGGCGTTTTCTCTGTTAAGCCAACGCATATAAATATCCGATATTGTTTAGCTAATTCGCAAAAGAAATTGCTGTGTGCCCCGGGAATTGGTTGCGCTTCAGCTAAAGCATTTGGGTGCGTCCAAGCAAAATCTATGGTTTCTGGCAAAAGGGCTATTTGGCATCCGGCTTGAGCAGCTTGCGCTACATAACGAGCTGCTCGCTCAAAGTTGCGTTCGGGTTCGGTACCTTCCACTAAAAGTTGAATAAGGGCGAGTTGCATGATTATGTGAAATTGTCTTCGAAAATATTCTTTTTCAAGATTAACAGCACCAAAGTTTTAGATAAAAAAATATACCTTTATAACGCATAAATTAATTTTAAATACCAATGAATTTCAATTCTTTACTTGATAAGCTTTGGGGTAAAAAGCCTTTTGTCGATAATAAAAAATATCTTGATATACGAAAAGATTCTTTTTTCCTGCAGTCCGAACATCATTCTCATTATCTGAAGTATGGTTGGTGCAAAATTGAAGATGTTGTAACTAATGATGAAATAGATTCGTTTCTTCAAACTTTTGATGATATTAGCAAATTGGAAGGCTTTGAGTTAGACAAAAACTTATTAAATAGTGGTCGATTATTCAATCCTGAGATAAGAAAAAAGACACAAGATGTCATTAATAAAAATGCGCAAACAATTCTTCCAAGAATGTTTGACATGTCCAAAACAGACACCCATACCGGTGGGGCTTATCAAGTAAAACCACCACACAAAGAAAGCGATTTGTTGATTCATCAAGATAGTACTGTTATAGATGAAGAAAATGAATATTGCCTATTCGTATGGGTACCGTTTTGCGATGTAACTATGGATAATGGCGTCATATCTTTTGTGAATGGTAGCCACCTTTGGGGCAATACGCAGCGCAGTCTAGGGGTGCCTTGGCAATTTAAAAACAACATTGGTACACTCTACGAACACATTACCCCTGTTACCGTTAAAAAGGGTGATGTATTAGTTTTTGACCCAGCTTGTATTCATGCAAGTGCGCCTAATTTATCAAAAGAAATTCGTCATGCTATTACAATAACTGTACTTAAAAAAAATTACCAACTAGTTTATTATTTTCGAAATCCGGATATTGACAAGGATTTAATCGAAAAATATTATGTAGACGAAACCTTTTATTACGATTATGATTTCGTTTCAAAACCGGATGAAACAAAATGGAGAAAAGAAGTAGTAAGATACAAGCCTTTTAACTTTAAAAAAGGGGAACTTAAAAAACTATTGAGTCAAGACCTATAAACAAATAATCAACCATGAAAGCAGCCGAATTTATAGACAATACCCTTCAAGATCAATATGAGGAAAACGGATTTGTAATAATCCGAAACCTGTTAAATGAGCTTGATTTAATTGAGTTAAACCGTCTTTTTGTTACACACTACAACTATCAGGGTGAACAAAACACGATGTGGAATAGCCTCTGTGACATACCACATGACAAATCTGCAAATCTTAGCAATTTAATCTTAAGAATTGTAAAACCAAAGCTCGACTTATATCTTAAAAATTACGTATGCCCTGCAGCTACTTTTTTAGTTAAAAACCCAACTAAGCAAAGTACTGTACAACTTCATAGGGATTTCAGTGTTCAAGATGAGCCGGAGTATTCATACCAGAATATTTGGTTACCTATAGTGGATACCACTCCCGATAACGGTCAGTTACATGTGCTGAAAAAAAGTCATAAATTCTTTGATTATCCACTGCCGCACAATACTATTTGGCCTTATCTAGAGTATGAAGAAAGTTTACTTAAATACTGTGATGTTATAAATGCAAAAGCCGGTGATTTAGTTATTTATGGCGACAAAGTGCTACACGGATCCTCCAATAATTTAAGCAGTACGCCTCGCCCCGTGGTTCACTTTGGCCTTTTGCACCCGGAGGCTAAACTTTTATACTACTATCTAAACAATGAAAACAGAGAGGTTACAGTGTATGAGGTTCCATACTCCTTTTTCTTTGAAAATGCTTGGGGTAATCAAGACGGACGATTCCCTGTTTTTAAAAAATTTGAGTTTACCCCCCCTGCTTTTTCGCAACTTGATATTGTAAAATGGCTTGAAAATGAAGTGGCAAACAGCAATTGAAATGACATACCCCCTTCTACTAGATGAAAGACTAAACACCATATTGCATGAAACAGGCTTTGTTGTGCTACCATTACTAAACGATGAAGAAATTAATGAGTTGACCGAATTTTATGAAAAAATTCATCAACTCGAAGTAGCACCTTTTACAACATTTGCAGCAGATAATTTTAATTATAAAAAAAGTGTAAGCACAAAAATTCAGTCTGTTTTAAAGCGAGGTATAAATCAATACTTCCGAGATTGTGAACTGTTTTGGGGGAATTTCTTTGAAAAACAAGCAGGATCTTTAGACATGCCTTTGCATGCCGACCTTCAGTATGTAGATGAAACCATTATGAGTTCATATAATATTTGGTGTCCGCTCACAGATACAACCGAACAAAATGGCACATTAGGAGTTATTCCTTACTCTCACCTGTTAGTTAAAAAAGTAAGAGGAATAAATATAACTGATGCTTATAGAAAAAACGCAAAGGCTATTGCGGAAAAATATACTATTTACCCAAGTCTTAAAGCCGGTGAAGCTATCGTCTACAATCATCGCCTACTTCACAACTCTGCGGCAAACACAAGTCAAAAAAAACGCTTAGCCGCAACACTCATCATTCTCGAACCAAACTCTTCAGTACTACACTATTACGCAGAACACGAAGGTGATACTAATTTTTACAAATATAATATTGATGCCGTTGAAGATTTGATGAAGATTGATTTTATGCAAAAACCATCTCATCTATTACCCTCTGAAATTATTCGAAATTATAATTTCGAGCCCTTAAAGGTAGAAGATTTTGATTCGCTCTTTTTTAGAATAAAAAATGGTGATTAATGTTAACTCCATTTAGAAATATTACTGACGAGATTGAATTTCTAGCAAAAGGGTTCTTCAAGTTTCCTTTGCTAAATGAGCATGAATTGAAGTTTGTTCTTGATATATACAATAAAGTCAATAGCGAGAATCGATTACATGAAAAGCAATTTTATGGCGTAAACTACAGTTTGGGTGCGCTCAGTGCCGAGGAAAATAATCTTGCAATG
>Ga0315904_10008491_pt1 | contig 13594 bp, 6 predicted proteins | sample LakEriMetagenome_6_FD_203529 | JGI IMG/M metagenome (GOLD analysis project Ga0315904, IMG submission 203529) | Freshwater fungal communities from buoy surface, Lake Erie, Ohio, United States - Buoy 12 MA120 | ecosystem: Environmental > Aquatic > Freshwater > Lake | place: USA: Lake Erie, Ohio... | reverse complement strand
CATACGCACCCGACACCCGCTAGCGGGCACAGCAGCACAATTCCCGGTTGCCGATACCGAACGGAGCCAATGAAAACGGCATGCAGGATTGCTAAGTAAAGGCACGATGCTAACGGAAGCCAAGCTCCGTCCACTCGCCGCAATCTCCATGCGCCCCATAGCCCACCCAATGCGATCACGATGTATCCGAAGGCTTCGGACCAACGTACCGCTGGATTCGATATCTCTCGTGCGACCGGGAATGGTGTCCAGGTTTTCCGCAACTTTACCAATCCGAGCCGAACAACGTCAGATGGATTTTCGATGGCCCATGTAATAGCAGCATTCTTCAACCGACGATCGATCCGCCATTCAAGAGTCGATTCCAACGGGACGCCTTGATTTGCTAGTATTTCGTCTTCTGCTTGTTGCTCGCGAATGAATGGGACCACGAAATCCATGTTTTCGTCACTGCTTCCACTAGCGCCTGCATGCCATCCGTCGTAGAGGCTGGCGCCAACTTGCAAGGTGGTGGGTACCCATTTCCCGGTGATCCCATAGTTTCGCACCCACCATGGGGACATCACCAGCAGGGCGCCAAAAACAAAAAAGGAGGGACCGGAAAGCCAATTGGCGATCCTCACTCGACGGGAATCGGGTCGCCCACCGTCTACCGATGGGCTTATGGAGTCGACGCTATTGTTCGCGATGTTTCGGTACGACAGAGTTCGGCGCAACAGATTTCGGCACGACAGAGTGCGTGGGGAACCAACCCAACATGCGATCAAGGTACATCCCATGGCTGCGAGTGGCCAGAGACTCCAGCTTGGTCGAGCCAAGCACGCCAAGCCGAAAGCGACACCAGCGGCGATGTAAAGCAGCCAACCTGGGCGCGAACCTCGAGTTGGATTGGAGTTGGGGCGAGAATGTTTCGACGCTGCGAACCAAAGAAGCATGCATGCGAGGACGATGAGCGGTGTTGAAATGCTTTCACTGAGAACGAAGATGCTCATCCCGATCGCACCTGGGTAGAGGGTCGCGAGCAACCCGGCCATGAGAGCAGATTGGTTTCCTGCCAGCGCGTATGACCACCAGATGATTAGCCAAACGGTCCACGTTCCTAGGAGGCAGCCGAGAACGCGCGCGGCCATCACCGAAGACCAGCTTAATTTCCCGTCACTGAGTAGCGTGAAGGGTGCGAGGACGACTGGGTAGAGTGGTGCTCGAAAGATTTTGGATTCGGAACTGCCATATTGAAACGGTTCCCCCGCGGCAATCCTGCCGGCCATAGTCCAATAGGAGTGGCTATCGCCGAATCGGAAGAATTGCTGGTCGTGCTCCAATTGCGATTGCCAAACCCACGCTGCAGAGATTCGAATCAGGAAAGCGAGGATTAGGATCGAAAAAACTAACCGGCGGTCTAAGGGTAGGCGTCGTTCGCGTTCCGAGGCTTCAGTTGGTGTTTCCACGGTGCATGTAATTCCACGTTATAACGTTCACCTGGTGTTCCAGCATTGCGTTCACCGGTTTTTGGCATTATCCGGAACCACCCTAGCTGGCAAAACTGCTTCTCACGGGTTTGTGGACGCTTGAACGACGGAGACTTCAAGATTGGATGCAAGGCGAATGATCGGCAAAAGATCATCGTAGGGATTGAGCGAATCGAATGCTACCTCGGTGAATTTGAGCCTGTCAGGTTTCAATACAGAGGATTCTCGCGACGAGTCGATTGGTATCCATCGTTCTCCATCGTGGTATTCGACCCACGCATGAAATGCCATCATCGGTCTTGCGGCAGATTGGTTGGCTAGGAATCCAATCGCGATGCGAGCCGGGATTTGGGTAGCGCGAAGCGTTGCAGCTAGGACGACGCTGTGATCAACAGAATGTCCTTTTCCCGCGACGAGGACTTTTTCTGCAAGTCGAACCGATTTATCGAACGGTATTACCGGTAATCGTTTCGCGATGCCGTCCCGAATGGCGTTAGCTTTGGCGGATTTGGAATCGTTCACACTCAGACCTTGTGCCTCGAGCAGCAATCGTCCCAGCAGTTTAATTTGCGGGTTGCTCGATGAAATTATTGGGGTAGAGATCAACGTCGACGGGTCTGCGTTCGGTTCCGATTCAAAGGGAAGAGCTGTTTCCTGGGAAATCGATGCGACTTCGGACGAGCCGTAGACGGTTACTTCGGAAGTTCTCGGATTGATCGCTCTTACGGTTTGGTTGGTTCGATTGCTCACGAACAATTTGGAATCGATGGCCCGCAGTTCGACTCGGTAGGTGACATTCGTGGATGTATGGATCAGCGGAGTATCGCCGAACACGGGTACATCCTTGATGGTTACCCCTTCAACATCGGCTTGCGCGATTCGCAATCGAGCGGTCTTGGGGTCGCAACGAAAGGATCGGTAATCGATCCCGGGAAGATACGATTTGTGCGATTCGCCTGATGCATCGGCCCAGAGGATGGCTCGGCGTTCCGTTTCTCCGGTGCGAGAAGTGCTTTGGATTTCGAGGAGTCGTTCGGTGGTTCCGTCATAAATTGGTGTTTCTAGGAACTCGAGCGCCTCGAGTCTGGCATCGACCATCCGCATTTGGAGGGGGTCAAAGTAGCGCACTTCCCGAATCTCTTTTTCCGTCATCGGCGATCGCATCAAGGATTGCTCGATAGCGAATGGGCCTCGATCCTTGTCGGTCCATGGAAGGGTGATACCAACAGGTCGTCCCTCGCCGATCGACTCAAATCGCAAATTGCCATCCCGAATCGAGCCTTGGAAGCGAGTCTTGTTGGTGCCATTCTGCAGGGTGCCTTCGAGCCTCAGGAGTTCACCGTTGGGTCGCTCGATTGAAATGATCTGGGTTCGCTGCTCGGTCGTTTGGCCCTTGCGAGTGATGAAGACACGGCTCTCCGCTTCGATGCGCAGCGTGTTTTCCTTTGAGTTTTGCGCAGGATCTGCAACCCGCGACAGTTCGACGGATCGGCGAATGTATCCGACCGGTTGATTTCCTTCGTACTGAATCTCCCACTGCGTACGTGGTATCCGATCGCTGGAGAGCCATGGATCCTCGCGCTCATCGGCCTTGGGTTTGGCACGATTCACCTCGATGCGGGTTGTCGGTTCGATCGAGCCATTGGTCCGAGAGTCGCTCGTTTCGGGACTTGTGGCATCGCTCGATGAGGGGGCTGTCGTACCGGGAGTGCTGTTCATGCCGCCGCTGTTGGTGTTGGCGGCTTCACTCCGAGTTGTGTCATTGGCTCGAGCGATGGAATCGTCCGTGGGGAGACCGATTTCGCGCAGCATGCTCGCTTTAGCCACCGCTTTATCATTGCTCTGTTTTTGTTCGCAGCCGGGTTGCATCGAGACAAGCAACGCGAGAAGTGCGAGGCGAGGGAGTATCGGTAATCCTTGTTTTGGACATGGAGCCGAGATTCCGTGGATTGGGGTCAGTGGGGAACGAAAGTGCATGGAGACATTCGGGGAGGAGGAGATGAGTTCGGATAGGAAAATGGGAGGTCTCCGGACCATTCCAGCCTACCCGGAAAGGCTCGGGGTAGGAATCGTTCCCTGCTCGAGGTTGGCTTAGTTCGCCTAGGAAACGGATGACGGACCGATTGTAACGAATGTAACGGGGTGAAAAGCTAGGAAAACGGTAACGAAACAAGTTGCTTTTCGGGGTTGTGACCTAACTTTGGTTGTTCCCGACAGCGGGGGTGAGCCCAACACGGCTCTCCCAGCGTTGGTTGTTTTTTGTTTACTCGTATTACCTATTGAGACGAGCGAGTTCCATGGGTCTAGTTCCCGGATACCGATCCAACGCCGCGCCGAGCAACGAAGCCGGACAACGTTCCATTCCTACGTCGAGCTTCGAGTCGCTCAGCAGCGATGAGCTTGAAGCCCATATGGAGCGATTCCGTTACGGAGCTTTCGATTTGACCGAAGCGGTTCGACCATCATTCGATTTGCAGGTGGTTCCACGCCAAGGTTTCCGCCACGACGCCTACACCGATCCTAAGACCAACACCAAGATCCCTGTGATCATGGCATCGGCTTCGCGAGAACGGCTCTTTGATCTGTTCGTCGAACTCTTGGATTGCCTTGGAGGAACCGTCGATGTCGTCTTGGAAACAAGCCATCATGGGGATTCCGGCGAGCATGAAGATTTGTATCGAGAGCACATCGACCTACCCGTCCTGAAGAGCATTCTTTACGACTTTGAAGAGATGCTGCTCAACGATGGCTGCACCGGTATCGCGGTACTGAATCCAAAGAAACAGCAAGAGATCCAATTCGACGAGCATAAAATGCTCATTTGCTACGGATCGCCGCTGGAGAATTTCGAACGCATTTTGATCAAGCATGATGTCTATCCAGACGAGAGCATGCGTTTCATCACCGAAGCAGAGCATGTCCACAGCAGCAGCGATTCATTCGCACGCAGCTTCCTGCAACTTCAGTCGCGTTTAGGGATCGATGTGGACATCGAAGATGATCTCGCGTTCGATTGCTAGAATATAATCTGCTAGAGATTAGATGGACGGATGTGAGCCACAACACAGTCGGCTCATAGCGGTAGTCGTCGATCAGGTCGCATCGGAATCCGCAAGTCGGAAGTAATGCTCAATGTACTTCCGGTAGTCGTCCGACCTGGCGTATTCCACGATTGCCAATAGACTTTTCTGATCCCGAAGCAATTTGGCTTTTCGGGTACTTGGATCGGCGAGACTCACGGGCAGCGGGCCGGTGACACGCATCTTCTTTTCGTCGGTCGCGGTGGAGATCGCTTCAAAGCGCTCAAGCATTGCGAGGGCGGTTTCGAGCCGCCTGTCACCAGCTTTGGGGTTGCTAATTCGACCACGTAGCCATTCTAGTCCGAAGGCCTGGATCGACTCTTGCTCGCGAACCAATAGGTCGTACAGCGTTTGGTAGTACTCGGCGTCAGGGTTGCTCCAGACGACAAATTGCATCTGCGTGGTCAAGTCGTTTTGGTCGTAGAGCAAGCAGCATTCGGAATCGAGTCCGTCGCGGCCGGCGCGACCGATCTCTTGGTAGTAGGATTCCATCGACCCAGGGACCTCGGCATGCACTACGAATCGAATATCTTCCTTGTCGATCCCCATTCCGAATGCATTGGTGGCTAGAACCAATGGGCAGTCTCCTGACATGAAGTTGTCCTGAACCCAGGTTCGTTGAGTTCGCGTCAGATCGCCGTGGTAGCAAACATGCTCGATTCCAGCACGTCGGAGTTGTTCGCTCATCGCTTCGAGCGTGCGGATCAAGGTGAAGTAGATAATGCCCGATTGGTTGGGCCATCGATTGAGAACTGCGAATAAATGCGAGAGCTTATCGTCATCACCCCAAACCTCCTCGACGTGCAATCGCAGGTTCGGCCGCTCGATTCCCGCGTGGAAGATTTGGCATGCGTCGAGCCCGTTTCCAAATCGAGGTAAATTCAGCTGACGAAGGATGTCTTTTTGGACGTCGGCGGTCGCGGTTGCCGTAAGGGCGATTGTGGTTGGATTTCCGAGGGTTTCGCGGATCTCGGCGACTCTGGAATAGTCAGGCCGAAAGTCGTGTCCCCATTCGCTGATGCAATGGGCTTCATCGATCGCCAGAAGGGGTACGTGCCGCTTTTCCATGGCGGCTAGAAATGCTTCCTTGCGAAAGCGTTCGGGGGTTACGTATAGCAAGCTGTATCGCCCGTCGGCGATTCCTTGGTAGCGGCGTTCCCTATCCTCTCGCGAAACTAACGAATTGATTGTGGTCGCGTCCAGTCCTCGCGCCTGCAACGCATCGACTTGGTCCTTCATCAATGCGACCAATGGAGACAAAACCACGGTCAAGGGTTTCGGAGTCGAGGCGGGTTGAGGGGCCTCGTGTCGAGACTCCCCCTCGCATTCGCGCGAGATTGCCTGCTCGGCTTCATGGGAAAAAAAGATCGCAGGGATTTGGAAGCAAAGGGATTTCCCGCCCCCGGTCGGCATAATTACCAGCGAGTGTCCACCCGCGATCGAACGGTCGATTACTTGCCGTTGAAAACCCCGGAATCGCTCCAAGTGGAACTGTTGGCGTAGGATTTCCTCGACAGAATCGCAAGGAAAATCGATCGGGTATTGGCTCATGCCCGGATCGTAGCATTTCAGAGTAAACGGGCAACGGGTTCCCTGAATCCGCTTTCCGTTGTTTCGGTCCTCGTCGGCATGTGCTAAAATTGCGTCGCCGACTGGATTGTTGGTCGAGAAGCGTGTTATCTGCTTCTTAGGTCGCTGGTCCAGGCGGATTGTTTTGGAAAACTCGAGAACTTAACCGCATTCGTCTTCCTCATGGAAACGTAACCGCGCGAACTGACTCGGTCCCCAATTCCTAGATTGCTGTCGCATGATTCTTTTGGTGCCTGCATTACTGATTGCCCTAGCGGTCCTTGGCTGGATCGGTTGGTTGGCATTTGGTCCGCATGCAACTCCCGTAGAGCAACCGCGGTTCTTTCTCGCAGCGCGCGAGGAAACTACGGATAGAGAAGAGAACGGAGAATCTCCTTCATCGAATCTATCCTCTGCAGAGTATGAACGGCACCTGCGAGATCGACTTGATGTTCCTCATTTGCACTTAGGCTCTCTCTCGGGATCACCCGGTCCCTCAGGATTGATGGTCGCGCCTCGCGATCTGCATGATCCTGGAGCATAATACGCATTCAAAGGCATTGAACACCGCGACACTTGGTAGGAATCAGGGCGAATCCGCTTCCTGAGGTTTAACGATTGCGTTGAATACCAAGAAAGATCTTTTCGCGTGCTTAACTCATCTATTCTGATTGGGATGGTTCCGAATGGAACGCTCAACGCTTGGCTCCATGCTTTGGAGTTCTGGAGCGATTCGCTGCTACTGTCACAAGCTCAAGCGGCAAACGGTTCGAACGTAAACTGGCTCATTCCCGCAATTGTCAGTTTGGTCGTTGGCGCTGTCTTGATGTGGGTCGTGAATCGATTGATGGGAACCGATTCAAAGACCCAAGCAACCCGGTTGATGGAGCAAGCCAAAGTCGAGTCGGAGAATTTGATCAAAAAGGGGGAACTCGAAAAGAAGGAAAAGCTCCTCCAGTTGCAATCTCAATTCGACAATGAAATGAAACAACAGCGGGAAGAACTTCGCTCCCGCGAAACACAAATCGTCCAAAAAGAAAATTCCATCAAGCAAGCCAGCGACGATTTGAAGAAACAGGAGAAGCTCGTCGAGAACACGCAGCGCAAACTTGCGGAAAAACTCGATGATGCCACCAAAAAAGGGGAGCAGTACAACAAACTCATCAGCCAAGCGCAAAGCGATCTTCAGCGCGTGACGGGGATGTCCAAAGAGGAAGCAAAAACGCAGTTGATGGGACTGCTCGAGAAAGAACTCCAAGGAGAACTGGGGACCGTTATTCTCAAGCATGAGAAGAAAGTTACCGAGATCGCTCAGCAAAAAGCCCAAGATATCTTGTTAACTGCGATGCAGCGTTATGCATCCTCGCAAACGGCAGAGAGCACCACATCGACCATCGATATTCCCAACGACGACATGAAGGGACGTATCATCGGGCGTGAAGGACGCAATATTCGCGCGTTTGAGAAATCATCGGGATGCGATTTGATCATCGATGATACGCCAGGTGTGGTCATCGTCAGTGGGTTTGACCCGGTCCGACGCGAGATCGCTCGCCAATCGATGGCAAAGCTAGTCACCGATGGGCGGATTCACCCAACTCGGATCGAAGAAGTGATCGCAGCAACAGAAAAGGAAATGGAAGCCTTTATCCGGAGGAAGGGTGAAGAGGCAGCGCAGGAGGTTAATATCCAAGGTCTCCACGAGCGTGTGATCGACATGTTGGGTCGGCTCCACTTCCGAACCAGCTATTCCCAAAACGTCCTTCGGCACAGCGTCGAGGTTGCGTTCCTTTCTGGGCTTATGGCCGAAATGATGGGGCTCAACGCGAATCTCGCGAGGCGATGCGGATTGCTCCATGATATCGGTAAAGCGGCCGACCATGAACTCGAAGGAGGCCATCCCAAGATCGGTGCTGATCTCCTCAAGCGAAGCGGGGAAAATGAACACGTTGTCCATGCAGCGCTTGGGCACCATGATTTGTTGACGACCGAATACCCGTACACCCTATTGGTCGCTACTGCTGACGCGTGCAGCGCTTCTCGTCCAGGCGCTCGACGGGAATCCTTAGAACGCTACATCAAACGGATGGAAGAATTGGAATCGATCGCCAAGAATTTCCAGGGTGTGGAACAAGCGTTCGCGATCCAAGCTGGACGCGAATTGCGGGTTATTGTCAGTTCGAAAGACACTGACGATTCTGTCGCCGCCAAGGTCTGCCGAGATATCGCCAAAGCCTTCGAGGAACAGCTCACCTATCCAGGGGAGATCAAAGTTACCGTGGTCCGCGAATCGCGTTTTGTCGAAATCGCTCGCTGACGATCCAATAGGAATCGATCGCTAATAATAGGGCAACCGACATCATCAGGATCGCTGGAAGCAACGATCCTGTGAGCAACCATGTGAGCCCCGACGTCGCTGTTAAGAGCCACCATGGACTCTGCAGAAGCTTTGTTTTGTTGGTGCCCCAGAACCAAGCGCTTAAAACCATCGCCAGGATCATGATCAAGGTTGAGATCGTTCGCAACCAAAATGGTCCTATCCCAGACCAAATCTCGGTCACCGTTCCACTAGAACCATCTGTCGGCGATGTCGCTGCTGTCGGTTCGTGAAGGAACATTCCATCGGTTGCCAATGGGTCAACCGATCCTACCAGTGCGACTGGGATGGGGCTTCGCCGGTTAGGAATGATTTCTACCAATGCAGGGTGACGCGATCGAATCTCGGCCCACTCCGAGATAGCCTTTGCATAGTCCTCAGATTCAAAGTCCTCATCAACCGAAGCCCATCGCGCGAGCCAATAGGCACTTTGTAACGCGAACTCCTCAATCCAATTCCCCCGGTCACCCTCGAGCAATCGGCTTTCGTCCACTTCATCCGCGTCGGAAATAGCTTCTCGAAGTAGCGTCAGCGAAGTGATGGCGTGGTCTTGAACCCACATGGCTGTCGAAACACCGGAGAACGAGGCTGGCGATGAGTCTGTTTTGGGATTTGCGGTGGGTGATTCCTTCTGGACCCAGATGTCATCGGGCTCTCGTTGTTCCCCGTATCGCGCGCGGAAATAAGTCGTCTGGATCGTGCCATCGGAAGGTATTGAAACTGATTGGAGCAGCTTGAGGGTCGGGATTCGATCTTGAGTCGGACATGGGAATGATGTCCATAGCTCAACATGGAGAGGGTATCCTACGGACTCGAAGGGTACAGCAATTTGGTTGTCGGTTTGCTGGAAGGAAACACTTTGGCCGTTGATTCGGACCCATTCGCAACGAGTCTCAAGGCTATGTGTCCAACGCAAAGGGCTTGATGGGTTTTGGTCGATACCACTGCACCAGAACTGGGAAACGCAGACGAGACGATCAGGCTCGATCGCATGGGGGCCGACGAGTTCGTGTGTGGCCAATTTCCATTTGGGATTGGAGTTGGTGTTCGTCGTTGCGGAAAGGGCTTGGTTGAGGATCGGTTGATCCGTCGCGCTGGGAAGCCTTGCCTCGCGGAAATCTGAGGTCGACGATTTACTCTTAGGGCGAACGAGCATTGTCCCATCGAATTCGGGGATGGAGGTACCAAGGTTGAGTGCGAGCGGATCGAGCACTTCGTAAAGGGATAAATCGATCTGATTGGCGATGGACGCTTCGATCGCAAACCAGGTTCTTACATCGGGATTTGCCAGCAACTCGATCTTGTATGCATCGGAAGGAGCAATGGTCACCCCCGACTCGCTCGCGAACCGTATTCGAAACGTGACACCGTAATTGGGTGCAGCATTCGAGAATGGTGATGCGATTCGATCAATATTTAAATTGCTCGGATCGGGAGTGATCGACTGTTCCGTTTTTTGCATCGCATCCTTGCCGCCCGAATCGGTGTTGGATGAGCCGATCACATCATTGGGTGATGCATTGGAATCGTTCGAGAGGGCTTTGGGTGTAACGGAAAGAATGCGTCGGTCAAGGTTGAGATCCGGGATCTCGATGATTGAGTCTGAACATGACCATCGTGTCGCCAACTCGATTGGAGTCGAGATCGAAACGGAGGGTAGAACCCTTTGCGAATCGTTTCCTAAGGCGATAAGTTCCCAGTCCATCTGTTCGGAGTCATCGCGTACTGGTCGCAGGACCAATAAGCCTTTCCATCGCTGTGTGATTCGATTTCCTTGTAGCCGCAAGGTGTTGTCGCTTGCAGACGGTTCGGTTGCAATGGGAATATTGAACAAGCTTTTCGCGCGATCTTTGCCCTGAACGGAACCAGGGACCAGCTTCTCGGAGGAATCCGTATTTTGCAATTGGATTGACCAAACGGGGTTTGCGAAGATCTCCGTGGTTTGCTCTGACATGCTGATCGCATCGGACCGCCAGAAGGGGATCGGTTCGGAAAATACCGGCAAATGATTCTCCATCGAGTCGGCGTACAAAACCAGTTCGGTGATATCGCCCGAATCGCGATCGATCAGTATTTGAAGGTACTCGCGTTGATTCGAACTCCACTGCAGGAACGGAATCGTAGTGCCTCGCGAGGTGACTCGGCTGACTCGGTAGCCAGGGTCGACATCGATAACGATGGTCGTTCGATTATTCAGGGGTGAGGCGAATTCGATCTTGGACGTTAAGTCGAAGTGTTCCTTGCCAACCATCCACTGATTCGTCACGCGCGCCCGTTGGGCTTTGGCCTCGGTTTGTTGACGAAGTACTCCAAAGCCGCCGCTGGTTGGGATTTTTAGACTTGTTGCGATCGGATTTTCGAGCAATTCCGACCATTCGATTCGTTCCCTTGCATTGATCGATGGAATCCAAGTGCTGATACCATCGATGGTCCAGGCGGAGCCTGCGGTGCGCGCATAGCGTAGTGTTCCAGGCCGAACGCGTCGATCGCGGCATTCGGCGAAAAGCACATTTCGAAGGGGTGGGTCACCGGTCGGAATCCACGTCGTGACAATAGATCGTTTGGTCGGAGTTGCGTTCGGACGCGAGGCGTTCGAATCGGAGTTCTCGCCGATCCATTTCAAAATGTATCGCCTGCGATCGAGAGTGCTTCCTGGGCGAACATCCAGTAACTGCGCATCGCCCCACTGTGTACCAACGGGCTGCCATTGCAAATCGGATTCGATTTCGACCTCGCCGACTGCATCGGATGCTCTGGGGTATTCGATGGTTGTTCGCGCGAGGAGTTGATCGCGATCGATGAGTAGTTCGGTGTTCATGAAAGGGGCATCCGTCCCCAGTCCAGGTGCATCCGATGGCATTGCAGCGAAAGGACGAGTTGTCGCTGTTGGATTGGGGGATAAACTCCCTGCGATCTTGTCGACACCGCCGAGTTGCATGGCATAGCGACCGATCGAAGGATTGGATACTTTGCCTCGGGCGGAGATGTCGATCGTCCATTGCCCATCGGTTTCGATTTCGAGGGTAGCGTTGGCCGCTGGAAGGACCGACGTTTCGACGGTCCAACCACGAGGCGATTTACCTTCGGTCAGTTGGCTGGGATTGGTTGGGGGGACACGTTCGTTTTCGATCGGACCTACTTTGGTCTGGGATTCAATCTGCAAGACTCGTCGACCGCCGCGGTCGGGATACCATATCAGTTCCGTTTCGGTCCTGGTCAATCGGTTCGATGGGACTTCGTTCCCGTCCACCGTGAAGCGGTTCAACCGCGAGCGATCGGTTGGAAACGGGATTCGGAACGGTTTCGAAATGTCGAGATCGCCGATCCATACTTCATACGTATGATTGCAGGTTTGCTCCGTGTTTCCAAAACCGATCGATCGGCTGTCCATTCTAAGCAAGTGTTTTGCGGCGATTACATACGAGTCGCGATCCGGATTGGCTTGGGTGCGACGTTGGTTTTCGATCGCATTCGCAACTTCCTTAGGGACGTAAACCACCGTCCCCGCTAATTCTCCTTGATCGTCGATTGGGACGATCACATCAAAACTGCTGAGCATCGTATTGTTGGTATTGGGGTCCTGGCCCAACGACTCACTGCAGTGGTACGTGTAGTAGGCGTTGCAACCGATCAAGCCTGCCAGGATTGTCGTGACTATCCCAGGTTTAAGTCCGTCCTTGGAAATGCCCGATGATTCATTGGATGCATCGGGAGAGAGTGTTCCTTCATTCCATGGTAACCATCGGTCTGCCCGCGATGCGCGATTTCCTTTCTTCTGCGCCTCGATGGACGAGAGCATTCGATAGAGAAGATAGACGAGTGATCCCAGGCCTACACCCACCAACGACGATCGGAAATAGATTCCGATTTCGTCGACGAGCCAGTGACCTGCTATCGATGCAATGCATGCGACTGCGAGGGTTATCCAAGGGGCCTTTCGAAGCATCCACGGGGTAAACACGACGCAAAACGCGATTGCCAATGCTAGGCTCGATGAATCTTCAGAGGGCCCGATTTTCAGTGGGGTTGAGTCTCGCGAGTTGACATGGATCGATTGTTGACTCGCCAATCTCCATTTGCCACTTAGCCATTCGGGAATCAATGCCGTTGGTGGCGCTCGATGGATAGACTCGTTCGTTTCGTCGCTAAAAATACTGGACGGTGTGACCGTTGTATCGATCGATGGTGAAGTTCGCCAACCCATGATCGAAGCCGCCTCGCGATACCATTCCCACATAGTCCAAATCGATTCGTGAGTTGCATCTCGCGCCGCGTCACCTCGAATCCAGTTTTTCGGGAGTGTAAAAGGATTCTTTTCGATGAGGTGGTACGGAATCCAAAGCGATCGCTTGGCGACCAATGCATTTTCTGGCAACTTGAACTCAGGCCATCGAAACTCAAACTCCGCGTTGGAACGCAATCCCCATCCCCAGCGATAGTTCGCCGCAAGGGATGGGCCGAGGAAAACGGCTTCTAAATGCATGCGGTCATTCGCATGAGTATTAGGATTGTTGAGATTGTCGGTCGCATCGGGGTCCTTGGACGTTGGAATGACCGAGGAGGTCCTTGTTCGGTGCGGATTGGTCAACCATCTCAACTTCAACGTGGTTCCAATCCATTGGGTTTGCAATTCGCCGTTGGCATCATATCCGGATCTCGACGATAGGGATTGCTGGAACGCTCTACGTGTGGCTGGCTCATCCAGTTTCCATCCGTCGGGGATGTCGATTGCTGTTTCGAAAACTTCATTCTCGAGGGCGAACGCCTGGACTCGCACCAAGGCTTTTTGATTGCCTGACGCATCGATCGCGACATTCAAGTCCCAGAATGGAATCACTTCCGAAGGATTCGATGATTTCGTCGAGTCAAACAGCGTTATCGAAGGTGGATTAGTCCGCAAACCATCTGAAGTCGACCAACTTGGCGACCACTGCAATAAACGCCGACCTTGCGAATCAAAAGTCCACCTTGCATTTGGAGAGTCGGTGGTTACATACCAATCGCGATCGACCTGCAACCATCGTTGACTTGTCGTGGTACCGATGACGTAGGGAAGTTTGATCGTAACAGGCTCCGTGCTGGTCATCCCTGAGCTCGAA
>Ga0315904_10008488_pt1 | contig 13596 bp, 5 predicted proteins | sample LakEriMetagenome_6_FD_203529 | JGI IMG/M metagenome (GOLD analysis project Ga0315904, IMG submission 203529) | Freshwater fungal communities from buoy surface, Lake Erie, Ohio, United States - Buoy 12 MA120 | ecosystem: Environmental > Aquatic > Freshwater > Lake | place: USA: Lake Erie, Ohio... | reverse complement strand
CGCGCCAAACTCCTCCGGCGTGGAGAGCAGCCCCGTGGCGGCGACGGCGAGCTCCAACTGCTGATCGGCGTCCGCGGGCGACTGCCCGGCGATGCCGCCGATCACCTGGGCGTTCTGGGCGGCGATCGCGTCGCGGATGTTCTCCGGCGTGAGCCCCCGGGCGGCGAGCTGCTCAGGATCGAGCCAGATTCGCAGCGAGTAATCGCGCTGTCCGAGGAGGAGAATGTCGCCGACGCCGGGGCATCGCAGCAGTTCGTCGCGGAGACGAACCGTGGCGTAGTTGCTCATGAACAGGTCGTCATAGCGGCCGTCGGGCGAGATCAGATCGACCGTCATGAGGATGTCGGGCGACCGCTTCTTGATGCTCACGCCCTGCTTCTGCACCACGGACGGCAGGAGCGGCATCGCCAGCTGGACGCGGTTCTGGGTCTGCACGAGCGCGAGGTTGGCGTCGGCCCCGACCTCGAAGGTGAGCTGCAGCACGTAGTAGCCATCGTTGGTGGCCTGCGACTGCATGTAGAGCAGCCGGTCGACCCCGTTCACCTGCTGCTCGATCGGGGCCGCGATCGTGTCGGTGACGACGGCGGCGTTCGCACCGGGGTAGAAACAGATCACTTGCACGACCGGCGGCGCGATCGGCGGAAAGAGCGAGATCGGCAGCGAGATCGCGCTCACGGCGCCCGCCAGCGTGATCACGATCGAGATCACGGCGGCAAAGATCGGCCGCTGGATGAAGAATCGCGAGATCACCGCGGCGTCTCGTCCGGGGCCGGCAACGGCTCGGCGGCTGGCTGCGGCAACGCGGAGTTGGCCGTGGGCTCGTCAGGCGGCGCCGCAGCAGGTCGTTCGGCGGGCTTCTCGGGAGGGGCTGGCATCTCCGGAGGGTCGCGCCGCTCCGGCACGACGAAGCTGCCGAGGTCGAGGCTGCTGTCGGCGGCGGGCGTAGGCTTGACCGGTTTGCCTTCCCGGCATCGCTGCAGGCCACGGACGACGACCCGATCGGTGGCGATCAGCGGCCGGGCTGCGTCGGTCGCCGCCACGGAGATCCACGTGCCGAGTTTCTGGCCGACCTTCACTTCGCGGGCCGACGCCGTATCGTCAGCGCCAACCACCCAGAGGATCTTTCGGTCCTGGTTGCTGCCAACCGCGGCCTCCGGCACGAACAGCCGCTCGACCGCATCACTCAGCGGCAGCCGAACCCTGGCGAACATGCCGGGCCGAAACAGCGGCGGCCGCGGGGCGGCTGGATCCGCGGAATAGGGATTGGCGAGCCGGCCACGCATGGTGATCGTGGCCGTCTTCGTGTCGACCTGATTGTTGAGGAAGTCGACCCGGCTGCGATGCGGATAGGTCCGCCCCACGTCATCCACGAGGCCCACATCGACCACCGTCTCGCCGCCGCTCACGCCGGGCCCGCGGCCCGACTCGCGGGCGTGGGCCATCATTCGCACGAACGTCGGCTCGTCGACGTTGAAATAAACGAAGATCGGGTCGATCGAGACGATCGTGGCGAGCGTGGTCTGATCCTGGTTGATCAGATTGCCCACCTGCAGCTGCGTGCGGCTGATCTGGCCGTCGATCGGCGCCACAATCGTGCAAAACTCCACGTTCAGCCGGGCGGCCTCCTGCTGGGCCCGGGCCGCGGCGAGGCCGCCGATGTTCTCCTCGAGCTTCGCCTTGTAGCTGTCGAACTCCTGCTGGCTGGCCGCCCCCTTGGTGACGAGCTTCTCGTACCGCTCGACCTGGACCTTCAGGAACTTCTGCTGACCGATCAACTGCTCGACCTCGCCAGCCGCCGCGGCGAGCTGGGCCGTGTAGGGCCGCTCGTCGATCTCGTAGAGCGGGTCGCCCTTGGTCACGAACTGGCCGTCGCGAAAGGTGACCTTGGTGAGGTAGCCGGTGATCCGGCTGCGGATGTCGACGACGAACTCGGCGTCGATCCGCCCCGTCACCTCGAGATACTCCGGCACCTGCATGGGGCGTGGCATGGTGACCGCCACTTCGGAGGCGGGCGGTGGCGGGGCAGGCGGCGGCTTCCTGCAACCGATGCTGCCCACGGCCAGCACGACCGCGACGACCAGCGTGGTCGGAAGAGGCGGCACGAAGGATGGAATGGCACGTGGCATGAACGACGCAAGTCGCAGGGCTGTGGCGGCGGTGGCACCAGCGGCTCCGCCCGTCGGAAGCGGAACTAGTCTAGCCGCAGGCCGGCCGCACGACGATGCAGAAAAAGCTCATCTGGCTTGTTCATCGACAAGGGATGCTTGTCGAGAAGCAGGGCATGTCGATCAAGATCCACGGCGCGAATACCTCCACATCGGCTCCCAGTAGTCGGCCAGCACCTCGCGGGCGAGCGGCTTGGACTCCACCACGTAGCCGAAGTCCTGGAGGTTGTGCGGATACATGTTGTCGGACCCGACGTGGAACGCGCAGTCGTCCACCATCCAAAGCTTTGCGTGGTTGATGATCTTCACTTCGAGGTCGCCACGTCGCCAACGGTCACCGGACTCCGAGATTCGCAGCGCCACGCGATGGAAGCGGCCAGTTAGCGGGCGGTCGCCGATCGCCGCCCGCATCTTCGCGTCGATGTCGGCCAAGGTCGTGCCGAACGAATAGGGACCGCCCGCCGCGGTCGTCGCGCCCGGCTCGCTGAGCACGAAGCAGACCTCCACGCTGCGGTCCGGGGCGGTGAGCACGTCGGCCAGAGCCGATCCCTTGGCAGGTCTACCCTGGTGATAGAACCTGGTTCCATTCATGGGGGCAGGTCAGTCTGCGCAGACGCGAGAAAAACGTCACCGAAGCGGGTGCGGGGCGTTTCGAGAAACCCACTCCGGACGTCCGGACCGCTCCTCCCGAGGCTCACGAGTCGCTGATCAGCCGGAACACCGTTGAGGAAGTGCCATTGACCGGCCTATCATTGAGGTGCCATTGACCGGGCTATCCTTACTAAACCCCATGAACCCGCATGAACAAAACGATCCAAGCACTCATGCTTGCCGCCAGCCTTGCCTGGGGCTTGGTGCCCTCCCTTCAGGCCTCGGACAGCAACAGCACCACTTCTTTCGAATACACGGGCTCCATCGCCACGTGGACGGTGCCTCTGACTGCTTCCTATGAAATCACAGCTTATGGCGCTAAGGGTGGGGGAGCTTACGGCGGAAATGGGGCTGTGCTTGGCGGGAGTTTCGTGCTTGATTCCGGGGTTCCCTTGAATCTTTTGGTGGGCGGACAAGGTGCTACCGGTAATCCCGCCGCTTTCGATGGTGTCGACCAAGTCAGCGGTGGGGGCGGGGGAACTTTCGTGGTCGCTCCGACCAACACGCCGCTGCTGGTGGCCGGCGGAGGTGGCGGATACGGTAAGGCGGTTGGGCGTGGTGGCAACTACTATCACGGTCTCGATGCGAGCACCAACACGTCCGGCACTGGGGCGGGCTCTAGCGGGGGGACCAATGGCGCCGGCGGCTTGGGCGGTGGTGGTCGAGTTGATCGCGGTGGCGGTGGCGGAGGGGGATTGTTTGGTTCCGGCTCGAGCGTAAACGGTGCAGCGGGTGGACAGAGCTATGTGAGCGGAGGGGGTGGAGGGGGTTCAGCGGGGAGCGGCGCCGGCGGCTTTGGCGGTGGCGGTCAAGCAAATGAAGGTGGCGGTGGCGGTGGCGGGTATAGCGGTGGCGGTGGCGGCGAGTATGAGACGTTGGCCTCACCCGCCGGCGGCGGGCTGGATGAAATCTATCGTGAGGGCGGCGGCGGCGGTTCGTTCATTGCCGCCTCGGCGTCGAATGTCACGATGAGTGTCCCCAGCACTGCCGCCAGGCCCAATGGTCTGGTCACGATATCGTATACCGGCCCCGACTTAGCGGTCGGCATCTTCGGCACTGCACAAATGACCGTTGTTACTCAAGGCACCAGTAACTACGAGAATATCTTCGTCGGAGTCGGCGCCGGGTATGACGACAACAGCCTCACCGTGGCCAACGCCAGCACGACGCTGGCTGCTTCCGGCAATGTGGTGGTGGGCGTGAGTGAGTCCGGTAATAGCTTGGTTGTTTCCAACGGTGCCACGGTGGTGGCGTCGGGAACCGATGGCGACCCGGCCAGCGGTGGCCTCATCGGCTACAACGCCGGAGCCTCCAACAACAGCATCACGGTGACCGGCGCGGGTTCCACCTTGTCCAGCCCGATGGGTTTAACCGTGGGCTTGAACGGGTCGGGCAGCAGTTTGGTGATCAGCAACGGGGGAGCGGCCAGTTCGAACATCGGACAGATCGGCTACGCTGCGGCCAGCAGCAACAACAGCGTGCTCGTGATGGGCATCGGATCGGCTTGGAATAACCACAGCTCTTCGAACGGCATCGAGGCGGGGGTCTCGGGTCAAGGAACTCTGACCGTGACCGACGAGGCAGAGGTCAGTTTGAACAGCGCCTCCACCGGGCTGACGCTTGGCCAAAATGCTGGTTCCTCCGGCACGCTGAACATCGGCCGCTACGGCGCCCAAGACGCAGCGGGGACGATCTCCACGCCAAGGATTGTCTTCGGGAACGGCACCGGCACGATCAACTTCAACCAGAGCACCGGCACGGACATCTCGGCCCCCATCTCGGGCAACGGATCGGTCAACCAACTCGGCAGCGGCATGACGATCCTGTCCGGAAACAACACCTACACGGGCACGACAACCGTCGTGAACGGCACTCTGCTGGTCGACGGCGAAGTCGGCCTGAGCGATGTGTCCGTCTCGAGCGGTGCCGCCTTCGGCGGGAGCGGTATTCTCGGTGGGAACCTCACCCTCGAGGCGGGTGCGAAATTTGTTTTCAGCCTGAGCGCCGCGCTGACGGTCAACGGGAGCTCGGTGAATTTCGGCCGCTTCGGCATCGACGACCTTGTCGGGTTGGACAGCACCGTGGCCAACGGCGCCTACACGCTCATCGACGGCACGGCCACCATCGACGTTGCCAATCTCCTCCACGTGGGCGAGGCAAGCGCCTTCGACTTGGGCGGCGGCAAGCAAGCCTACTTCTCCATCGGAAGTCTCGTCGTCAACGTGGTCCCGGAGCCTTCGACCTACGCCTTGCTCGGGCTTGCTGCGGTTGCCCTTGGTGGGCACGTCTTGCGGCAGCGCCGCTCAGCCTGAGTTTTTGAGCACCGTGCAACGAAGGAAACACCAAGGGGAGCAGTTTTCGGAAGTCCACGGTCGTGGCCGACACGATCTATCGGGCGGTGATGGGTCGCGGCTGGCGGCTCCGCTTCCCAGTCGCCCCACCGGCCCCGCTGGTCATGCGGCTCCGAAAACCTCTCCCGGAGTCGTGGTTCCTCCGGCTCATTCGCCGGCGGTACGGGCTGGACGACGAGCCGTGCCAGCGCGGCCCGAGCCGTCAAAGGGATCACGGAGGAGCCGTCGCCGGACCACAAGGCCACCACAGGCAAGGCCCATGAGAGTCAGCGCCGCTGCCGACGGTTCAGGTACGACCACCAGCACGAGATCGTTGCCGCTGCGGGTGAGCGAGAACGACGTCCCGGGTCGGACGACGGAGAGCGACTGGCCGAGCGAGTCGGTGCCAACCGTGCCGAGCGTGAAAATCCCCGCGCTCGACGCCGCCCCCGTCACATCGAATACCGTCCACGAGTGAGTCGTTGCCCAGAACGGATCGTTCCAATCCACCGTCGAGCCGGCCGCGCTGAAGTCGAGGTTCATCGTGGCGCCCGCGTTGATCGCCAGGCTGCCCCCCGTCACGCTCAGGAAATCGTAGGTGGTGCCGGCCCCCGTGGCCGAGTTGGCGATCAGTTCCCAGGTGAGGATCGAACCGGCTTCATAGGAGAGCCCGGCCGCGAAGGTCTGCGTGCCCGGCGACGTGCCCGGCGAATGCTGGCCGCCGGTCGCCACCGACACCGCCCCGTTGAAGACGGTCTGGGTGCCCTTGAGTTCCCCCCCCGAGGCCACGTTCACCACACCCCCGATGGTGCCCGTCATCGACACCACGCCGGACACGGATTGCGTGCCGGCATACCCGCCCGCATTGACGACCGAGCCGCCGCTATTGGTGATCGCGTTGGAGACGGCCAGCCCGCCGAGGTCGAGCGTGCCGAAGCCGCCCACCGTGATCCCGCCGCTCCCAAACGCCGCGGCGTTGCCGGCGACGAGCGTGCCCAGCGTGACCGTCGTGCCGCCGGTGTAGCTGTTGCCACCCGCGAGTGTAAGCGTTCCCGAGCCCGTCTTAATCAGGGCGCCGCTTCCGGAAAGGAGTGACGAATAGGAGACGCTGAAGCCATTCGTGTCGAGCGTGCCGCCGCCGGCCCCCAGGGTGATGCTGCGGAGATCGTTGAAGGCGGCCCCGTAGCGGATGCCGCCGCCGGCGAGTCGGAGGGTGCTGGACCCCAGCCGCGCATTCGTGTCGATCTGCAGCAGGCCCTGCGTCGCGGTCGTGATTCCCGAGTAGGTGTTGTTGCCGCCGAGGATCGTCGTGCCGGGGCCGGTCTTGTTGACGGTGATCGCTCCGGTGAGCGCCGGCGCGAAGGCGGCGTCGCCAGTGTGGTTGAAGTTCACGATCGCCGGACCTAAGCGGCCGTTGACCGTGCCCGCGGTCAGCGTGCCCGCCGCGCCGCCGGTGCCCATGTTCAGGGTGCCGGTGTACCCCGCGTAGTACCCCAGAAACACCGTTCCGGTGCCACCGCCGGCCTTGACCTCGCCGCTGCCCGTGACGCTCAACGTGCCGTTTGCGACAAATCCCACGTAAAGGGTGTCGCTGTTGTCCCAGGTTCCGCCGCTGACCGTCGCGGTGCCGACCGCGGAGCTCCCGAGGTAGCCCTTGGTGTTGGTCACGCTACCGCCGCTCACGACAAGCGTTCCAACGCCCGAGTTACCGATAGTCAGGTTGCCGCTGTTGGCCCATGTTCCGCTGGAGACGGTGACGCTGCCCGTCGAGCCGGCGGAGAAGCCGACCCAGCCACGGACGTTGGCCACGCGGCCGCCGCTCACGACCATCGCCCCCGCGCCGGATTGGCCGATCGTGAGATCGGTCGTGCTCGTCCACGTGCCGCTGGCGATCGTCGCACTCCCGCTCGAGCCCGCGGCGTAGCCCACGTAGGCCCATTGGTCGGTCACGCTGCCGCCATCGACGAGGAGCGTGCCCGTGCCCGAATACCCGACGTAGAGGTACGTGCCGTTGGACCAGGTCCCGCTCGTGACCGTCGCGCTGCCGCTCGATCCTGCGTTGTTGCCGAGGTATCCGTTGGCCGCGGTCATGCTGCCGCCGCTCACGGCCAGCGTGCCCGTGCCGGACTGCCCGACATAGAAATATCCGCTGTTGGCCCAGTTCCCGCCGCTGATCGTCGCGGTGCCGCTCGAGCCGGCACTGTTGCCGACGTAGCCGCTGACGGATGTCACGCTGCCGCCACTGACGCGGAGGTCGCCCGTGCCGGCATTTCCCACGGTCAGACTGCCACCGTTGGCCCACGTGCCGCTCGAGACCGTCGCGCTCCCGCTCGAGCCCGTGCCGCTGCCGATCGTGGCGGTGCTGCCGGTGACCATGCCGCCGGCGATCACGAGCCCGGCCGTGTCCCCCGAACCGGATGCAACAATCGTCGCCGCGGCCGCGTGGTTGATGGCGCCGCCGGAGGCCACCGAGAGCGTGCCGGTAGACACGGTCGTGCCGCCTGTGTAGCTGCTGCTCGCCGACAGCGTGAGCGAGCCGAGCCCCACCTTCGTCAGGGCACCGCTGCCCGAGATCGCCGACGTGGAGGAAACGCTGAAGCCGTTCGTGTCGAGCGTGCCGCCGCCGGCCCCCAGCGTGACGGCCCGGAGGTCGTTGAAGGCTGCACCGTAGCGAAAGCTACCGCCGCTCAGCGAGAGCGTGCTCGTGCCCATCCGCGCGTTGGAATCGACCTGCAGTGTGCCCGCGGTCACGGCGGTGGTGCCGGCGTAGGAGTTGTTGCCACTCAGGATCGTGGTGCCGGGCCCGGCCTGCTTCACGGCGAGCGTGCCGGTGAGCGGCGTGGTGAAGGTGACGCCCGTGGTGTTGAAGCTCACCGTCGCCGTTCCGGCCCCGCCCGAGATCGTGCCGGTGGACAGGGTGCCGACTGCCCCGCCGGAGCCGAGGTTCAGCGTGCCGACCGACCCCGCGGCCGAGGCGAGCGTGAGCAGGCCGGTACCGCTGTTGACCGTGATGACACCGCTGCCGGAGACGGTGAGTGCCCCACTGCCGGTGCCGCCGACGATCGCGTTGCCGCCGATGGACCATGTGCCGCTCGTGATCGTGGCGCTGCCGTTGGAGCCGGCGGCGGCGCCGAGCACGCCACTGCCGCTGGTCACGAGGCCCCCGCTCACGGCGAGCGTGCCCGCGCCGGCGGCCCCGATGGTGAGGTCGCCGCTGCTGGCCCATGTTCCGCTGCTCACCGTTGCCGTGCCGCTGGAGGTCACATTCCGGCCGATGAACCCGCCGCCGTTGGTCACTCGACCGCCGCTGACGAGGAGGGTGGCCGTGCCGACGTTGCCGACGCTAAGGATGCCACTGGAGGCCCAGGTGCCGCTGCTGACCGTGGCCGTGCCGCTGGAGGCGGTCCGGGAGGCGAGGATGCCATCGGTGTTGCTCACGTAGCCGCCGTTGACGAGCATCGAGCCGGTGCCGATGGCGACGCCGAGCCCTGTGCCGCCGATCGTAAGCGTGCCACTGTTGAGCCAGCTGCCGCTCGTGATCGTCGCGCTGCCGCGGGACCCTTGCATGAGGCCAAGGCTACCGTTGCCGCTCGTCACGACGCCGCCGTTGACGACGAGTGTGCCCACGCCTGACCAGCCCACGTAGAGCTCCCCGGTGGTGGCCCACGTGCCGCCCGTCACAGTCGCGCTCCCGGTGGCGTTCGCCCCTACGGTGACGTAGTAGTTGCCGAGATAGCCGGTGGCGTTGCTCACCCTGCCGCCGGAGATCTGCATCGTTGCGGTGCCGGAGCGGCCGAGCTCGAGGTCGCCGCTGTTGGTCCAGGTGCCGCTGCTGATGGTCACGGTGCCGTTTGACCCCTGGCTCATGCCCACGATGCTCGCGGTGGCCGTCAACTGGCCGCCGGAGAGGCTCATCGTGCCGGTGGAGGTGTTGGCGATGACGGCGCTCGCGGCCGTGCCGGAGACCCCGGTGCCCAAGAGCACCGTCCGGCCGCCATCGACGATCGCGGTGCCGCTGGTGGTGGGTACGGCTCCGCTCGACCAGTTGCTCCCGACGTTCCAGGTTCCCGACGCCACGTTCCAGGTGACGATATCTCCGCGTGCAGGACGGAACAGCGCCCCGCAAGCGAATCCCGTGAGCACGACGACAAAACAAAGGGCAGACCCGCGACCAGCGAGCCGCCTCAGGCGGAAGCAGTTCATGACGTGGCGTTTTCTGGGGAGGCGTTTCTGCCGACCCTGCCAACGGACGCCCGCCGCGATCAACGCCCTCGACTTGGCGCGCGGATTCCCTTGGAAGGGAGGAAAACGGGAGAGCGACTCGGCCCGAGTCAGGCCGTCGCCATCCATACCACCGCGCTGCCGAAAGAAGGCCATCGAGCCGTGACGGGACCGATGACGGGTGCGAGCAGCAGCGGATCCTAAAAAATAGGAAGGGTGATGAAAGACGGGTGAGGCCGGAACCTTTTTCAACTCTAAACTGACTTGGGGTCGTCTGTCAAAGGATGGGCTGCCCCTGAGACTCGATGCAAGACGCCGGAGCGATTCGCTGGGGAGACGAGAATGTGCTGGCATGCGCGGCAGGTAGGATTCGCACGGGTGCGATCCCGTTGGCTCAGGCCGCAAGCCACCCCGGAGATGTGATGGCCATGCCGCATCCGATTGCTCGTCGCGTTGCCGCGTCGCTGCCGCGCCAACTCGCGGTCGCCGTGTCGCTTGCCGCGGCCATCGCGGCGTGCGGCACTGCGACCGTGGCGGCCCCGCCGGCCGACGGACTCGCCGCCGCGCTTGCGGCCGAGGATCGGGCGGCGCTCGTCACCGACGTCGAGCGACGGGGCGACGCGGCCCGGGGTTCGACCCTCTTTCATACGCGGCACCTCACCTGCACGCAGTGCCATATCGCGGGCAGCGGCACCTCGCCGCTCGGCCCGAATCTCGCCGCGCTGCCGGAGGGCGTGCCACGGGACCGGCTCACGGCCCACCTCGTCGAGTCGCTGCTCGATCCGTCGGCAGTGATCCGCCCCACATACCGCGGCGTCACGATCATCACTGACGACGGCAGAAGCCGCTCCGGCCTCGTGGCCCGAGAGACGGCCGACGAACTCGTGCTTCGTGACGCGGCCACCGGCGGCCGTGAGACGACGATCTCCAAGGCGTCGATCGAGGAGCGGGTCGAGCAGCGGCAGTCGCTGATGCCGCACGGCCTCCCCAACCTACTCGCCGACCGGCGGCAGTTCCTCGACCTCGTCCGCTACCTCGCGGAGGTCGCCGCCGGTGGCCCCGATCGCGCGGCCGCCCTGCCTCCCGATCCGGCGGTGCTCGCGGTGCAGGCTCCGGCCGCGTATGAAGCCGACATCGATCACGCCGGGTTCATCGCTGATTGGCAACACCCCAAGAAGGCGCGGGCTGCCTTCAAGCGGGGCGAGGCCATCTATGGCCGAGTCTGCGCCAACTGCCACGGCACGCTCGAAGCCCCCGGCTCGCTGCCCACCGCGCTGCGGTTCGCCGAAGGGAAGTTCAAGCACGGCAGCGATCCGCATGCGATGTATCGCACGCTCACCACCGGCAATGGCCTGATGGTCGCGCAGACCTGGATGGTGCCAAGCCAGAAGTACGACGTGATCCACTACATCCGCGAGACGTTCCTCAAGGATCGCAACCCGGCGTGGTATGCGGCGATCACCCCCGAGTATCTCGCATCGCTGCCGAAGGGCAGCAGCCGCGGCCCGGAGCCATCGACCGTCGAGCCCTGGCGGCTGCACGACTACGGTCCGTTTCTCGCGGGGACCTTCGAGGTCGGCAAGGGCGGCACGAACATTGCCCGCAAGGGGCTCGCGGTGCGGCTCGACGACGGGCCGGGAGGAGTCGCGAAGGGGAAGGCGTGGATCCTCTATGAGCTCGACACGCTCCGTGCCGCCGCCTTCTGGACGGGCGACCGGTTCATCGACTGGGTCGGCATCAACTTCGACGGCCGTCACGGCCAGCATCCTCGTGTGGCCGGCGACGTGCAGGCGACGGTCGCGACGATGCCGGGGTGGGCTGATCCCGCCACCGGGTCGTTCGCCGATCCCCGGCCGCTCGGCCGCGACGGCAATCCCTACGGGCCACTTCCCCGCGAGCACGTGAAGGTCCGCGCCGTGCACCATGCCGCCGCAAGTGAGTCGCATGACGACCTGCGGTCGGCCGTCGTGCTCGACTTCACCGTCGGCACGACGCCCGTGCTGGAATCATCGAGCCTCGCGCCGCCGCTCACCCACGAGGGCTCGGCCGTGCCGGTCGCGATCCGCTCCTTCTCGATCGGGCCGCGGCCCCTTCCACTCATCGCCCGGCTCGCCGCAGTGCCATCCGCCGCCGCGATCGTCGGGCCTCCGCCGGCGGGCGACGCCGACGCGTTGCCTCACGTCATCACGGCCGATGGCTTCGTCGATCTCGTCGTTCCTGCGGGCAGCGAGCCGCTCGACGTCGCGGTCGCAGTCGCTGCGGCCGACCCCGCAGCGGTCGCAGCCCATGCGGCGTCGCTTCCCGTGCCGGTATGGCCACGGTCACTCGTGGGTCGCCCTGCCCCGCTGCTGTGGGCCGGCGTGAATGAAACGTCCATCGTCCGCGGCCGCGACGACGGCCCCTTCGCGGTCGACGCGCTCACGCCGCCAACCGCAAACCCGTGGGATGCGCAGCTGCGGTTTTCGGGGGTGGAGTTCACCGGTCCCGACGAGGCCGTGCTGTGCACGTGGGACGGTGACGTCTGGCTCGTGTCGGGGATCACGTCGGCGGATGGCCGACTCGCCTGGCGACGGATCGCGTCGGGCCTCTTTCAGCCATTGGGTATCAAGCTGATCGGTGGCGTGATCCACGTCGGCTGCCGCGATCGGATCGTGAAGCTCATCGATCTCAACGGCGACCGGCTCACCGACCGCTACGACACCTTCAACGACGACCACCAGGTGACCGAGCATTTCCATGAGTTCGCGATGGGCCTGGAGACCGACACAGCCGGCAACATCTACTACGCCAAGAGCGCCCGCCACGCCCTGCCCGCCGTCGTGCCCCATCATGGCACGCTCCTCAAGGTGGCCCGCGACGGCTCCTCGACCGACATCCTGGCCACGGGCTTCCGCGCGGCCAACGGCGTGTGCGTGGAACCCGACGGCACGTTCTGGGTGACCGACCAGGAGGGCCACTGGAATCCCAAGAACCGGATCAACCACGTCCGGCCCGGGGGCTTCTACGGCAACATGTTTGGCTACCACGACGTCACCGACTCAAGCGACGCCGCGATGCTGCCGCCAGCGTTCTGGATCACCAACGCCTTTGACCGCTCGCCAGCCGAACTGCTTCGCGTGACGAGTCGGTCGTGGACGCCGATCGTCGGCGGGCTGCTCGAACTCTCCTACGGCGAGGGGCGGATCCATCTCGTCCTCACCGAGCCGGCGGGCAACGCGGCGGACGGCGAAGTCGTGCAGGGTGGCATGATCGCCCTGCCGCTGCCCGACCTGCCGACGGGCATCATGCGAGGGCGATTCAACGAGGCCGACGGCCACCTCTACACCTGCGGGCTCTTCGCCTGGGCGGGCAACCGCACGGAGCCAGGGGGCTTCTTCCGCGTCCGGCGAACATCGCGATTGTGCCTGATCCCCGTAGCGCTGCACGCCGAGCCGGGCAGCCTCACGCTCACGTTCCCCGAGCCGCTCGACCTCGCGGCTGCGGCCAACACCGCCGCCTGGAAGGTGACGACGTGGAATCTCAAGCGGACGGCGAACTACGGCTCCGACCACATCGACGAGACTGCCCGCAGCGTGGCGTCGGCGGAGGTGTCGAGCGACGGCCGGCAGGTTGTGCTCCGCGTACCCGACTTCGCGGCGACGTGGTGCTACGCGCTGGAGTGGCAGATCACCGCCGCCGACGGCTCGCCGGTCCGCGGCGTGCTCCACGGCACCATGCACGAACACAGGTTGTCAGAACCCGTAAAGCCGTAAGGCATACGGTCTCAGGAAGCGTAACGCCGTAAGGCGTACGGCCGCGCCCCGCTTCGGGCAGGCCCCCATCGCTCACGCGATTGGGCTTCCTGAACCCGCGGCAGCAGTACAACGCCACAGGAAGCGTAACGCCGTAAGGCGTACGGCTCCCCCGCCACCGAGAGGCGGTCGCGCCGCCCGAGGACGATACAATGAAACGCCGCATCTTTATCTCCATGGCGTCGCACACCTCCCCACGATTTGCGGCGGTTTTCTCCGCGTGTGTGCTCGCGGCGGCGGTCGCGTGCGCCGCGGATGCCCCGCCCGCCGCGGGGCCCGCAAAGCTCTCGTTCAACCGCGACATCCGGCCAATCCTGTCCGAAAACTGCTTCGCGTGCCACGGCCCGGACAGCGGCAACCGGCAGGCCGGCCTGCGACTCGACGTCGCCGAGCAGGCCGTCGCCGAACTGGAGAGCGGCTCACGGGCGATCGTCCCGG
>Ga0315904_10008487_pt1 | contig 13596 bp, 6 predicted proteins | sample LakEriMetagenome_6_FD_203529 | JGI IMG/M metagenome (GOLD analysis project Ga0315904, IMG submission 203529) | Freshwater fungal communities from buoy surface, Lake Erie, Ohio, United States - Buoy 12 MA120 | ecosystem: Environmental > Aquatic > Freshwater > Lake | place: USA: Lake Erie, Ohio... | reverse complement strand
AGCCGCGGTACGCGCCCAAGGTTTATTCACCGCCACCGAAGGTCTCGGCGAGCTCGCGACGCTACTCCACGCGAACGGGTTCTCGGCGGCCGCCCTCGTGGCCTACGAGGGACTCCAGCAGCTTGAACCGGCGGATCCACAATGGCCGCATCGAAGGGCCCATGTGCTCGCTGGCTTCGGACAACTCGAGGAGGCCATTCCGCTGTGGCGCCGGGCTTCGGAGCTTGCGCCCGACTATGCCCCAGCACGCTTACGCCTCGGCGACGCACTGCTGAAGTCCAACCAGCTGGACGAGGCCGATCGGGCGTACCGCGAGGTGTTACGTCGCACCCCGGACAATCCGTACGCGTCTCTCGGGATCGCCCGTGTCCACGTCGCGCGCACCGATTGGGTCGCCGCACGCGACGCCTTGGAACAGGGGCGCCGCGCGCGACCGGACTTCGTCGGTACACTGATCCTCCTCGCCACGGTCGAGGAACGGTTGGGTAACGACGAAGGCGCCCGCGCGCTGCGCGCCGAGATCGCGATGCGAGAATTCTCCGACGTGCCCGATCCGTGGCTCGAGGCCCTGCTCGACGACTGCTACGATCCCTACCGCGTAAGCGTTGGTTCGGCGGTGGCGACGTACTCCGGAGACCCCGAACGCGCAGTCGCGTTGCTCGAACGCGCCATCAGCCTGGCCCCAAACGACGGCAGCTACGCGCGGCAGCTGGGGAAGTTGTTGTTCCAATTGTCACGCCTCGCCGAGGCGCGTCCCCAGCTGGAACGCGCCGCCCGCCTTTCGCCACACGACTCCGCCGCTTGGACGTTGTTGGTCGATTTGCTCGAGAAGTCGGGGGATTCCTCGGGAATGCGTCAGGCCCTCCAATCTGGACTGCGTCACTGCCCCGACTCGGCGGCGCTGCGCTACGCGAACGGTCGACAGCTCGCGCGCGCGGGACAGGTCGGGGCCGCGATCGGCGAACTACGCAACGCCCAGCGTCTCAAGCCCGACGAGGCACGGCCGTTCGTCGAGTTGGCCCTGCTCTTCTTCCAACAGGATCGAATCGAGGAGGGTCTTGCGGAGCTTCGCGGTGCTCTGGTCGCCGAGCCGGATCACCCACTGGCGATGAGAATCCTCGCCCGCCACGCCATCGAAACGGGTGACGCCGCCCAAGCGCGGCATTGGATCGGGAGGCTGCGCCGCCAACACCGCTTCACCCGCGAGGACCTTGCTGCCCTGACCGCCGCTTACCAACAGGGCTTTGGTCAGTCTCCCTGATGGTCTGCGCGCAGGGCTTCCGACCCGAGCGCGCCATCCGCCCGCTCAACGGGGTGAACGCAGGCGGCGGAAGACCAGCAGCGGGGCATCGCTGCGCGAAACCACCACCTCTTTCCGGCCGTCGGCATCCAGATCGATCGCCACAATCGCCTTAGCCTCACCCGGAACCACCCAGCCGCTCTGAGCTGGCGGGACCGCAACGAAGCCGCCACGACCATCGCCGCGGAATATCACCCCGAGTCCTCCTTCGAACCAACCAATCGAGGGAACCGGCGCACGGCTGTTCTGGCCAAGCACGAGGTCGGCGTGTCCGTCACCGTCCATGTCGTCCACCAACACCGCTCCAACCGGGGCGACCTGCGCCTCGGTGCCGAGAGGTTCGAAGCGATGGGGTCCGTTGGCTGTGCTGAGCAAGACGCCACTGCGCAGTTCAGTGACGTCCCACCTCCGCGCCGCCGCGACGGCATCGGCGCCGAAGACGTCGTCCACCGAGGCCCGGGCGAAATCGTTGACCTTCGGAAACCGCCGCCGGATCGATGGGACGACCGCCGCCAACTGCTTCGCGGTGCGGCGGGGTACGAGCAGGTCTCCGACCCGCTCCGCCTCCACGAGGACCGGATCCGCGTCGGGACGAAACTCCCCGACCAGCAGCACCGCGGCACGTCCACCACCCACCTGATACGGCGTGTTGAGCCCCGCGTTGCCCACGACAAAGTCGGGGCGGCCATCCGCATTGAAGTCTCCCTCGGCCAGTGCACTCCACCAACCGCGACCGGCCGCCGCGAAGCCAGTGGCCTCAGACTGATCAGCGAACGCTTTCCCAGCGCGGTTTTTCAGGAATCGCACACCGCCCCAATCGAGCGTGACAACAAGGTCTTTCCAGCCGTCTCCGTCAACGTCGGTCGCGACCGCCGCAGTGACCATCCCCAACTCGATCTGCTCCAGCGTCCATCGCGCCGTCGCATCGACCCAGCGGCCCTCACGCCACGTCAGGATCGCGCTGCGCGGTGTTTCCGGGAAACGTCCGGGTTCGACGCGGCCGCCGACGAAGATCTCCTGCGCCCCATCGCGGTCGAAGTCGGCCGCAACCACCGCCCCCACACTCACGGGCAGTGCCGGCAAGAGGGCGGACGCATCCTCCGCCGCTCCACGCGACCCGATCTGCCACAACGTCGGCTGATAAGCGGGCGTACCCGCCGGCTCGCGCACGCCACCTCGCGTGATCAGCCACTGCTGCGCTCCGCCTTCAAAGGGCCGCACCACCAGCATGGGCCCGTCATTCACGAGAGCCGGAGTCGGCCCCGCCGTGGGCACTTGGATCACGCGCACCGCGGAACCGTCGACTTGTACGAGCGTCGCGGAGTCGAGCACGCTGCCGCCAACGAGCAGGTCGTCCCTCCGGTCACCGTCCAAATCCGCCGCCAACAGATCCGGCCCATCTTGGTCGTGCCGCATCGGGAGCAGAGGCTGCGCCGCCGTCTCATCAATCTCCGCCTGACGTACGCGAATGCCCAGGCCAAGTTCAGCCGTGACGTCCTGCAACCACGGGGCAGTCGGCGATGGAGTCGCACGAGCGATCGGCTCCCCTTGATCTTCGACGATCCGGTAACGCCGGTCGGCCGCGAGATCGCGGAACTCCTGTACCGTTCCGCTCGGCCAGCGCACGGTCAGGCGCTGGACCCGCGCTTCACGACCGAGGCCGAAGTGCAGCACCGGCTCGCTGGTCGAGAGATAGCCGCGAGCCAGCGCCAAGGTGCGAACGTGCACGCCGCCAGCCGTCTCCACCTCCACGCGCGCTCCGACACCGAAGCGGTTGCTGCGCTCGCCGCGCAGCGAGATCAGCAGGCGATGTCCGCCTTGGCTGTCGTTGCGCAGCAGGGTCACCGGTCCCTGATAGTTCGAGAAAATCAGGTCAAGATCACCGTCGCCGTCAAAGTCCGCCGTCGCGGCTCCAAAGCTGACGCCGCTTTGGTCCAAACCCCACGCCTTGCCCGTCTCCTCAAAGCGAAGATCCCCGGCGTTGCGGTAAGCCAAATTGACCTCCGCTAGTACCGGACTGGAGCGCATGATGCGGATGCGCTCGGTCGGGCTCTCGGCCAGCATCATGCGTGAGAGGAGATCGGTGTTGTGGAGCTCACGGACCATCCCGTTGGTCACGTGTAGATCGAGACGGCCGTCGTTGTCGAAGTCCTCGAACCGCACCGACCAGGTCCAGTCCGTCGCAGCAATTCCAGCGAGCTGAGCCGCCTCCCGCATGCGACCCACCCCGGAGTTGAGGAAGAGCGCGTTGCGGAGCAACTGGGGCGCCACCTCCGGCGTCACCACCGGGTCGCGGGCCACCGTCCGGGAATCCGCCATCCCCCGCTGATCTTTAGCCCGCGTGGTCGCCGCCATGTCCGCGACCAGGAGGTCGATGCGACCATCGCCGTCGACATCGCCAAGATCTGCGCCCATCGCGGAATAGGGTGTGCACGGAAGAACGGCGCCGGCGACGTTGCGGAAGGTTCCGTCACGATTATTCCGATACAACTGATCAGGAAAGGCAAAGTCGTTGGCGACGTAGAGATCCGGCCAATCATCCTCGTCGAAGTCCCACCAGATCGCGGCATGGCCTTGGGTCTCTCCCTGGATGCCGGCCGCGTCGGTGACTTCTCGGAAGCGTCCCTCACCGACATTGCGGAAAAGCCGGTCGCGCTGGCCTTGGGGCTGGCGCTTGGCGTCAAGGAGGTTGGTCTGGATGTAGACATCCAGCCAGCCGTCGCGATCGTAGTCAGCGAAGGCCGCCATCCCGGATGCATCCGCGAGGGCAAGCCCCCGGGCCGCGGCCTCCTCGCGGAAGGTGCCGTCACCTTGATTGAGATAAAGCCGATTGGGGGCCCCGAAGCGGCAGAGGTAGAGATCGAGATGCCCGTCGTTGTCCACATCAGCGAAGGCGGCGCCCTGTTTCCAGACGGTCGCATCGGAGCCGCGGTCGGCCACGCCGGCGCGCTCGGTGACATCCTCGAAGCGCCATGAACCGAGATTTCGGAACAAGCGGCAGGACTCGGTCTTGCTGACCACAAAGACGTCGGGGAGCCCGTCGCCGTCGTAATCACCCACCGCAATGCCGGTGCCGATGGCTCCGACCGTGAACTCCTGATAACGCTCCCACCACATCGTCGGATCGGCGTAGCGGTTCTCCGTGACCAGACCGCTGACGCTGGACTCCACGATGGAGAAGAGGGTGGCGCCGGCAGGACCCGATCGAGCGGCGAGCGGTTCACCCATCGGGACGGTCGACGCGGCAACGCGCAAACCAGCGGCGAAGAACGCCAGCGCCAGCGCGACGCCGCCAAGACGGCGAATCGGGCGCGGCGCAGCCGGACGCATGACGACGGGGCGAGTCATGGATGGTGAGGGAGTTTAGGCCGGTGAGCGCACCGTCGGCAATCCCTCAGGCGGCACGGGTACGGGGTTGCTCCACCGAGGAAAAACCGCTGGGATCGGGATCTGGTCACGCCGTACCGACGGACCGCCTCGACCGCATGTTCGATCCCCACCCGAATACCGACCGCCGCTGGCTGCTCGGCTGGCTTCTCGCCGTCGGTCTTCTGGTCGCCACGGTGTTCGGGCACCAGGCGCGGCTGAGGCACGTCGAGTCCATTCCCGGCTGGTCGGTGACCGCCGTGGCCGCTGACTCTGCGTCGCCGACCGGTTACGCTGACGGTCGACGGCAGTGGATTTCTCCCCTGCGGGAGCAGGAGACCTACGGCTGGATCGCGCGTACCCAGCACCTGTTCGCCACGGGCGAGCTGCGAGGGGGGCGCGTCGACTGGGACAACGCGCCGGAGGGTCGGGCCGATCATGCCTCCACGCTCTACACGCTCTGGGTCGCTGGGACCGCGTGGCTCATCCACGCGATGAGTGATGTCTCACTCGCGCTGGCGGCAGAGCGTGCCGCCCTCTGGGCGGACCCCGCGGCAGCGCTCGCCTTCCTCGTTCTCGGTGGCACATGGATGTGGCGGGCCTTCTCCGCGCGAGCAGCCGGCGTGCTTGCGCTTGGCTGGGTGCTCCTTCAGCCCCTCGCCTCGGCGTATCTTCCCGGCGCGCTCGATCCCCGAGGCCTCGCGTGGGCGCTACTCACGGGGAGCCTGCTGGCGTTCGGTGGAGCCCTCGCGACCACGGTCGCAGCAACAGCATGCCGCCGAAGCTCCGCCGCCGGCGCGCTCGGTGCACTCGCCGCCGCGATCGATCCCGCGACTGGCCTCCCGGTGATCCTCGCCATCGTCGTGGGGATTGTCGGGCAACAGCTGTGGAACGCACGCGGAACCTCCCGGGAGACCACCCCCGCCCCATCTCTTTGGCGCTGCTGGTCCGCAGCCGGCGCCCTCGCCACGCTCCTCGCCGCCATCGCTCAGTCGCGCGCCGTAAGTTTCAGCGCCGAGCCGGCGATTCAACCCGGAGTCCTGACCGCCGCGGCGTGGCTGGCGCTGGGTGAAGGACTGGCGCAGTGGAGCCGGCTGCGACGTGCGACCGAGTCGACGCCCGCGCTCGACAAGGCCGCCTTAGCCACGGCGGCCTGCGTCGGTGGTGCAGCCGTGGCAGGACTGATCTGGCTCGGTTCCGAGCGCGGTGGAAATCTGCTCGCGCGGGATCCCTTCGCGTCGAGACTCACGCCCGGCTCGGAAACGGCGGCGAGCTCGCTGGCAGCGTGGCTCGCGAACGAAGGCGCGAGCGCGGAGGCGCTCGCGCTCCTCAGCGTGCTGGCGATCGGAATCGGCGCGATGGCCATCGCACTCCGGCGCGAACGAGCACGGAGCTTGGCTCTCCTCGTGCCGGTAGTGGTGCTCCTCGCCCTCGGGAGCACCCATCTCCGCTTGATGGCCCCAGCGGGAGCCGCGCTCCTCGTTGTCGCGGTGTTCTCGACCGATGGGCGGGGCCGCGGGTGGACCGCACTCATCGGTATCCTGGCTTTGCTTCCCGGAGCGATCCTCGCGCGCCCACCGCTCGACGCCACGAGTCGGCGCGAACTGACGCAGGCGGATGTGGAAGCGGTGATTGAGCGGGACCTCGCGACGTGGCTCTCCCAACGCAGCGGCGCCTCCGGCGCGGTGGTCCTCGCGTCGCCCAAGGTCAGTGCGTCGCTCGCCCATCACGCCGCGCTCCGTGGCGTGGCGAGCCTCGCGTGGGAGAACGAGGACGGCTTACGGGCGGCGGTGCGCATCGCGCGCGCCTCCTCCCCCGACGAAGCGCAGGCGCTGCTGCTGCAGCGGGATGTCCGGTACATTGTGCTTCCCTCCTGGGACACCTTCCTAGAGGACGCGACTCGCCCTTCGCCTGACGCCCCGCCGGCCGCGCAGGCCTTCCTTGGCGCGTTGCAACGCTGGGTGCCCCTCCGTTGGCTGAGACCCATTCCTTATCGGTTGCCGCCGATCGGTGGCTTCGAGGATCAGTCGGTCATCGTGCTGGAAGTGGTCGAAGAACAAAGCGAGCCGCGCACGCTCAGCCTGCAGGCTGAGTATTTTCTTGAGACCGGCCAGAAACGACTGGCCGAAGGCGTGGTGCCGGAGCTGCGTCGCTTTCCCGCGGATCTCGGCGCACGCATCGCACTCGCGCGCATCGCGGCTGCGGGCGGCGAGCCCGCCGCGATCAGCGGTGCGATCGGCCCCTTGCTCAGCGCGCTCGATGCCGGCGCGGACCGCTCGCTCGCCTGGGACCGTCGCGTCGCGCTGGCGGCCCTCCTCGAGCAAACCGGCAACACCGATCGCGCCCTCCTCCATCTCCAACGCTGCGTCCGCGAGGCGACACCACCGCGACTGCGCGCGCTCACGACAGGTGGGCTTTACCGGTTGCTCGCTCAGGCCAAGAAGTCCCGTCTCCTCGACGCGGCTTCCCCACTTTGGCAGGAAGGCCTGCGCTTGCTTCCTCCCGATCTTGCGAACCGCCTGACGACCGCCCCGGCCTCATGACACCTCAAGTCCTACTCGTGTTCATGACCCGCTTCGAAGAGTGCAAGCCGATGCTTAGCGGCATCAATCACTATGCACGCTCGCACCGCCCGTGGGACGCATTTCTCGACGACGAGGCGCGCGCGGAGTCCGATCCACTCTGGCTGCAGCAGCGACGCTGGAAAGGGGTGATCAGCCGCCACACCACCCCGGCGCTGGTGCAAGCGTGCGCCGAGTTGCGTCTGCCGCTGGTCGACCTCAACGACGAGCCACCGTTCGCCGGCGTGCCGAAGATTCGGCCGGACAACGCCGCCATCGGTCATCTCGGTGGCGAGCACTTCCTCGAGCGCGGCTACCGCAATTACGGTTTCACGGGGTTCCGCAACAACGGCTGGTCCTGCGAGCGGCGCGACGGGTTCCTCGAAGCAGTCCAGCTCGCCGGCCATGCGGTCGACGTGTTCGATACGGACTACCCGAACCATAGCGATCCGGCGTGGGACCTAGCGGAAACGAGGCAGCTCGCGAAGTGGCTTCGCCAGCTCCCCAAGCCAGCCTGTGTGATGGCCTGCAACGACCTGCGCGCGCTGCAGGTGATCCATGCGGCCCAAACGGTGAACCTCCTCGTGCCCGAGGAGGTAGCGGTCCTCGGAGCCAACAACGACGGCGCGCGCTGCGACCTCGCCTATCCCCCGCTCTCCAGTGTTTGTACGAACGCCTTCCTGTCCGGATATCTCGCGGCGGAGACGCTGGCCGCACTGATGGATGGGGCCGAGGCTCCCGCGCTTGATCGCCGGGTCGATCCGACGGGCGTCGTCACCCGGCGCTCCAGCGACATCCTGGCCATCGAGGATCCCGGTGTGGCTGCCGCGATCGGTTACATTCGCGAGCACGCGTGCACCGGCATCAACGTCGAGGACGTCCTCCGTCACTCCACCCTTTCCCGCAGTCAGCTCGAGAAACGCTTCCGAAGCTTCCTCGGACGCTCCCCGCAAGCTGAGATCCGTCGACTGCAGGTCATGCGGATCAAGCAGCTCCTGACCGAGACGGACTTCCCGCTGAAAAAGATCGCGGAGCTTACCGGGTTCGAGCACGTCGAGTACATGTGCGTCGTTTTCAAGCGCATCACTGAATCATCCCCCGGCGCTTTTCGTGCACGCCGCCAGTCCAATCGGCCGAGCCAGCGCGCCACCTGAAAAGATCACTCCGCTCGCTCGGGCGGTGGGTCGGCGTTTTCCTCGTCCTCGGCGCGGCCAGAGCGGGCGAGACGCGGGCGGCGGTTCCGAACGAGCTAGATTCGATCCGTTCGCCCTTTTTCGCGAACGAGAACGCTTCGCGGAGCGCAGCGTTACGAAAGGCCCCGGGCGCGTGATCCCGCTGAACGCAACGCGCTCCGGCCAGAACCCGGGTGACGTCACGCCGGGTCGCACGGGCCAGACCAGACTCCGTCGATGCGTTCTCACGAGATCGACGCGGAGGGCTTAGCGTGAGCCGGCCGGACTCAGGTCGGGTCCTCGTAAAGTCGGAACAGTCCGCTGTGATCGAGATCTCCGAGCCCCTTCTCGTGGACGAGTCGCTCCCACTGCTGAAGCGAGTTGCGGAGCGTCGGTGAATCGAGCCCGACCGCCGCGGCCAGTTCACACATCAGGCGCACATCCTTGAGTTGCAGCTCGGCTCGACCACCGGGTTGGAAGTCGCGTCGAACCATCCGCTCGCCGTGTAAGTCGAGAATGCGGCTCTCCGCGAATCCGCCCAGCAATGCCCGTCGGACTAACCCGGGGTCCACCCCGGACAGCTCAGCCAGCCGCAGGGCCTGGGCGACGGCATCGATCGTCTGCGCCACGATGAGCTGGTTGGCGAGCTTGGTGACCTGTCCGCTCCCGCTCCCGCCGAGGTGAGTGATCTTTTTCCCGCACACCTGCAGCAACGGCAGCGCTCGACGAACGTGTTCGTCGCGGCCACCGACCATGATTGTAAGCGACGCCGCTTCCGCGCCTACTTGGCCACCCGAGACGGGCGCATCGACCCAGTTCACCCGCTGCGCCCATCGTTTCGTTTCGGCCACCCCGGTGGTGCCAAAGTCGATGATCAGCGCGTCCGGGTGAAGCCCCTCATGCAGACCACCTGGGCCAAATACGACCTGCTCGACCACCTCGGTCGTGGTCAGATTGATGCAGATGACACCCGCACCCACGCTTCGGGCAAGGGCCGGCAGCGTCTCGGCGCGCCGCAAGCCGAGCTCCACTGCCGCCTCGGCCGGCGCGGCGGAGCGATTCCACACGATGACCTCCGCTCCAGCTTCATGCAGATGACGCGCGTTGGCCCGGCCCATGTTGCCGAGACCGACGAATCCGATCTTGTGCCCGAAGAGCAGCTTGCTCATGGAGGAGGAACTGACCGTGAGCGTCGGTCGAAGGCAATTCTGTTCCCCCTTCCACGCATGAAGATTCTCGTCACTGGCGGCGGCGGCTTCCTCGGTTCTCAACTGGCGCAGCGCCTCCTCGCGCACGGCGCACTCGGCGGCCGAACCGTTTCCGAGATTGTCCTTCTCGATACCGGGTTTCGCGCGCCTCCGACCGACTCACGGGTCCGGCACGTCGCAGGCGATATCGCCGACCACGCGACGGTCGCGACCGCCATGGGGCCACGTTGCGACGTCATCTTCCATCTCGCGTCGATGGTCAGTAGCGAATGCGAGGCGCGCTTCGACGACGCACTTCGGGTCAACGTCGACGGCGGTCGAAACATCCTCGAATCCGCCCGCGCCACCGCATCCCGGCCGCGCGTTGTTTTTGCCAGCAGCGTCGCCTGCTACGGTGGGATGGACATGACCCAGACGATGTCGGACGCCACCAAGCAACTGCCGCAGACCACCTACGGGATGACGAAAGCCATCGTTGAGCTGATGGTGAACGACTACACGCGGAAGGGCTGGATCGACGGTCGAACGGTGCGCCTCCCGACCGTCATCGTCCGGCCGGGCAAGCCGAACGCCGCCGCCTCAAGCTGGGCGAGCGGCATGTTTCGCGAGCCGCTGAGCGGTGAGCCGTGCCTACTGCCGGTCCGCCGTGATCAACCCCATCCGATGACCGGCTACCGCACGGTGATCGACTCCTTCATCGCGCTGGCCGAGGCCGATGAGGCGAGGCTGGGAAAGGACCGTGCCTACGTACTGCCCGCCCATCGCGTGACCCCGCGGCTAGCCGAAGAGGTCACCCGCGAGGTCGCTGCAGAGCGGGGCATCCGACTCGGACCCATCGTCGACGCTTTCGACCCACGCATCCAGCACATCGTCGACAATTGGCCACAACAGGTCGACGGAGATCGGGCGGTGGCCATCGGCGCACCGCGTCCGCCCACGCTGAAGGTCATTGTCGAACAGTACGTGGACGATTTCATTCAACGCTGACCACGTCGCGCAGGGTCACGACGGCTTAAGCTCGAACTGGATGCGACGTGCGGACCGCGCCTCACGTCGAACGCGAGGGTTCGCCCGGCGGATCACGGTCCATTCAGGAAAAACTCGTCGCGGGGAAACAGATCCGTGAGCGGCGCATCCCGGCGGGGCCTTTCTGGACTCCAGCGGACCGCCTGGTCCGCGAACAGCACCGACCAATCCTCCACTCCGGGGGTGCCCGCCTGCAGGTGAGCGAGGTGGGCGGGATCGCGGAAAGCGGCCCGGAGCCGTTCGGGATCAAAGCCGATCGGATCGTTCGATCCCACCAAGACCGAGGCAGGCAGCAACAGCACGGCATGCGGAAAAACCGCGACGAACGTGTCGACCGTGCGCCGTGTCGGAGCCCACTGCACGTAGAGGCCGCCCGGCGCCAGGCGCTGGCGCACCTGCTCCAGAAACTCCGCGCTGTAGAGCAGGCCAGACTGGGAGGCCTCGGGAAGGACCGCATCCGCCTCGATCACATCATAGGTCCGACTCTCGCGCGCGAGCAGGCGACGCCCGTCGCCGTATTCAAACGTCCAGCGCGGGTCCGCCTGCATGCGAGCAACCGGGGAATCGGGGTAGCGCGCGGCAACCTGCTGCAGAACGGAGAGCACGGGTTCGACGATTTCCACGGCTCGCACGTCTGATTCCGGTCGGATACCGGATGCCCACGGAGTTCCGCCGCTCCCCGCGCCGATCACCAGAATGCGCTGCGGCGACGGATGCAGCAGCGGTCCCACCGCGCCGAGGAATTGATGGATATCGAGGAACGGTAGGCGGGCCTGGCTGAAGCCCTGAATAAAGAAGTGTCCCCTACCCTCTGGACCCTCGTCACGCTCAGCCCGGAACACGACCACGCCCGAGCGATCCTCGGCCACGATCGCGGTTTGCCCCTCGTGCACCCCATGCAAGCGCGACCAGAACGCCGGAGTGTCGGGCAGGAGAAGCAGGCCCAGCCCGCAGGCTGCCGCGAACCCGATCTCCGGAAAACGCAGCCGTCTCGCGCGGCCCAACCAGATCACGAGCATAAGCAGCGTGAGTGCGGCGAGCAGCTTGAGTGTGCCGACGGTGCCGAGCCAATGCAGGGCGACGAGGCCCGTCACCAGCGAGCCGCCCGCATTGCCCACGATGTTGGCGCATTGCACCCAGCCGACGCGGGTCCCGACCGACGCGACATCCCGCTGCACGGCCTTCTGGACGAAGGCGAAGGTGAGCCCCAAGACGAACGCCGGCGGACCAATCAGCGCCGTGGCTAAGCCAGCCATCGCGAGCAGAGCCGCCGGACTCAGCCGATTGCCCTCGATGCTCAGGACGCTCGCCAGCGGCTCGTGCGGCAACACGAACCACAGCAGCATAATCAGCGTAAGCGACAACACGAAGCCTCCCCCCTGCGCGACAAAGAAGGCCGGGCGGGGATCCCCGATGCGCCGCAGGAGCCGGACGCCGACCGCCGTGCCCAAGCCATCGGCGAGCAGGAAGATCCCGAGGACGGTAGGAAACAGGTACGCATGATACTGCCCGACCTGACCCATCAACCGCACCCACACGATCTCCAGCGCGACGACGATGAAGCCCGAGAAGAAGACCAAAAGGCACCAGATCGGCAGACCGCCGTGAGCGGCGATACCGCGCACCGCTCGGGCCCCCCGAGGTGGAGGTGACGCCGTACTCGCGTGCGGCAACACACTCAGCGCGAGCAACCCCGCGAGCAGATTCACCGCGGCCGCCAGTCGCAGCGCGTCCACCACACCCAAGTTCCCAATGAGGAACCATCCCCCCAGCAGCGCACCCAGGCCCGCGCCCAGCGTGTTGAGACCGTTGAGCCAACCGATCCGCTCCGCCAGGCCATCGACGGAGTTCGACACCGCTCGGGACAACAGGGGCAACGAAGCGCCCATGACAGTGGTTGGAAGCAGCAAACCGACAAAACACACCGCAAACAGTGCGAACGGCGTGCCGACCGATCCCGCGAGATCCATCGCGACCCAGTCGTAGAGGAACGACTTAGACCACAGCGCGAATGCACCGATGCCGCCCTCGGCGAGGGCAAAGGCCAGCACCGCACGAGCGGGCGAGAGACGATCGGCGATCATGGCTCCGAAGATCGAGCCGAGACCCAACCCGGAGAGAAACGCACCGACCACCAGCGCCGCAGCCACGGCATCGGAACCCGCGAACACGCCCAACATCCGCTGCCAGGCCACCTGACAGAGCAAAGCGGCGAAGCCGGAGCCAAAGAAGGCGAAGAAGAGCCGTGACATACCGAGAGCGAGGCGGCGCTGGCGGATCGCGAACGCGCGAACCCCGAGTTACCGGGAACGAGTTTTCCCTTCACCGCGCCGATGACAAACCAAAGCGTGATTCCACGAAGGATACGGACCGATGAGCCGCCACACCATCAAACGCCTTGTTCCCTCGGCGCGGCCGGACCCTGCCTTGTAAAATTGGCCATCCCGACATAGACTCTCGTTCGCTAAGCCGAGCCCATAACCCAGATTCCCTCTTCTCGCCGTGACTCCCGCTGAACAGCGCTCCCTTCTCAACATCATGGTCCACGCGGCCCTCGCTGACGGCCGTAAGTCCGAGGATGAACGCGAAGCCGTACGCGGCGCCGCGGAGTCGCTGGCGACGGCAGGAGGACCGGCGCTCGCTGGCGTCTATCAGGACGTGCTGCTGAAGCGCGTAACACTCGCCCAAGCCGTGGCCGCCCTGCCATCGAACGAACATCGTCAGCTCGCTTATGAGATGGCCGTCTGCGTCTGCGATTCAGACGGAGGACAGAACGACGCCGAACGGACCTTCCTCGCTGATCTCCGACGGACGCTTGGCCTCGAGGGCGACGCGACGGCGGCTGCGGCCGCGGCGCGAGCTGACGCGATCACCGAAGCGGCCTATGCACCCGTGCCAGCGATCCCGCCTCCGCTTCCGGCGGCGGCAGCCCTCGCAACGACAGCCGGGGCCGCCATTCCGAG
>Ga0315904_10008477_pt1 | contig 13606 bp, 24 predicted proteins | sample LakEriMetagenome_6_FD_203529 | JGI IMG/M metagenome (GOLD analysis project Ga0315904, IMG submission 203529) | Freshwater fungal communities from buoy surface, Lake Erie, Ohio, United States - Buoy 12 MA120 | ecosystem: Environmental > Aquatic > Freshwater > Lake | place: USA: Lake Erie, Ohio... | reverse complement strand
ATGTCGGAAAAAACAACCGTTGTGCGTGACTACGAAATAGGCGAAAAGAACCGAAAAGGCAAAGATAAAATCTCTCCTGTCAAATGGGATGAAATGTCCGTAAAATCGGTAAAAGATGCAGATGGAAATACCGTAACGACTGTTGAATCTGCCAAATCTCCTCGCCCATCGCTTCCTCGTGGCAAACAAAAACTCGTTGCTATCAAAGAGAAAAATAACAAAGCAAAAGTTCTTAATGCATCTACTGAGGACTCTATGATTCGTTCTGCGTATACCAGAAATGCAAAAGAGTACCTCCGCAACGTGGTCAACTCAATGCGTGGCTCATCTGCAAAGCCTGATGACGAATTGGTTGGTTCAATTAAAGAGTTTATGAAACCTGCTCGATTGTCTATTCCCCAAAATCGTCGTGACAAAAAATTGCAACAAGCACAAAAAGTGGTTAATCGCATTCGTGGACGTGTGCAACTTCCTGAAATGTACGACGATATGGACAACGTCAGTGAATCGTTTCAGTCAATGCGAAAACCGTTTGAGCAATTGTTCCGTGACGAGTTTGCAACTGCGCAATTGTCTGAACTTTTTCCTGATACTCCGTTGAGCACACCACTGAAATCATTGAAAAAATCACAACCACGCACATCTACCGTTATCCGTAAAAGTATGCACACAAAGCACACAAATAAATACTTTGTAACGCATAAATAAGCACGTCATACCATGTATTGTTGTGAAAGGTTTTGTTAATGTGCATGTAAACATATGCCTATAAGGGCGTATTCGTGTACATGTACTGTGCAAAACATGCATATTTCGTGCGCTTTTCTGTGTTAAATCTTATTTTTACCGTTGAATATATAGGTTATGGCATCAAAAGCGGTGCAAATCGCCTGTTTTCGTGACTGATATGCAACAAATCGCCAGCAAATGTTGACAAATAACTATATAGTTAGTATAATATACATATCGCATCGAGCGATAACCGTTATCGGAAAGGAAATACTATGACAACGGTAAGTGTCGGCTGGATATTCTGCCAGCATATTGTATCCTGCGCCAACAAAAAGGCAAAGGAGATTGTCAGTGACAGTGACAGCTACAACGGCATGCCCCTTGACTATTGGAGCACATTCAACCAGTTCATGCACGATGTCGTGCGTGAAAACACGGGGGGCGTGCCTCCCAAGACGACTGCACGTATGTTGCGGTCAATCGAGTGGCAGAACGGTTCAGACCAAGCCGAATACTTTTATCGGTACTCGGAGCGGGTGCGTGAAGAGCGAGCGAAAAAAGTTCGCCCACGGTTGCCCGTAAAATTGAAGTTGACCAAGCGACCAGTAAGCATGGTCGTTAAGATGATGCACATGCATATTGCGCTGTATCGAAGCGCATATGACAACTACGTGCTCAGTAAAAAGTGGGACAAGATTAATCGGAAGCGTGTACCGCTTAATAAAGCCGATGAGATTATCGAAACACTTGCTGGGTACTACTGGGTGTACCGCAAGCAGGTTCTTCTTAACGGAGAACCGTGGGTAGACCAGTGCAAAGTCAAAGACGGAGGCTTGGTTCGTTAACACACAGGCGAGGTATTGCAGGAAACTGTAGTGCCTCGCCTGTGTGTTTTTTTATTGCACAACACATCATCAAAATAAATTGACATTGTATTTATATATATGGTATTATATTCATGTAAGCGAAAAAACGCTTACGATTGTTTGTCTTAATGAAAGGAACATGTATGACAAACGAAGTGATTGCATCGAGAGTCATTACGACTCAATGCGAGTGTGAAGGGGTCGAGTATTGCGACTGCTATTCTGACGCAGTGGAAATATTCGCTACTGAGTGTGCAAGTTTCTTTACTGTTGACGCTCCTTATGCGCACAGTACCCACACGGTGGAACGTCGTGCTGCGGTGTATGACGAAACGTTTCGCAATGGAAACGAGTTTATTCATCACCTTACCGACCGCATTTCAGACCACACGATTCGTTGGAAACTAACAGGCAAGAAATTGCAAATTAGTTTCTCACATCACGATGCACCTGTTGGCGCACCAGTGACAGTAACGCCTATTGAGTGGGTTGAATGTCGTAATCCAGAATGCGTAGAAATCAATGCCAAAGAATCGTTTCAAAACGAAATCTTGGGCAACCCTGATTTCAAATACGGATACTGCAAGTATTGCGCACCGCAATTCAAGGTTGAGTTTGAAAACATGACGTATCCTTATCAGGTAAAGTTTATGTTTGAATCAAAGTCACAATTCGTCATCGACGTGGAATCTGATGTAGAGCCATTCCCGAACTCGTGGTGGCTTGAATGGTCTGACGATGATAATAGTGAATTTGTGAAAGTTGGCAAAGAACTACACTGGGCAACAATTACCCGAGTAGTTGAAGGTGTCATCTACACCAAGTTCATTAATGGAACACATTACAACGTCAGTCATGAAGGAAAGCAGAAAATCACGGAACAAGCGTTGGCGAAAGCAAAATCAAGCGGTGTCGTATTTGACAAGTGGGATTGCGTACTGATTGTCCCAATGGACATTGCCAAAAACTGATGCACACGAAAAAGACCACGTACATAGCGATATGTTCGTGGTCTTTTTTATTGACAAAATATATATAGTTGTTATAATAAGACTACAAGCACGAGGCTTGTAGTTGTTTGTGTGTATGAAAGGAACAAACAATGAACGAGGACAAAAAGGTTGTGATTGCACAACTGACGGAAGCGATTTCGCATATCGACTTCCAAGAGGAAGTTGAGCGTGTCAAACTGGGACAAGCAGAGCCTGATGAGTACGAAGCGTGTTACAAGCGCATTTACGCTCAGCAGTACGCAAGCAACTACTTGCGTAAACTGCGCAACCTGTTGGATACGACATACGCACCGCTTAACGACTATGTCATTACGATTCGGGAAACCGACCACCGTTTGGGATAGTCGTAAAGAATGCCACGTACATAATACATATGTGCGTGGCATTTTTATTGACAAAATATATCGTAATGATATAATTAAATCACAAGCAACATGCTTGAAGTTATTTATTGTCATGAAAGGAACACACAATGACGATACTAAACTATGGTGACTGGCTTACGAAGTCAGTGCCATGCTCGTGTGGTAGTTCGGGTGACTGTGATTGCCACGAAAAGCGCATGGCAAGGTTCGTGGAATACACGAAAGACTTCTTTGATGCGCCTGATGGGTTGCATACCCACATTGCCCTCGACACGACAACTCGTATTCGTGAGGAAAGTGCAGTGACGTTTCACAGCGCACATGACTTTCTCGCATATATATTTGAGAAGTCGCCAGTAGAACCGCACAAGTTCTTTAAGGAACTGTGGGTAATGCACTACAACTTTGACACCAACGGTCGATTATGGGTGTCAAAATCAACTCCTAAAGATGTGATGCACGTATTTGTGCTCACAAAGATTGAGCGTGCGAGTCAGTTACCGTAACAAAAAGGGTCACGTATATAGCGATATGTACGTGACCCTTTTTGCGTTTCAATACCGTATATATGATATGATGATGAAAGAAAGGAATGCTCATATGGACTTCTCAACATTTACCAGTGCTGATACATTAGGCTTTGAACGTGGCGAGTGGGTGCAGGTTGTAGACGGCGATGGCACGTACTACGCCAAGTTGTTGTTGTATCTTGATACACACAAGCCTGTTGTGTTTGGTGTGCATCTGGATATGACTGCGTCTATGTTAAATCCAACACGTCAGCATGCCATGCACATGCGCAAAATTCCGCACCATATTCAAGAAAGTTTGGAAGCAAAACATGGTGCGTCGTTGGTAAAATGGCGTGCGCCACTGCGTCCAGAATAGAAAAGAAAGGGTTATCGTTGTGTCATACGAGAAAGATTACTTTCATTTTCGGTCGTTTCATCGCTCTGGAAACAATGGCATTATCAATACCGTGACGTTTGGCTCGGGGTATTCAACATATCAGCGTCGTGCAACTGACGATATTGTGGAACGAATGTGCAAGATGTTACGAATGCAACGCATTCACCCAAAAGAGAATGCGTTGTTTCAGTTCATGCTTGTGCCATATCAGATTAAATATCACGCATATGATTTTTGGAAGCATAATGACCTGCATCAACGCAAAGCGAAATTACATTCGTTTGTCATGCCAACAAAACACAAGAACCCGTTGTACGTGCGACGCTATCCCAGTTCTGTGGTTATCTTTCAACGCAAGCCCACTCCAAGTTTCTACACAATTGTGTCGTGGTGTTACGATTTTGCATTGCTCGATGAAGCAAATTATATGAATGGGAAAGCAGAGAAAATTCGCATCATAGATGAGATGTTGAATCGCTCAAACATGCAAATATCAGAATATGTGATAGGAAAAAAGTGACATGAAATGGATGGTCGCATTGTTTTTGTTACTAGGAGCTGCGTATCTGGAATACATATCGGCGTTTGTACAGGACTATCAGTTGGCACTTACCCTTCGCATGTTAGGTGTAACGATTGGGATTAGTGTGGTCGGTATGTTGTGGGTAGAAAGAGGAAAATGATTTATGTTCGTATTGCGACGTACAACGATTGCGCTGTATAAGGATGAATTACCATCTACCCCTGCATGGACTGGTGGTGTTGGTGGAAATGTTGTTATTGTCGTGTTCATTCGTGATGGATATTACATGATGTTTAGCCAAGATGCAGTGACTGGAAAACGCATTGATGGGTATTGGACAGAAACCAAAGACGAAATGTTTGACTATCTCGAGCGTGTGCACGCAGTTGACAAATTGGAATAGGAGATTGACTATGGAAAACACGCAAAACATGTCGCAACCGTACATTCATCGCAATCTGTGGTTGCCAATGAACTCATCTGTGCCTGAAGATTGGTGGCAAATTGAGATTCGGTATCCATTTTCCGAGTGTGAAATGACAATGTACGCCGTTGTTGGGAATGGCGATTACATTGATGTTAAGCGAGGAGTGAAGCAAGATGACTTTGCAAATGTCATTGTTATGTGCAGAGTGTTTTCAAGTTCGTATGAAATGATGCGCTCGTATGTAATGCCTAAGGCATTGTCAATGATTCGTACACTTACGTTAGAAGCCTTGCTCGATACCAAAGACGATGAAGTGATGTTTGTAATGACTGATTCAGTCAAAAGAATATTTGTGTAGATGGAGCGTGCATTGTGATTTATCCAGAACCGCAAAAGATAATCGACGAATTGTACATCTTTCGCATGGTATATCATGCGTTGATTGTGCGAGAGTGGGCAAAGCAAGGGTTATACGACGTACACAAATCTTTCCGTCACCATGATGGCGAGAAGTGTTTTGATAGCGACGATTGGTTTATCGTGGTTGCTATGTTGCCAACAGGACAAGTAAGTAATCACTACCACAAGGATTTTTGGAACTTATTTTATTGCCCAGAAGAACCAATTGCAAAGCATCCATGGGATGGACACTCGTCAACAGATGTTGTTGAGCGATTAGAGAATTTATTAAAGAGTTTAACAAATCATGATACCGAGTAAGAATGTGTGGGGAATAAATAAAGGCGAATGTGCAGTAGTGGCGCAAGAAGAAATGCACGCAAACTACCAATCATCTGTTAAGGTGCGATGCTATTTGGTGCAACGCATAAAAAAGGGATGTGTTGTGCCAATCAAATCATCACTTCGCAAAACGAAATGGGATATGTCAGCATCAGAGTGTTATCATGCATGGCGAATATTGAATGATGCAGTGTTCATTATTGATGCGCCACGACGTATGGGCATGGTTGAAGAAAGACCATCCTATACATACCACCTCTACACGGATGAGGCATCGCCATTACAGGGATTTGTGAAATATGTTCACAATATCGGTCTTGAATATGTGCGATTTCTTGAAATGTATGGATGTGAATTGCCTATCAAAGAATCATATTATCTAAATTATCATCAATCTCTTCTTGCATTTGACAAGGTGGGCGACTTCACGACGGCGAAAAAGTGAATATCAAACATGGTAATTGTGCCTGTTTTTATCCCCTAAAAAATCCCTTTTGTACTGCATGCACATGCGTATTCGCATTATGTGTGCAGTATATTTCTTGACAAATATATATATGTTATGGTATCATGATGTTGTTCATAGAAAGGAACACAATATGGATTTTCGTAACTTACAATTCATCCCACATCGTGTCTTGAAAAAGGCACAGTCCGCCAAAATCTATTTTATCAATGGATTTGGCGTGAGCGTAATCAGCGGTGCAATGTTTCGTTCCAATGGCAAGCCCATTGACGACGAAAACGCAACGTTTGAGGTGGGAATTCTTCACCAGAAATACTTGCGATACAACACGCCAATCACTATCGACGGCGAACCCGTTGATACGTCGGATGTGTTGGGGCATCTGACTGCACGTCAGGTGTCGCAAGTGATGGAACAGGTTTTGCAATACAATCGCATTTTAAAGGAGTTGTAATCAATGATTGACGTTTTTGTATGCTACAAGGACGTGACCTTGCATGATACGTGTGAAAATCTGCAAGAAGTTGTCCCATTGATGGAACAATTAGTTCAAAACGATGTTAACTATCACGGATTGACACTGGGCGAGTGCGTGTTTGGCACTGCGCTCATTGGCAAGCGTGACAAGTCTTTTATCACGCATATGCAAATCAGTTTCAAGCGTCGCAAGTTGTGCGAGAACGTAGAAGTTCACGCTACAATGCCATTTTAAGGAGGAACGGAGGAACAATGAAGAAGAAACGTTATACCTTGAGTAGGGTGAAGGCACCCTACGATTTCTTTCGGTTGCAACCCATTTCCTTTCTCGAGGAAATGGATGAAAATGACCACCGTGTTGTGTTGAAATGCTCAACATGGGTTGGTGAAACTGACTTCACCGCATCCGTGCTAACGCACTTGTGTTCGAAAGAGCACAAAACAAACGTTCATGCATGTCTGTGGCGTGAGTATCAGTTGTTGGAAGAACTGGATTCGATTGCTCCCCGTGAATGGTGGGAGCAAAACGGATTCAAAAAGCGGTATGAGTATTTACCGCAACTGTTGGTGGGGTTTTTCTCGTTGAAGTTTCAACCAAAACCCATGCTTAACGTGTATCATGCAAAGAAGATGTTTGGTAACAACTACGGCGTGTCTGTAGTTGCACCAAACGTACCTAGTCCAACGTATGAGTTGGCGATATGGTACAAAAACCATATTACCTACACGGTTACTGTCATGGTTAACAAGTTACCTGTGCTCGTAAACGACGTGATGCAAATCACGCCTGACGAAATCACACAGGTAATGCGTCAGGTGGCTTCTTTTACGAAACCACCTCCACCAATTGAATAAAAAAATGCCCGCTATTATTGCTCTCGTAGTAATAATAGTGGGCATTTTTTATTGACAAAGTATATAATTAAGTGGTATTATTATTGTGTTGTGATGAAAGGAGATTATATGACACAACAACAAGAACAACAAATCACACCTGCAGTGGTGTGGGAAGCACTCTGGAGTTCTGGAGTGCCTTCATGGATTCGTTCTGTACGCACGGTTGACAAGAAACCGTTTGCGTTTTGGAACGAAAACGGTAAGCCAAACATCAAAAACGCATTTTTGGTGCGTGACGATGATGGCGATTGGCATGAAGTATCTATGGATAACGTCATGCACACGTTGAAAACGTTGATGAGTAAAGACGTCAATGCGACGCACTGTGGAGATATTCCACTGAGTCCATTTGACGCAGACGAGTGTTTTTGTAACATCGTGTTGCAACACACTATCTTTAACGAAATGATTTTCGACGAATAACAACAAAAACGGGTGAGTCACTTAGGTATACGCCTAATTGATTCACCCGTTTTTTAATTGACAAAATATATAATTTAATATAAAATAATGGTGTAATCATACAAGAAAGGAATGTTATGGATTACAGAAAGGGATTCTTTTCGGTGGTTGTGCATGTGACTCCAGAGATGGAATTGCATTACGACACCATGCATGCACGCATGATGCAGTTGCAACATGAGTTGGAAACAGATGTGTACATGAATAAGTTTGTGGTCGAACAACCGTTACGACACGCAAACCGAAACATTGCATACAACATGTTTGCAAACCATGATGGTTCAGTTGTATCGGTTTCTCGGTACATTGAGCCAAACCTGCATCACCTTGACGACAACATGTGGTCAGCACAAGTTGTTAAGCATGCCAAAACAGCGGAAACCTTTATGCAGACATTGTCTGCGCTCGTTACAGGAGTAACAAAATGAAGCATTTTGTAATGCAAATGATTTGGAATGCCATCAATTGGCTCACCAAACACAACGTGGGAAGCCTTGATGCCTATCACACGCAAGTGAACTGGTATCGGGAATCGGAGTATCTGAAACAGCCATTTTGGCGTGGAACACAGCAGTTGTTTTCGTACTGGTCGCCTATTGGGTCGTATCCAGTGTGGAAATGGCACATGACACTGCCAATGGCTATTGCAGACATCCTAAACCTCCGTTTTTGGGCTAAACACCCAGATGACGTTCCGTTTTACAACGTCAAACCCTCGATGTTTGTACACATCGTCGGTAGTCTATTTATCTGGTTGTGGAGTAAGGGCATTGGACTTAACTGTCCCTCGCTTAACTTAGAACATCACACGTATCGTCGTTATGGTATGCGTGTATGGCTAAAAGCGTTCCTTACTCGCCATCCATTGACAGTCATTATGACTGATGCAAAAGACATGATTTACGCATCAATTACTGGTGCGCATGCATCATGGTGGCACGGAGTGCAAACACATCGTGCCACGTACAACAGCGCATCATCTAATGACTTTATGTGGGGTGGCGATGAGCGCACCAAACAGCGTGTAAAAGCGATGTTTGCAGAGGAGGAAATCCTCAATCGTGCGCAAGTAAACGCTGTATGCAAGCACAATCGTTGTCTTGGCACTGATTGCAACGATGATGATTGTGAATGCGTATGCCACAACGAAGATGGTGACTACTATGACGAGTGGAATGCAAACTTTCACAAAGACGTAGGGTTGCGGTAAACACAAAAACCCCCAGCATGAATTAAATCATGCTGGGGGTTTTCTGTTTGCTACTTTTTAATACGTTGCAATTGCGCATCTGGCACAACGTACATCTCTTTTTTTACAAGGATGTAAAACATTGGGCTGTTCGCAATCTGCGAAGCATATACCCGATAGGTCTTTTTGCCTATCCGTATACCGTAGTGCGTAGCAATCTTACGCCCGTAAGCGTAATTTGGTTTGCCTCTGTATTCGTAATGCACGTACTCAATTTCAGGGAACTCGAGATTTACGTACCGAACACGAGACGTTGGAAGTTGTTCCATATTGTTCTCCTTTCTAGAACACCTTTATGATACCATTTTTATATATTTTGTCAACAAAAAGTGCCCACAAATCACGTATTTCGTGACTCGTGGGCACTTTTTTGCTTAGTCCTTGTCAGTGCATTCGCATTCCGAGTGCGAATAGTGACAATCTTGGCAGATGTCGCTTTCTTTCAACTCGTACTCATCGGTGTCTACGTCTGCAAACACCAATGCAGTACTTGTATCAGTGCTTGCGAGCACCTCAATTGGCACTATTGTTGGCTGTGGAGGTTCTGGATTGTAGTTCCAGTACCCCTCGGTGAACCATCCAAGCATCTTGCTTTGCATGGCTTGCACTATGTGGTGCGCTAGTGACTTGTTCCAGTCACGTGGCTCGCACGCTTGGTACGAGTAGCATTGGAGTGCACCCAAGAACTGCCTGTAACTTTCCGTTGTGTCTGCCCAGTGCACGAATTTGAACTTTTTGTATTCAAACTCGTGAGGGTTGTCGCCGTATCGTACTACCAATGAGTGTACATTGGCGTCGTGAAGCACTCGCTTCACCCATTCGGCGTCATCGTAAGTCAGTGACAAGATGACAACGTCGTCGTACTCCGTTTTCTGAGTACGTTCAGGAATTGCACTCAAGTCTGTCCCTTGCGGAACGACAACTTGCAATCCCCTGCGATGTGCAATCCCCCATTGAACTGACGACGCAAGAAAGTTTAAGTGAGCATCGCTCACCATGTATGCTGACATTGTTTTGCTCCTTTCTGTCAACTACACTATCATTTTACACGTATATATATATAAAGTCAAGAAAAAATGAGGTTCAAATAACGCAAAAACGCCTGTACACTACTCATCATTGAGTAATATACAGGCGTTCTTTGAGCAAATAGTGGGCTATTTGGCAGGTTTGCCCATTCCTGTGCGACGCTTTCTTTCTTCGAGGTGCCCGCCTTCAACATTACCAGCACACGGAGTCTGATAATGTTTGTAGGTCTGCTGAGGTGGTCGCACCACCCACGGCTGGTGTTAACATGTTGATTGCGAGTCAACACATCTGGATGGCAACCTCTGCCATCTCTCACCATTAAGTGTGAGGTACTCGTGAGTTTCAGTCACGGTAGCATTTTCCCCACACGCCATTCCCTCCATGGTAAGCAAGTTACGGTTATCCGCTTACTCCGTTAGCAGTAATTTTCACTTATTTCGACTGCTATGAATACATTATAGCATAAGTATATATTTTTGTCAATAACCAGTTTGATTTTTGAGCATAAAAAACCCCCGCTTACGTTTGTTGTAAGCGGGGTATTTGCCCACTCTTTCGAGTGGTCACACACCCTTTCGGGTGGAGATGCCTTATGCCAAGGATGGGATTCGAACCCACATCACGCTTCTGCCATACAAGTGAGTGATAACGTCACTTCATTTCCCGTCGGAAAGGGCGTGTAAGGAGCTACCTTACTAACTATCCGCCGTTGTGGCTTGCGTGGTCTTGCCTAATGGTGTAACGAGGCGTGCTGTGCGCCCGATGCACTCCGTTGCAACAGAGTGGAGGTGCTATGCCCGCAAGTCGTTACACCACTATCTCTTAAACGACCTCGACACTGTTATATTAGCATAACTATATACATTTGTCAAGTACCAATTTGCGATTTGCCTACAAATCCGTGTCAAATACACAGATTTGCGATGCAAATGCACGTCAAATGGTGCTTTACGCAAAGCAAAACCCCCGCAAGCGGTTAAGCTTACGGGGGTTTGTGCTACTGGCTAGTGAGTAGTTTTAATCCATCGTTGATGGCTAAAACAACCCCTTTACCCGACAAAATGATGTCGTCGTAGACATCGTGAGGTCGACACTGGTTAGTTACCAAGTCCCAACCCATGCGAATACTTGACGCAATTCCATCCGCTTGCCCTTCGCAGTACACAATGTACTTCGAGGCATTGGTCAAGTTTACCTCAACGCCCGCAGGGGCTGTTGAGATTGGCGTTTCGACAACGTTCAAGCGACTGGCAATTACCTCAGCGTGTGGCAAAAGTGCCACAACGACGACCACGCCAACCAAGAACTCAATGAATGACTTCATTTGAAGCCTCCTCATAACAAGCAGTGCTCTTCTCGACTGCTATGAATACATTATAGCATAAATATATAGTTTTGTCAATAGGCAGTTTGCGTTTAGGCATGCGTAGAAGCCTATACAAGCCCTTTGCAAGCTCTCTGCAAGCCCTATACGAGCCTTATAGAGACACCAAAACGCCCCTGTAAGCAACTCTCGTTACCTACAGGGGCGTTTGGGTTTAGTGTTGTTTCTCGGTGACATCGAGAAATAACACCAACCACAAGAATACCAAAACTGCAACCTCTAAAATGGTCTTTGCAATTTCCATTTGAATCTCCTTAGTGGTGATACGTTTTTTGACCACCACCTCAACTTGATTACATTCATATTATAGCATAAATATATAGTTTTGTCAATAGGCAACGTGTTTACTGGATTGTTTTTAGTAAAGGTTTAGTAAAGGTTTTAGTAAAGAATGGGCGTTTTACCGCATATAGACGCTTTACTAAATGTGCAATAACGCATGCGCTTTATTAAACAAATCTTTACTAAACAAACCAAAGCCCCTTGTCACTGTTTTGTAACAAGGGGCTTTGGTTTACTCAACTTCAGGCGTTCCGTTACTACCAAGAAGTGGGTGCACTTCAATGGGCGGTAACGTCATGTCAATCCTATCTGGAGGTGGCGCAGAGTTTGGTTTGCGCTTTGTCTTTTTGTAAAGCGTGCCATTTGCGCTTTGCCAGTACGATACCCAGTACTTCTCGGTATCAACCAGCTTTAACTTTTCCTCCATTTCAGGAGTTAACAACTTCCAAGTCATAACGTTGTCCTTTACTGTTCGTCATCAAGCAATTTTAATGCTTGCTCGATGATTTCCAACTGCTTCATCATCTCTAAGCGACGTGCAGTCAGTTTCTCACGCATCTTGCTTTCGACCTGCCCGAGGCTACCCTCACTGCATTTCTCAAAGATTTGACCACCGACCTGCACTTCACAACGCCAAAGCTCGGTGCTTTGGTATTGCTCCATGACTGACTTGGCTAGCTGACTAGTTTCCGTCATGTGCGTTTGATTGATGCGGTTTATTACAACCATGACTATTCCTTTCTTTATGGTCAGTTCTATTGTTGACTGACATGGTTTTATTATAGCAATAATATACATTTTGTCAAACTAAAATTGGTCTGATTTGGCACACGTTGCAAAATGCGGTATACTCAAAATCAGAAAGGAATAACTATCATGGCAAACAATGTATTTTGGAAACGTGTACGCACATCAGAGCGTGTCGTGCGATTTGTGGATGTGCAGAAGTTAGATGCTCCGAGTAAAACTCGGTCGTTGTACTTTGCGTTGGGCAAACTCAATCAGGCACTTCCCAAGGACAAACGTGTTTTTGCAACAGATGTTAGTACATCTGATGCACTTATGGAGATTGTTGAACTCCTTGTGCGTCGCTTGAACGATGTTGCGATGTTGCATGAGTGCGGTGCGCATTTTGATGGGAAAAACGTATATCTTGCTAAGAAAACAACGATTGCTCGTTTTTTAAACATGACACCGCCTTCAAAATCTGATGACGGATTTCCATTTTAAACTATAGGAGACTTTTATGAAAGAAGCACTTATCAATCGTTTGCTTCAGGTTATGGCAATGTCGTATCACATTTACTATCGTGCGCACGCATTTCACTGGAACATTGTCGGTTCAAACTTTCAACAGTATCACGACTTTTTTGGTGATGTGTATGAAAGCGTGTTTTCGCCGATTGATGATATTGCAGAAAATGTACGAAAACTTGGTGCGTTTCCGTCAGTCAACTTAAGCGACACATTGCAATTAGTTGATGTTGAGAAGTCAGATGCATCAGATGAGGAAACAATGTTGCGCAACTTGCAAGCAATTAATCAGGACATGATTGAACTATTGCGAGAGGCAATCAAGGTTGCCGACGAAGAAGATGAACCTGCAATTTCAAACTTTTTGCAGGAGCGATTGGATGCGCATCAAAAACTTAACTGGAAACTAACTGCGTTGCTTACGTATATGGTTTAGTATTGTAAATACTAAACGGTTGTGGTATATAATTAAGTAATAGGCACTTGTTAGAAATTGGTGCAAAAATTTGAAATCATTTGTTCCCCCAATC
>Ga0315904_10008472_pt1 | contig 13608 bp, 11 predicted proteins | sample LakEriMetagenome_6_FD_203529 | JGI IMG/M metagenome (GOLD analysis project Ga0315904, IMG submission 203529) | Freshwater fungal communities from buoy surface, Lake Erie, Ohio, United States - Buoy 12 MA120 | ecosystem: Environmental > Aquatic > Freshwater > Lake | place: USA: Lake Erie, Ohio... | reverse complement strand
TGAGCATGGTACAGGAACCGTGATGCGTTTATCGTAACCATCGGGGTGAACACCGGCAAGTTCAAACTGGGATACAGCTACGATGTAACAGTGTCAAAACTGAACAACGGAGTTTCAGGAGGTTCTCACGAAATATCAATGGGACTTAACCTCAGCTGTAAGCAGAAACCGATCTCGTTTAAAACGATTTCATGTCCTTCTTTCTAAAAAATGTAACTTTTTTCGCTCAAACCGTTTAATGGGTATATTTGCGAACCGAAAACTATGAACTATCAAATCAGAAATATGCAACTGTTCAGAATTTTCTCTATTGTAGCACTCGGTGGAACGTTGTTGCTTGGCTCATGCGCTAAAGAAGCATCATCTTCTACGGGTTGGAACTATAACGACCCGAAGGTCGGAGGATTTCAGAAAGTCCCTTTTATTGACCAGGAGACCGGGCCAGGTCTTATTTTGGTTGAAGGTGGAACATTTACGATGGGTAGATCCGAGCAGGATGTAATGAACGACTGGAACAACAGACCAACGCGTGTTACAGTTTCGTCATTCTATATGGATCAGACCGAGGTAACTAATTTCCATTGGCTGGAATACATGTATTGGATCTCAAGAGCCTACGAATCCTACCCAATGGTTTACAAGAATGCTCTTCCGGATACCTTGTGCTGGAGAACACCACTGGCCTTCATGGAAAAGTATGTTGATTACTACCTGCGTCATCCTGCATACCGAGACTACCCTGTAGTCGGTGTATCTTGGCTTCAGGCTAATGACTTCTGTAAATGGAGAACAGACCGTGTCAATGAGTACATTCTTGTGCGTGAGGGTATCCTTGCCTGGAATGTTGACCAGAGAGACGAGAACACTTTCAATACAGACGCTTACTATGCAGGGCAATATGAAGAGGCTGTTGTGCGAAACGTGCAAGATCTAAACCCTTCCAAAATGAATGGGAAGAAATTAGGTACTCGCATCGTGCGTATGGAAGATGGTATCCTTCTCCCACGTTACAGGCTCCCAACGGAAGCTGAATGGGAATTTGCAGCAACTGGCTTAGTTGGAAACCTTCAGGCAGGTACAGAGAATATTTCTGATCGCCGTATCTATCCTTGGGATGGACACTGGGTTCGTCAGGATGACGAACAGTGGCAGGGATCGATCAGAGCGAACTTTGTTCGTGGTCGAGGTGACTACATGGGGGTTGCAGGTAACCTGAACGATGGTGCCGATGTTACAGCTCCTGTTGATTCTTACTGGCCAAATGACTATGGTCTTTACCACATGGCTGGCAACGTGTCAGAATGGGTACTTGACGTTTATCGTCCACTCTCAACTGAAGACTTTGATGAATTCAGACCTTTCCGTGGAAACGTCTTCAAAACGAAATTATTGAACAATGAAGGCGCAATCGACATTAAGAGTCAGCAGGTTACCTACGATGTTCATGGAATGAAGGAATACCTGAATGAATTCGAACGTATTCGTTACCAGCGCATCTCTGCCGATAAGCACGATCCGAATGACACCGTGATACCTGTTGGACTTTACAAGAATGTTGAGTCACGCAACCCTTCACGCAGAGGTTATTCTCCAGATCCTTTTTATGTTTCTCACGGAAATGTGAAGGACTCCATAGAACTTGCACTTCTTAGCAGAATCAATCAGGTTCTCGACCTTTCAATTCAATACAAGAACGATAAGCATGATATTGAAGCTTCACAGTTGATCCAGGATCAGTTGTTCGATGGGATCTTTGCGGATGAAGTACGAACTGGACCAGAAGGTGAGGAATATGCATTCGAGATTATCTCTATGTTGCGAGAAGGATTTACTGCATTCATCATCGACACACCCGGAAAACTAAAGTATAGAAACGTAACGGAAGAAGAAAATATCGGACGTTTGAACTATCGCCGTGACGACTATATTGATTACCTCGATGGTGACATTGAAAGTTCGATCTACTTTCAGAACGACCAGTTGAAGAATGCTATCAATCAAGCTACACGCGATCCAAACCTGATCATGTATCAGAACGAACACGAACAGTTTGGACTTGACGGTGGTGTGGTTAAGCCTGAGGGTATTACATCATGGCCTACTACTCTGATTTCTGACAAGTCACGGGTTTTCAAAGGTGGTTCATGGAGAGACCGTGCATACTGGCTTGCTGCCGGCAGCCGACGATACCTTGATGAGGACAAATCTACCGCAACGATCGGATTCCGATGTGCGATGGATCGAGTAGGAAGTCCAACCGGAATGAACTACGGAAGATCTAAAGAGAAAAAGAAATAATATTTCTGACTAATTTAAAGCCCGTTTAACGACGGGCTTTTTAGTTTCTATGGAAAATCTATTCAAACTATTTTACGAAACATCGGGTGTCTGCACTGATACCCGAAAAATCGAAAAAGACTGCCTATTTATATGTCTTAAAGGGGCTAATTTTAACGGCAACACATTCGCGGCTCAGGCTCTTCAGGAAGGAGCGAAACACGTAATTGTGGATGAAGCACAATTTCAAACTTCAGAAAGCATCCATCTCGTAGATGACTGTCTGGGCTTCCTTCAACAATTAGCCAATCATCATCGGAAGAAATTTGACATACCGGTGATCGGTATTACCGGTAGCAATGGAAAAACAAGCACCAAGGAACTTATCAATGCTGTTCTTTCCAAAAAATACAGTGTCTTGGCAACCAAAGGAAACCTCAATAATCACATTGGCGTACCCCTCACCCTACTCCAACTCAAACAACATCATGAGATTGCCATTATTGAAATGGGCGCAAACCGATTCAAAGACATTGAGGAATTGTGCACCATCGCTGAGCCTAATTACGGAATCATCACAAATATAGGGAAGGCACACCTCGAAGGATTCGGTAGCTTTGACGGAGTCCTGAAAACGAAAAGAGAATTATACGAATCTGTCGAATTTCATGGAGGCACTATAGTATTCAATAGCGACGATCTGATCCTTACTGATAATCTCCCCGGTAATATCAAACATTTCTCTTATGGCACCGGAGAACAGGCAAATGTGATCGGAAACCTCATCGGTTTGACACCTTTTGTTAAGCTCAGCTACAAGACCGGAAATTATTCTTCTCCTGTCCTTGAGGCGGGAATGGTTGGGAAATATAATTTCTACAACTACCTGGCAGCAATTTCTTTTGGCATTTTGTTCGATGTTCCATATAACCGGATCAATGACGCCATAACCGGATACGTTCCTGAGAACAATCGTTCCCAAGTCAAGAAAACAGAACGAAATACCCTCATACTCGATTGTTACAACGCCAACCCAACCAGCATGAGGTCCGCATTAGAAAGCTTTGCCATGATCGATCACCCTGATAAATGTTTCATCATAGGCGACATGCTCGAACTGGGTGAACAATCGGATTCAGAACACAAACAGATCATCGAATTCAGCCAACGTCAGGGACTCGTGGGATATACTGTTGGACCACTTTTCCACGACCACGTATCACCAAACATTATGGGGTCGTTCGCGACACGGGAGGAAATGATTTCTCACCTACAGTCTCATCCAATAAAGGGAAAACTGCTTCTTTTGAAAGGCTCGAGAGGAATTGGTCTTGAAATTCTTGAAGATAGCTTATAAAAAAAGGGACTCTTTCGAGTCCCTTTTTAATTTTCTGTTCTTTTATCAATCATTCAGAACACTTCTGGAAATTACGATCTTTTGCACTTCTGATGTACCTTCATAGATCTGCGTAATCTTAGCATCGCGCATCAATCGTTCAACATGATATTCTTTCACGAATCCATATCCACCATGAATCTGAACTGCTTCAACAGTCTGTTCCATGGCAACTTTTGATGCATATAATTTCGCCATTGCGCTTGAAGTACCATAGTCTCTTCCTGCATCTTTATCCAAAGCCGATCTGTACACCAACAATCTGGCTGCTTCGATCTCCGTTGCCATATCGGCAAGCTTGAATGCAATCGCCTGATGCTTGTGAATCTCTTTCCCAAACGCTTTCCGCTCTTTCGAATAAGCCGTGGCTAATTCAAAGGCACCGGAGGCAATTCCCAATGCCTGAGCAGCAATCCCGATGCGGCCTCCGGATAGGACTTTCATGGCAAACTTGAATCCAAATCCATCTTCCCCAATGCGATTTTCCTTCGGAACCTTTACATCGTTGAATATAAGTGTGTGCGTATCACTTCCACGAATCCCCATCTTATCTTCCTTTGCTCCAACAATGAATCCATCCATTCCTCTTTCCACGATCAGTGCATTGATCCCTCGGTGACCAGCTTCCCTGTTAGTCTGAGCGATAACAAGATATACTGATGCAGATGAACCATTAGTGATCCAGTTCTTCGTTCCGTTTAACAGGTAATGATCACCCATGTCAATAGCTGTGGTTCGCTGAGATGTAGCGTCAGATCCCGCTTCCGGTTCAGAAAGACAGAAGGCACCAATCAGTTCTCCTTTAGCCAGTGGGACCAGGTACTTCTGTTTCTGCTCTTCAGATCCGTACTTCTCCAATCCCCAACACACCAGTGAATTGTTTACCGACATACATACCGAGGTGGAAGCATCTACTTTGGAAATTTCTTCCATGGCCAAAACATATGATATGGTATCCATACCACTACCTCCATACTTTGGATCTACCATCATCCCCATGAAACCAAGCTCACCTAACTGTTTGATCTCTTCAGCCGGGAAACGCTGATCACGATCACGCTCGATCACACCGGACTTAAGTACATTCTGCGCAAAATCTCTGGCTGCGTCCCTAACCGCCAGTTGCTCTTCCGTTAATTCAAAATTCATATTGCGATGGTTTAATTCTTTTTGGATCAATTGCAAATTTAACCGAATAATTTTATTTTCACTTTCAAAAGAAACATGAGTTTAAGTGAAATTATTGGCTTAATGTCCGGTACTTCGATGGACGGGCTAGACATAGCTCATGTGCGTTTTTCGAGCGATGAGCATTCCAACTATTCTTTCGAATTGATCCATTACGGCAGCTCCACGTTTCCGGAGAATTTGAAGCAAAAACTCGTTTCTGCGAGCACAATGCCTACTCCTCAGTTAATTGCTCTCGATAAAGAACTGGGACGTTTTTATGCTCAATGTGTAAATGATTTCATTTCAAGTAACAGCATAGAAAAGAAAACCATCAAAGCTATCGCTTCTCATGGACAAACCATTTTTCATCAGCCCGCGAATGGTTTTACACTTCAGATAGGTTGTGGCAGCACTATATCCTATTTCACCGGACTTCCGGTTATAAACGATTTTAGATCAAAGGATATTATTGCAGGAGGCCAGGGAGCTCCTCTTGTACCCATCGGGGATTTTTCACTGTTTACAGACAAAGCGGAGGCTTTTTTGAACATTGGAGGATTTGCAAATATCAGCTTTAAACAGGACGGTGTAATAAAAGCCTTTGATATATGCCCGGGAAATCTCCCATTGAACAAATTGGTATCCGCAAAAGGAATGGATTTCGACAGAGACGGAGAGATAGCCGGGACCGGAGAGATCAGCTTCTTCCTGCTGGACATGCTCAACTCTCTCGATTATTACCAGCATGACGGACCAAAGTCACTAGGAACAGAATGGCTCGACGAACACTTCTACCCTCTTTTAAAATTTGACAAAGACATAGAGAGCAATTTGAGAACAGTGGTAGAACACATCGCTATTCAGATTGCGTCTGTACTTAACAAAAATCAGATCAAAAGCGTGTTTGTTACCGGAGGTGGTGCTTTAAATACCTTTTTGATCGAACGGGTCTCACATTACTTTAAAGGCATCGTGCACATTCCTGAAAAGCAGATCATTGATTTCAAGGAGGCGATCATTTTTGCCTTTCTTGGCCAGCTCTACCTGGACGGCAAACCGAACAACATCCCAAGTGTGACCGGAGCCAGTCACGCAGTAATTGGAGGAGTATTACATATTCCGAATTAAACATGCGTTTGTTCGTAACCTTCGGCCTTTTTAAACAAGTCGAAGGAAGTTTCAATCAATAGTTTTTTAATTTTGTCCGTCGTATACCAGTTCGGATGAAAGACCTGCTAAGCAAATTTGAGAATAAGCGTCCCGAGATCGTCTTCGAATGGAAGGATCCTGAGACAGAAGCGGAAGGATGGGTTGTGATCAACTCCTTGAGAGGCGGTGCTGCTGGAGGTGGAACCCGAATGAGACAAGGTCTTGATAAGCGTGAAGTTGAATCCCTGGCCAAGACAATGGAGGTTAAGTTCACTGTGGCCGGTCCACCGATAGGAGGCGCTAAGTCAGGGATCAATTTCGATCCAAAAGACCCAAGAAAAGAAGGAGTTCTCAGAAGATGGTATGCTGCTGTCACCCCATTATTGAAGCATTATTACGGAACCGGTGGTGACCTGAATGTGGATGAGATCCATGAAGTGATCCCGATCACGGAAGACTGCGGAGTATGGCACCCTCAGGAAGGAGTCTTCAATGGACATTTTCAACCAAGGGAAGCTCAGAAGATCAATCGAATCGGGCAACTAAGACAAGGTGTACTCAAAGTTATCGAAGACACGTCATTCTCACCGGATGTAGATAGAAAATACGTTGTTGCAGACATGATCACCGGTTACGGTGTTGCGGAAAGTGTAAAACACTACTACGACATCTGGGGCGGTTCCGTGAAGGACAAAAAAGTGATCGTCCAAGGCTGGGGAAATGTGGGTTCCGCAGGTGCCTATTATCTGGCACAGCAGGGCGCTAATATCGTAGGTATCATCGACCGTGTCGGAGGCTTGATCAATGAGAATGGATTCTCGTTGGATGAGATCAGAGAGTTGTTCCTGAACAAGAAGGGGAATGAACTTTCTGCTCCTGATTTGCTGTCATTCGAGGAGGTTAATTCAAGGATCTGGGATGTTAAAGCAGATGTATTCATTCCTTGTGCTGCTTCTCGTCTGATCACCGAAGATCAGCTGGACAGAATGATGAAAGCGGGAATGGAAGTGATCTCTTCGGGTGCAAATGTGCCGTTTGCAGATCCGGAGATCTTCTTTGGGCCTATTGCCGACAAAGCAGATAATTCCCTATCAGTCATACCTGATTTTATTTCAAACTGTGGTATGGCGCGCGTATTTGCTTATCTGATGAGTAATGATCTTAAGGTCATTTCCGACGAAGGCATTTTCAACGATACCAGTGAAACAATTAAAAAAGCTCTTAGAGAGACCCATGAGGTTAACAGCTCTAAGAAAGGGATAGCCAAGGCAGCCTTTGAAATCGCCTTGAAACAATTGGTTTAAAATTAAACAGAGAACGATGGAATTACTTGTTGTTGCCACTTTTATTATCGGATATGCGGCCATTACGATGGAGCATTCCTTAAAGATCGATAAACTTGTCCCTGCCCTCTTGATGATGGTGATCTGCTGGACACTGATCGCATTGAACATTGGGGATGCAAAAAGCTGGATCGACCCGCACACGGGCACTCTGATGACCGCAGACCAGCTGGCTTCCGCAGACCGATCTGCACTGTTGGAAACCACGCTTTTACATCATTTTGGGAAAACCGCCGAGATCCTGATCTTCCTGATGGGAGCCATGGCCATCGTTGAAATGATCGACTATTTTGAAGGTTTCTCCACATTCAAGAAAGTTATTAAAACAAAGAGTAAAATCTCCATCCTCTGGATCGTTTCTATGCTCGCGTTCTGGTTATCTTCTATTATTGACAACCTGACCGCAACGATTGTACTGATCACCATCCTTCGTAAGATCGTTCACGATCAGGAGCTCAGAATGTGGTATGCCGGTTTTATCATTATCGCGGCAAACGCAGGTGGAGCCTGGACGCCAATAGGTGACGTAACAACAACTATGTTGTGGATGGCCGACAAGATCACTACAGGCGAAGTAATGAAATTGCTCTTCCTTCCATCAGTAATTTGTATTGTACTTCCACTAATAGCAGCATATTTTATCCCTGTATTCAAAGGGGAGATCCAAAATGCTGAATCTGACGAAACCACAGGAAAGCATAGCCAGTTCATGTTGATCCTTGGGTTGCTGTTGGTAGTATTCGTTCCTGTTTTCAAGACAGTAACACACCTTCCTCCTTACCTTGGAATGATGCTTTCCTTAAGTATTATGGCCGTTGTATCTGAATTCTTATCCAAAGGTCAGATCAGCTTTACAGAAGTTGAAGGTGGGCATCACTCCGGTCCTACTATGAAAGCGCTGGGCAAGATCGAAATGCCTTCTATCCTGTTCTTCCTCGGTATCCTGATGACTGTTGCTTCTATGGAATCACTCGGACTGATCCTTAATTTCGGTGGAATGGTAAGTGCGGCCATCCCTGAAAGCGTGTTTATTACATTGCTAGGAATGGCTTCTGCAATTATTGATAACGTTCCGCTTGTTGCAGCGAGCATTGGCATGTTCACGCAAGGAACGGATGACTCCATCTGGCATTTCATCGCTTTTGCTGCAGGAACCGGAGGTTCAATGCTCATCATCGGATCAGCCGCAGGAGTTGTTGCCATGGGAATGGAAAAGATCACCTTCTTCTGGTACATGAAGCGTATTTCGTTACTTGCCGCAATCGGTTACTTTGCGGGCATCGGTATCTTCCTGTTAATGCCACATAGATCGGTAAAAGGAAAAGCGAATGAGCCTGCCCCTGCTCACCATGGCAAGCAGGTCGAACTAAAAAAGGAAGAAGTTGTAAAGCACGCTGATGCAACTTTTTATGTAAAATGAGTTATCTTTCGTAAACAACAACAAAACAGGTTAAACCATGAGTATGTTTTTTCCATTACAAGGAGGTTTGGAAGTTGGCGGTCAGAATGCGCCTGCGACCGGAGTTAAGGATGTTCCGCTATGGGATATCATCGACCAGTCAAACGCCGGGATCGGTTGGTTGATCAACTTGATCCTTCTGATCATGTTCGGCTATACCATCTTCGTGTTTGTTGAGCGTTTTCTTGCGCTTCAGCGCGCCTCAAAGGAGGAGCGCGGATTCCTTGAAAGGGTAAAAGCATCCGTATCTGCCGGAAGAATTGACGAAGCGAAAGCAATCTGTCAGAGTTCAACCAGTCCGATAGCTCGCATGCTTCTGAAAGGGATCGAGCGAATGGGTTCAAAAACGGAGAGTATTGCTGCAACTATTGAGAATACCGGCAAATTCGAGATCCTCCGACTTGAGCAGCGTTTGAACTTCCTTGCTACGGCCTCCGGGGCAGCTCCGATGATCGGATTCCTCGGAACGGTTGTAGGTATGGTTGTGGTTTTCATCGACCTTCAGAATGCAACCTCACTTGAACTTCGCATCATCGCTCCGGGTATCATGACCGCTATGATCACAACGGTTGAAGGTTTGATCGTAGGTATCATTGCCTTTATGGGGTACAACTTCCTCGTCGGAAAGATCGGGAAAGTTATCTACCAGATGGAAAATGCTGCGCTTGAATTCATGGATCTGCTTAACCAACCAGGAAAATAATCAGCCATGGATCTGAGCTCAAGAAATAAGGTCAAGGTTGAAGGTGGGATGGCGTCCATGACGGACCTCGTTTTCCTCTTGCTGATCTTCTTCATCATCATGAGCTTGATGTCGAACAATCAGACACCTATTGACCTTCCTCAAACAAACGAAGACGTTAAACCCGATACCAATCCGGTTGAAGCAGCAGTTATTGTAACCGAAGAAGACAAATACGTTGTTATGCCAGGAGGCTCGATGGAAGAGCCAATGGAATTTGACCAGATCAAGGAACTTACAGCCAGTGCAGTTGATAAAGAAGGAAAAATGAAACTTAAGATACAGGGACATCGTAAAGCAAGTTACGAGGCTGTATTTAAAGTGTTAGCCCTTTCACAGGCAAACGGTTGGGATCCTGTTCTCGCTTACGATAAATAGAAATTATGACAACGGCAGTACCAGAGGTAGCAAAGAAAAGCGACATTCAGAAAGGATGGGCCGTTGCTGCTATATGTGTAGCCGGAACGATCATTTACCTTATCCTGGCCACTTACCAGATGGCAGATCCACCTCCGACTCCTTATGTCATGCAGACAGATACGGTGATCCCCGAAGAGTTGGATTTAAAAAACCTTGTTGTTGAATCAGGGAATTCCGGTAAGGGAACACCTACGGATGATCCTCTGGATAAACCAACTCCTCAGCAGCAGGAGATCCTCAGCACAACGAAGCAGAGACCTAACCAGACGGTATCTGGTAAATCTAATAAGACGAACACAGAAAGTAAAACGGATAAGGAGCCTTCCACTAACAATCAATCGGATGATCCCTTTGGTACGGGAGGTCAAGGCGGAGGTTCGGGAGCCGGAGACGGTCCTTTTGGAAAGGATGTCGGAAACGGTGGGAATGGTGAGCCTGGTCCCGGTTCTGGAGATGCCGGACGTGTCAGATTAAATGATCCGGAGACCAGTCATATTGTACCGGACAAGAATGCAATCGTGCATTTAAAGGTTACGATCAACGCGAATGGTGATGTAGTCTCCGTGATGAACATTCCATCCAAAACGACAACCACCGATGGTAGAATCATTGCACAGGTTATCGCCGCTGTCAAAAGGGATGTTCGCTACAGCAAGGCTCCGGGAACTCCTAATTCGGTGCAGTATGTCACAGTAAAATTGTATGCCCGATAAAAAGTATCAGTCCGCATTGGACTGGTTGTTCGAGCAGTTTCCTTCCTATCAGCTGATCGGCAGTAAAGCCTACAAACCTACACTTGAGAACATCAGTTCAATATGCCGGCAATTAGGAGATCCTCAGGATCGTCTTAAATTCATCCATATTGCAGGAACTAATGGAAAAGGTTCCTGTTCTTCCATGATCGCATCCATACTGACCGAATCAGGCTACAAGGTTGGCCTGTTCACCTCCCCACACATCCGGGATTTTCGTGAGCGCATTCGTGTGAACGGCGTAATGATCACAGAAAAGGATGTTCTCGAATTCATTCAGCGGATTCAAAAAATGGATCTGAACTTTTCTCCATCCTTCTTTGAGATCACCTTTGCCTTGGCTCTAATCTATTTTGAGAAAGAAAATTGTGACATCTGTGTCATCGAAACGGGTTTAGGCGGGAGACTAGATGCTACAAATATTATTGTCCCTGAGCTTTCACTCATTACCAATATCAGCCTTGAACACACTGCGATCCTTGGTAATACCCTTGAGGAGATCGCAGTAGAAAAAGCCGGAATTATTAAGGAAAATGTTCCAGTTGTCGTCAGTGAAATACGATCTGAAACCGAAGATGTTTTTAAGCGCATTTCCAAATTACGTAGCGCACCACTGTACAGCGCAGATGAATTGATCGACGAATCTACCGTCAAACACTATAATTTACCGTTACTCGGATCTTACCAATTAAAGAATTTTAAGGCTGTTTTAGCCGTTTTGAACATACTTAACCCAGTGCTGAAAGGAATTTCACCGAAAACGATCCAAAAAGGTCTCGATCATGTATATGAGAATAGTGGTTTAGCGGGTAGAATGCAGGTTATTTCCAAGGAACCACTCATCATTCTGGACGTTTCTCACAACGAAGCCGGTATCTTACCCACGCTGGCTACGGTTAAAGGAATGAACAAGGGAAAACTATTTCTGCTGTACGGATCCAGTTCTGACAAGGATGTACGATCAATTTTAGAAGAGTTTCCCAAAGACGCCGAAATTCATCTGACGACATTTCAAGGTCAACGAAGTCTATCGGTTGATCAACTCTCCGCTTTACGACAAGAAGTACTTCCAACCGCGATACTTCACTCTGAGCCTCAGGATGCGCTGGAATTCATAAAAAAAAGAGCCGATAAGCAGGATACGATCCTGGTATTCGGGAGTTTTTTTCTGGTGAGTGATCTCACTAAAAAGAGATAAAAAAAAAGCCTCACCAACTGTGAGGCTTGAAGTGGGAAATGACGGGTTCGAACCGCCGACCCCCTGCTTGTAAGGCAGGTGCTCTGAACCAGCTGAGCTAATTTCCCTTATTTTTCAGTTGAGAACCTCGTTCGGTTCTCAGTTTGAGAGTGCAAATATAATAGGCTTTTACTAAAAAACAATGTCCTCAATTAAAAAAAATCTGATTTTACCAAAATCCTATTTTAAAATACCTGTAACAGCAACAATTAGAACGATCAGAACGTATTTCCTGCGCTTTTCCCTGCAATATACCCCGTAGTCCAGGCGGCCTGAAAATTAAATCCTCCTGTGATCCCGTCTATATCCATCACCTCACCCGAGAAAAAGAGTCCCGGAAGGATCTTGCTTTGCAAGGTTTTTACATCAACATCCAACAACGAAACGCCACCTGCTGTGACGAATTCTTCTTTAAAAGTAGTCTTCCCCTCGACTTCATAACGGTCATTCAGTAAAGTATTCACCAATTTATTGAAGTGTTTTCCCTGCAGATCCTTCCAACGTAATTCTATAGGAATTCCTGAGCGGAAAAGGAGGTGCTCCCAAAGTTTGTTCGTTATTGGGAAAGGATTTAGGTTGTTGAGCATTTTCCCTCCATGCTGCAAAACGTTCTTGTTAAGGACGGTTCTAAGTTCCTCCTCCCCAGTTTCATTCAACCAGTTTACCAGGATCGCAAAACGATAGTCCTTTTCTGCAAGAATTCTGGCGCCCCATGCTGATAGCTGAAGTACCGCAGGTCCGCTCATGCCCCAATGCGTGATCAATAATGGCCCTGTTCCTTTTAATTTCGTGCCTTCGATCCTAACCACTGCTTCCTCTACCACATTCCCCATTAACTCCCGGATCGGATTTCCTGGCATATTGAACGTAAACAACGATGGAACCGGTGGAATGATCTGATGACCAAGATCTTCCAGCCATTGCAAGCCGGACATTTTAGGCTGTCCCCCCGTAGCAACTATAACCCTGTCGACAACCATCGCGTCTTCTACTGTAACTATCCGGAAGAGACCTTTCTCAACTTCCATTTTGCGCACAAGTACGTTAGTGCGGATATGGACCCCTCTGTTCAGGGCTTCTCTCAAAAAACAGTCAATGATCGTTTGAGAATCATTTGAAGCGGGAAATATGCAATTATCCGGGTAAGTCCTGAGCTTCACACCTCTTTTCTCCAGCCATTCAACCATGGAACGGGAGTTGAATTGTTCGAAAGCCTTTCTGAGAAAGTTCTCTCCTCGTGGATAGTGTGCTGCCAGTTTTCTGTTATCAAAACACGCATTGGTAACGTTGCAACGTCCACCACCGGAGATCTTTACCTTCGAGAGTACTTTGTTTGATCGTTCGAGAATGAGCACCTCTGCTGCGGGATAAGTTTCCGCTGCCTTTATAGCCGAGAAAAATCCGGCTGCTCCGCCACCAATGATCGCTATTTTCATATTCTTGTCACACAATATTAATCATTGCCAGGAAAAATCGTTCAAGAACTGTGAGGGATTAGAGATCCCGTGTGGGGGGAACGTCAAGACCTAAAGCCCATCCGACTCTAACGCGTCGGATGCTTTTTCATTTCTTCAGTCAGCTCAAGCGAGAGGGATTTGAGATCCCGTGTGGGGGGGAACGTCAAGACATAAAGCCCATCCGACTCTAACGCGTCGGATGCTTT
>Ga0315904_10008470_pt1 | contig 13608 bp, 12 predicted proteins | sample LakEriMetagenome_6_FD_203529 | JGI IMG/M metagenome (GOLD analysis project Ga0315904, IMG submission 203529) | Freshwater fungal communities from buoy surface, Lake Erie, Ohio, United States - Buoy 12 MA120 | ecosystem: Environmental > Aquatic > Freshwater > Lake | place: USA: Lake Erie, Ohio... | reverse complement strand
TTCCACCAGTCCGCCGCCATGGCCGAGAATTTCGCGACCTCGGCCGGGTCGATACTCGGCGTCACTGGTGTCTCGAGAGAGGCCTCAATCGTTTTTGCCATTGTTTAGCAATCCTGTTTGATCCGCGCCGCAGTTTACCCTAGAGGGGCCGATATAGGATGCCCCCAGCGGGGCAGATAGCCGGTTGGGGCGAAATGGCGCGCACAGTACTGAAATTCGGGGGCACATCGGTCGGCGATCTGGACCGGATTGCCAACGTTGCCAACATCGTGGCCGCGCGCGCGGCCAAGGGTGAGCATATGGCGGTGATCGTCTCGGCCATGTCGGGGGAGACCAACAAGCTGGTCGCTCTGGCTGACGGGGCCGCCGGCAAGGACCTCGCGCGGCATCTTTACGATGACGAATATGACGTCGTGGTCGCCTCGGGCGAGCAGGTCACCGCCGGCCTGCTGGCGCTGGCGCTGCGGCGCAAGGGCCTGAAGGCCCGCTCCTGGCTCGGCTGGCAGCTGCGTCTCAAGACCGACAACAGCCACGGACGCGCCCGAATTCTCGGCTTTGACGACAGCTCGCTGCCGGATTCCATTGACAGCGGCGAGATCGCCGTCGTCGCTGGCTTCCAGGGCGTGACCGACGATTTCCGGGTGACGACGCTCGGCCGGGGTGGCTCAGACACAAGCGCGGTGGCTGTGGCGGCGGCGCTCGGCGCCAAGGTCTGTGACATCTATACGGATGTCGACGGGGTCTACACGACCGATCCGAGGATGGTGCCGAAAGCGCGCCGCCTCGACAAGATTTCGTATGAAGAGATGCTCGAGATGGCCTCGCTCGGCGCCAAGGTGCTGCAGACGCGCTCGGTCGAGCTGGCGATGAACCACAATGTGCCGGTGCGCGTGCTGTCGAGCTTCGTGAAGCCCGGCGAGGAAACCCCCGGAACGCTAGTCTGTGCAGAGGAAGAGATCGTGGAAAAGCAGGTTGTCAGCGGCGTCGCCTATTCGCGGGATGAAGCCAAGGTCACGCTGTACGGCGTGCCGGACCGTCCGGGATCGTCGGCAAAGATCTTCTCGGCGCTGGCGAAGGCCGGAGTGAACGTCGACATGATCGTGCAGGCCTCCTCGCGCGAAGCGTCCAAGGCAAATCTCGTTTTCACCTGTACCGAGCGTGACAGCCCGTTTGCCCGCGAGACGCTTGAGAAGCTGAAGGACGATGTCGGCTATGAGCGGCTGGAAGTCGTCCGGGATGTTTCGAAAATCTCGATCATCGGTGTCGGCATGAAGAGCCATACCGGTGTCGCCGAGAAAATGTTCACGGCCCTTTCGGAAAAGAGCATCAACATCGATGTCATCTCCACTTCCGAGATCAAGATATCCGTGCTGATCGCCGCGCCCTACACCGAACTGGCTGTTCGTGCCCTTCATACGGCTTTCGGTCTAGACTCAGAATAAACCGCCATCCCGAACGGGAGAGCATGCCCTACAACATACCTGCCACCCGTGTGCTCATGAACAATCTTCGCCAGGTGATGGCGGAGGATGGCGACACACGCTCCCGGCTTGACCATGTCGTGCGGCTGATCGCGTCCACGATGGTGGCGGATGTCTGCTCGATCTATGTGCGCGAGACCGACGGCGCGCTGCTGCTGATCGCCACCGAAGGCCTGAAGCCGGAAGCCGTCAATAAGACGCGGCTTGCCGCGCATGAGGGCCTCGTCGGGTTCGTGGCGCGCACGGCCGAGCCGATTGCCATCGAGGATGCCCCGCGCCATCCGGCCTTCTCCTACCGGCCGGAGACGGGGGAGGACCCTTTCCACGCCTTCCTCGGGGTGCCGATCCTGCGCACCGGCGGGGTGACGGGCGTACTGGTCGTCCAGAACCGGACGGAGCGCGCCTACGGCGAAGATGAAATCGACACGCTGCAGACCATCTCGATGGTGCTGGCGGAAATCGTCCATACCCTGGAGGCAGCTCCGGCCGCGCAGCAAGCGCCGGAGCGGCGCGTGCGCGGGCCGGGCGGCAGCAACCTCAAGGGCCGCATCTTCTGCGAAGGTCTCGGCTTCGGCCGGGCCGTGCTGCATGATCCGGTGGTTCCGGCGGCGAAATTCTTTGCGGCTGATATGACCGCCGAATCAGAGCGCCTGAGCGAAGGCCTGATCGGACTGCGCGCCTCCATCGACCGGATGATGCTGATCGACGGCGCGGCCCTCGGCGGCGATCCGCGTGACGTAATGGAAGCCTACCGGCTGCTGGCGGAAGACCCGTCCTGGGCCGAGAAGCTGCATGAGGGCATCCGGTCCGGCCTGTCGGCGGAGGCTTCGGTCGACCGGGCCCGCCGCGAGCACCGCGCAAGGCTGATGAATGCGCGCGATCCCTACCTGCGCGAACGGTTGCATGACCTCGAAGACCTCGACAACCGGCTGCTGCGCGTGCTCGGCGGCGAAGAGGGAAAACCGAAGATCAAGGGCGACCGCAGCGTTCTCGTCGCCCGGCGCCTCGGACCGGCAGAGCTGCTGGAATATGCCAAGTCCGGCCTGCGCGGCCTGCTGATGGAGGAGGCGGCGGCGTCCTCGCATGCGGCCATCGTTGCGCGCGCGCTCGGCATCCCGGCGATTGGCGGCATCGAGAACCTGACCACCCGCATCGAGCAGGGCGACTATATCATCGTCGATGCCGAGGAAGGCACGGTCCATGTGCGCCCGGATGATGTGGTGTACGATGCGTACAAGGCCCGGGTCGGGCTGCGGTCGGAGCGTCAGGCGCGGTATGCGGCGCTGAAGGGCCTGCCGGCGCAGACACTCGACGGCACGCACATCTCGCTGATGCTGAATGCCGGCCTCGACCTCGATCTCGACATGCTGGACCAGGCGGGCGCCGATGGCGTCGGCCTGTTCCGAACGGAGTTCCAGTTCCTGGTGTCCGAGACGCTGCCGCGGCTCGATGACCAGATCACCCTCTACCAGCGCGTGCTGGAACGGGCGGCGGGACGGCCGGTCGTGTTCCGCACGCTCGACCTCGGCGGCGACAAGGTGTTGCCGGCGCTGAACCTGCAACGGGAAGAGAACCCGGCCCTCGGCTGGCGGTCGATCCGCTTTGCGCTCGATCACAAGGGCCTGTTCCGGCGCCAGCTGCGGGCGCTGGTCCGCGCGGCAGGTGATGGCCCGCTGACGGTCATGTTCCCGATGGTGACGGTGCCTTCGGAATACCACGCGGCCAAGGCCTTGCTGCTGGAAGAGATCGCCTGGACCTCCCGGCAGACGGGAAAACAGCCCTCGAAGCTTGAAGTCGGCGTGATGCTGGAGACCCCGGCGCTTGGCTTCTCGATGCAGGACCTGGTCGGGGAGGTCGATTTCCTGTCGGTCGGAACCAACGACCTCTTGCAGTTTTTCTTTGCGGCCGACCGGATGACACCATCGGTCAGCGAACGCTACGACCTCGTGGATCCGGCGGCCCTGCGCTACCTCAAGATGGTCGCGGACACCTGCAAGGCTGGGAACATCCGCCTTTCGGTCTGCGGGGAAGCCACCGCTTCACCGCCCGTGGCGCTGTGTTTCGCCGCGCTCGGCTATACCAGCCTGTCGATGGCGGCCTCGGCCATCGGCCCGGTCAAGCAAGCGCTGCGCGGGGTGGACCTGAACGCCTTCCGGGCGGGGCTTTTCGAGCGGATGGACAAACCGAACGGATCGTTCCGTAACCAAGTGTTAGCACTCGCGGCCGAACATGGGATTGACACAGCTGACAGTTGAAGCGTGTTGCGGCGGCGAGAACTCGGCCTTACCTAGACGTTGGACCAGTTCTTGCCCCGATTTCATTTGGTGGCAACTGTGGTCAGTGAGACTGGTAGACAATGGCACAGAACGTATCGCCTGAGCCGGCAAACGACAAACCCGAGGAAACTGGGCGGGTGGACGATAACGGAACGAACCGTTCGAATGTAATGCCGATCTCGCATGAAGCGGCCCGGCAGCTGGACGCGCATGGCCGCCGCCTGCGCGCCGACGAGATTTTCCGGACCGGCCAGTATGAGGGCGAAGAGCTCCGCATGGGTCAGGTGCTGCGCCGCGTTCGCGAATCGCTGGACCTGAACCTGGGCGAGATCGCGCGGTCGTCGCTGATACGCGAGAATTTCCTGATGGCCATCGAGCGGATGGAACTGCAGACCATCGCGAAGGGCTATCTGGTGCCCTACCTGATCGCCTATTCGAAATATCTCGGCCTGCCGGAGCAGGATGTCGTGCAGCGCTACACGCGCGAGTGCGGCGCGGTCGAAGAGGTGAAAACCTCGGCGCCGGTTCCGAAACTGGGCCAGATCAAGAAAACCGGCACCGGACTGCCCCTCATTCTCGCCGGTGTGGGCGCGCTGCTGCTGTTTGTTGCGGGCGGCGTGACAACTGCAGTGCTGATGAACCGCGGCCCCGAAGAAGTGGTGTCGCCGACGGTCGTCGCTGTCAGCGGCGCCCGCGACAGCCTGTTTGCCAAGAACGCGACGATCACCGCCGTTCCGGCCGACCTGCCGCTCGAAATCGTCGCCGTCCGCCAGGCCTGGCTGGAAGTGCGCGGCGCCGATGGCACGATCTTTCTGAGCCGCACAATGGCCGCAGGCGAGAACTATTTCCCCCGCCTGAAAGCCGGGTGGACCGTGTCCGCCCGCAATGGCGGCGCCTTTGAATGGCGTGCCGGCGATCTCGTGATCGGCCCGCTCGGCCCCGAAGGCGCGCAGGTGTTCTCGATCAATGTCGACGACCAGCTGATCCGCGCCGCAGAAGTCTCCGCACAGATGGTGGCCGACGCAGAGGCGGCGACGCAGGCGGCTGCGAGCGGGAACGCAACACGCTAGGCTCTTTACCTGAAGCCTGCGCGGCGCCACATGTGAGCTGACAGGAAGCCGGAAAGGCGCTGGATAGCCCTATGAGTCACAATCCGATCCGCCCCTGGCGCAATATCGAGCGCCGCAAGTCCCGCCAGATCCGCGTCGGCAACGTGCTGGTCGGGGGCGATGCGCCGATTGCGGTCCAGTCTATGACCAATACGCCGACCGAAGACGCCGGCGCGACTATTGACCAGATCGTCCGCTGCGCCGAGGCTGGAGCCGATATCGTGCGCGTCTCGTGCCCGACCGAAGAGTCGACCAAGGCGATGTACAAGATCGTCAAGGCGAGCCCGGTGCCGCTCGTGGCGGACATCCATTTCCACTACAAGCGCGGCATCGAGGCCGCCGATGCTGGAGCGGCCTGCCTGCGGATAAATCCCGGCAATATCGGCTCGCAGGCGCGGGTGAAGGAAGTGGTCGCGGCGGCGCGGGCGAATGGCTGCTCGATCCGGATCGGCGTGAACGGCGGCAGCCTCGAGCGCCACCTCCTCGAAAAGTATGGCGAGCCGTGCCCGGACGCGATGGTTGAGAGCGCGCTGGACCACGCCCGCATCCTCGATGATCTCGGCTTCCACGAATACAAAATCTCGGTGAAGGCCTCGGACATGTTCCTGACCGTGGCGGCCTACCAGCTGCTGTCGGAGGCGACGGACGCGCCGCTGCATCTCGGTATCACCGAGGCGGGCGGACTTCGCACCGGTACGGTCAAGTCCTCCATTGGCATGGGCTCGCTGCTCTGGGCCGGTATCGGCGACACGATCCGCGTCTCCCTTTCGGCCGAGCCGGAAGAGGAAGTGAAAGTCGGCTTCGAGATGCTGAAGTCGCTGGGTCTGCGCACACGCGGCGTCAACATCATCGCGTGCCCAAGCTGCGCGCGGCAGGGTTTTGACGTGATCCGGACGGTGGAGACGCTCGAGAAGCGCCTCGCGCATATATCCGAGCCGATTTCGCTGTCGATTATTGGGTGCGTGGTCAATGGGCCGGGCGAGGCGGCAATGACTGATCTCGGCTTTACCGGCGGCGGCAAGGACAGCGGCAAGATGTTCGTGAACGGACGGCCCGACCATAATGTGCCCACCGCTGACATGGTGGAGCACATCGTCAAGCTGGTCGAAGACAGGGCCGCGAAGCTTAAGGCCGAGCGCGAGGCGGAGCAGGTTCCGGCGGGGTAGGGGTCACGCAGGCCCGCAGGTGCTGACCGGCACTAGCGCCGCCGCGGCATCATACAGGCCTTGCGAGGGGGCAAGGCGGCGAATGAGGGCGAGCGCTTCCGGCTTCTTCACGGTGACCACATCCACGCCTTCGGCCGCTTCCACGGCCTGTCCTTCCAGGGCGACAATGATCGTCCGGACGCCCGGCGCGTCGGGCAGGCGGGCGTCCAGCGAGCCGGCATAGACATTGTCCGTGGACGCATCAAAGATTGAGAGCGAGCCATATTCCGGCCAGGTCGGCACGGAGAGCGTGACCGGGCCGCCAGAGACATCGATGACGCAGATAGCGTAGGCGAGATCTGGCGAGGGGCGCACTATGGTCTGGGTTTCGGGGGTGACGCGCGGGCTCATCTGCCAGGCGTGCACCGAAATCCCGGAGCCGGTCATCCGCTCCCGGGCTTTCGACATGATGTAATCCGGCAGCGCATTCAGCACGATGAAGTGTGCAGCGACGAGGCCGATAGCGAAAGCGGAGAGGCCGATGACGGGCAGGCGCATCAGTTCGCCTCCCCGCAGCCAAGCTTCTCAATGGAGGGCGCCTGGAGCATCCGTTCCGGATCGGCGATGAAGTCAGCGTCCGGCTTGTAGAGGCGCAGCGTCAGGTCGAAGTTTCCGCCGGCGCGGCTGGACACCCAGCCCGATCCTGCCTCCGACGGGCTCGCCGACAGGTCAAAGAACCAGGACGCCGGGTCGCCCGCCGAGGCGGCATCCGTGAGGTCAAAGGACAGTGCATTGTCGGTGTTGTCGGGCAGGTAGCTCTCGGAATTGTACAGCGTGATCGACCACCATTGCGCCGGCATCGCCCCGCCTTTGACGCGGTAGTCGCAACCTTCGGCCAGGCGGTCACCGGTGTCGTCTGTGTTGCGGGTGAAATAGACCGCCTCGTCCTTGGTGAGCGCCAGCAGGCCGTGCCGGGCCACGCGGGCGCGGGTCCACGGATTGGCAGCCTCTGAGCCGATGGTCCAGTCGCTGGTCCAGCCGCTGACATCAACCGCCCCGCCCAACCGGGCGCCGGGGCCGATGATGCCGGCTGCTGCCAGGGCGGTGCCGAGGCCCAGGAGGGCGCCCAGAAAGAGACCGGCAAAGGCACTGACAATCTTCATGCGAACACGCTAACGTGACCGTTGCGGGATGCAAGCTGCAGGTGCGAAGACTGTCCGCCGTGGGCCTGAACGACTAGTACTGGCCGCGTAACTAGGGATCTGACGGGGGCCATGTTTTTCCGGATTTTGCGATGGATCGGCCTGACCCTGCTGGCGGGAATCACCCTGCTCGTGGCGTCGAGCTGCACGATGCTTGGGCTTAATTATGCGAGCCTTGATACCGGCAACAAGCAGGCCGCCGTGCCGGCGCTGGAAATCGACCGGCTGATGACGCCTGAAGGCCGGGCCGAGGCGATGAAGATGCTGGAGGACACGCTGTACGGTCCCTGGCCGCAGGGGCTGCCGGTCTCGGTGGGCGACTGGCGGATCATCAATCCGGACTATCTGGACGGGCGGGGCACGCTCGAGGAAATCGAGATCACGATCGGCCGTGGCGACGGCGCGCGCACCTTCCAGCTGGTGGCGGCTTTCCCGGCGGCAGCGCTGGCCAATCCCCTGGTACTTAGCCAGACGTTCAGTTCGAACTGCGCGACCTTTCCGGGGGAAGCCGTGATGAGTGAGGACGGTGATCCGTGTTCGGCGCGGGATTTCGGGCCGGTCGCAAGCTTCATCGTCACGCAGCTGTTCGGCGAGTACATCGCTGAGGCGCCGGTGGGCCTCTATTTCGATGCCGGCTTTGTCTATGCTAGTTTCCATGCCGGGGATTTCATCCCAGACAGCACGCAGCTTGCGCCGAAAGCCATGGCCGATCTTGGCGCGGACGTGAACCCGACCAGCACCTTGATGGCCTGGGGTTACGCCTTCTCGGCAGCAATGGATGTGCTCGAAGATGATCCGCGTGTGGCCACGAACCATACGTCGGTCATGGGGCATTCGCGCCATGGGAAGGCGGCCTTGCTCGCGACGATCTGGGACCCGCGGATCGAAGCGGTGATCGCGCATCAGTCGGGCTTTGCCGGTGCCTCGCTGTCGCGATCGCCGACGGGCGAGCGGCTGGAGCGTATGGCGGAGACCTATCCGCACTGGCTGGCGCCGGACGCGCAGAAGTATGGCGATGATCCAAGCCTGCTGCCGTTCGACCAGCATCTCGTGCTGGCGCTCATCGCGCCGCGACGGCTGTTCCTCGGCAATGCGCGGCGGGACGTGTGGTCGGATCCGAATTCCAGCTACCGCGCGGCGCTGGCTGCAAGCGCCATGTGGGAAGCTTACGGCAGACCGGGACTGAACGACAAAGGCATGCGGTCGTTTAACCCGACGGACGGGATCGTCTGGTGGATGCGGGCCGGCGGGCACAGCGTCGTGGACAATGACATCTCGGCCTTCATCGCGTTCCTGCAGGCGCGCCCGATGCCGGAAGGGTTGTCCTCTGCCATCGAATTGCCAATGGCAGACGGGTCCAGATAAAGCTGGCCGGCAAACTCAGTTGGGAGGCTGATCCATGACCATCGACGTTGATTTCCTGAAACCCGTGCTCGCGCTCGTCCTTTGGACGCTCGTGATGTGGATCTGGATGTATGCCCTGCGCCTGCCGGCGTTTGCGAAGTACAAGATCAACCCCGACGATGCCCGCCATCCCGGCACCTATAGTGACAGGCTGCCCGCGCATGTCCGCTCGGCCGCCGACAACTACAATCACCTGCACGAGCAGCCGACGATCTTCTATGCCCTGATGTTCTTTATGGCGCTGACCGGCGGCAACGACAATCTGGCGGGGCTGGTTGCCTGGGTCTATGTCGGCCTGCGGATCCTGCACTCCTTCGTGCAGGTCGTGATCGGCAAGGTGGCCTTGCGCTTCCTGGTGTTTGTGGCGGGTACGTTCTGCCTGTTCTTCCTCGCCATCAAGGAAGCCTTGCGCATCTTCCTGATGTCCCCGGCGCTGTAAGGCTTCCAAGCGGCGTGAAACCGGATTAAAGGGCGGCCATGTCCTCCCTCTCAGCTACACGTCTCCAGCAGGTGATCGACCGGTTCGAGGAGGTCGAGGCCCGCATGGGCGCGACCTCCGATTCCAAGGAAATCATTGCCCTGTCCAAGGAGCATTCTGAGCTCCGCCCTGTGGTGGAGAAAGCGCGCCAGGTGCTGACCGCCCGTCGCGGGCTGGCCGATGCCCAGGCGCTTGAAGCCGCCGGCGATTCCGAGATGGCGGAACTCGCCCGGATGGAGATCCAGGAGATCAAGGACATCCTGCCGGCGCTTGAGCAGGAAATGCAGATCCTGCTTCTGCCCAAGGATGTCGATGACAAGGCCGACATCGTGCTGGAATTGCGGGCCGGCACCGGCGGCGACGAGGCGGCCCTGTTCGCCGGCGACCTGTGGCGGATGTACATGCGCTATGCCCAGATCAATGGCTGGAAGGTCGAGGTCGTCGATGCCTCGGACGGCGAAGCGGGCGGCTACAAGGAAATCATCGCCAACGTGTCGGGTGACGGCGTGTTCGGACGGATGAAATGGGAAAGCGGCGTGCACCGGGTGCAGCGCGTGCCGGCCACGGAAACGCAGGGCCGCATCCATACCTCGGCGGCGACCGTGGCGGTTCTGCCCGCGCCGGAGAATATCGAGATCGAGGTGCGCGCGGAGGATATCCGGATCGACACGATGCGCTCGTCCGGCGCCGGCGGACAGCACGTCAACACGACCGACTCGGCGGTGCGCATCACCCACTTGCCGACCGGCATCATGGTGACGAGTTCGGAGAAGTCCCAGCACGTCAACCGCGAGAAGGCGATGGACCAGCTGAAGATCCGCCTCTACGAGCGCGAGCGCGCCGAAAAGGATGCCGCGCGCTCAGAAGCGCGCTCCAGCCAGATCGGCTCAGGTGACCGCAGCCAGAAGGTGCGCACCTATAACTATCCGGAAAACCGCGTGACTGATCACCGGATCGGCCTGACACTCTATTCGCTCGACCGGATTGTTGCCGGCGACAAGCTCAACGATGTCGTGGAAGCTCTGATCACGGAAGATCAGGCGCGCAAACTGGCCGCGATGGAGGAAGGCGCCTGAGCGTCCTGAACTTCGAACAGATGATCCGTGCCGCCGCAGAACGCCTGCGAGCCGCCGGAATCGACAACCCGCGCCATGATGCACAGCTCCTGATGATCGAGGCGTTCGGCGACACGCGCGCGGTGCTCATCACCGTGGCGCAGGCGGTGGTGCCGGCCGAGGTGCAGGCGCGGTTTGAAGCGGCGATCACGCGGCGGGAAACGCGCGAGCCGCTGCAGCATATCATAGGCTGGACGGGCTTCTACGGGCTGGAGCTAAAGACCGATGCGCGCGCTCTGATCCCGCGTCCGGACAGCGAGTGCGCGGTCGAGGTTGCACTGGCGCTGGTGCCGGAAAAGGGCAAGCTGGAGATTGCCGATCTGGGTACGGGGTCGGGCTGCCTGCTCGCGGCCTTGCTTGCCAACCTTCCGGACGCAGAAGGGACAGGGGTGGAAGCCGATCCTGCCGCTGCGTCCCTTGCGCGGGAGAATTTCGCGCTCTGCGGGCTGGAAGCGCGCGCCTCGGTGCTCGGGGGCAAGTGGAGCGACTGGGCCGGCTGGAAGACCGCCGACCTGATCATCTCGAACCCGCCCTACATTCCTACGCACGTGATCGAAACGCTGGAGCCGGAGGTGAAGGATTTCGACCCGGCCGCCGCCCTTGATGGCGGTGCGGACGGACTAGCAGCCTGCCGGGAGATCATCCGCCTGGGCGGGACCTACATGAAACGCGGCGTTCCGCTCGTGCTAGAAATCGGCCATGACCAGCGTGCTGCCGTGCACGCCCTTCTGGCGGAGGCGAGGTTTACCGAAATGGGACACCGCCTTGATCTTGGCGGAAATGATCGCTGCGTCTGGGGCCTCGCACCCGGCCGGGCCAACTGATTTTCCGCTTGGCGCCGGGCACGTTCCACAGTAGAACCCTTCCGGCGAGGGGCAGTCTGCCGGAGAGGCAGATAATTAACGCTGCCTTCGTTCGGGTTCGGTGGAAACGGATGAGTCCCTCCCCAATCCCGCCTGCAAGCAAGATGACCATTCGAAAACTTGGCTTGCCGGTGACCGCTGGTTTACGAACACAGGACAAGACCATTCATGAAACGCTCACGCGGTCGCAACAGGCGCCCAGGCGGAAATCAACAGAACGCCTTCAACAATCCGAACCGTCACTTTGAAAGTGTCGGCCCGGATGTGAAGATCCGGGGTTCGGCCCAGCAGGTGCTCGAGAAGTACCAGCAATATGCGCGCGACGCCCACACCAGCGGGGACCGGGTCCTGTCCGAGGCCTATTTCCAGTATGCGGAACACTATCAGCGCATCGTTGCCAAGCAGACCGACGCCCGCAACCAGCAGCAGGGCGGCCAGCAGCAACAGAACCGCAACAACAATGGGAATGGCAACGGCAACGGAAACGGGAATGGTTCGCGTGACGAACGTGACCCGCGTGGCAACCCGGACCGCGATCCGCGCGGCGGCAGCAACGAAGACCAGAGCCAGAGTTACGACGAGCAGGGCGAAGCGGAAGTCGTGACGCCGATGATCGCCCGCCGCAATGACGAGGAAGACTCCGACGCGCTGCGCGTGATCGACCGCGACGATGACCGGGACGAGGTGACCGGCTCCAGCGACGCCGCGCCGGCAGAGGCCCGCGGTGACCGCCAGGGCGGTGACAAGAACCGCCGCCCGCGCAAGCCTTACCGCGCGCGTGAAGAAGACGCCGCCAGCGAAGATCGCCCACCCCGTGAAGAGCGAGCCCCGCGAGAGCCCCGCGAACCACGTCTGCTGCGCGAACCGTTGGCCGAAGTTGTTTCGGAGACGGACGGCGTGATGAAAACACTGTCCCGCGGCCGCCGCAAACCGGCGCCGGAAGAAGGCGCACCCGCGCCAGAGACGACGGACTAGTGCGTTGATGATCCGGGCCGCCCATCGCGGCGATCTTGATCAGTTGACAGAGCTTGGCCGGGAGACGTTTTCGCAGACGTTCGGGGCGCTCTATACTGCCGAGGATTTGTCGAGTTTTCTCAGCGCCAGCCATTCGTCGGACTTGTACCGCGACTGGCTCAGCGATCCGGCGGTTGATCTCTGGATACTCGAGGACGAAGCTGCGACCGCCGTCGGCTACGCGATGCTCCGGCCCTGCCACCTTCCGGTCGATCCCATGCCGCCGGGCGCTCTGGAACTTTCCCGGATTTACCTGCTCGCACATGCACAGGGCGGCGGACGGGGGAGCGCTATCTTGAACACGGTTCTGGAACGCGTCGAGGAACGCGGACGCCCGGCGCTGTTCCTGAGTGTCTTTTCCGGCAACAAGGGTGCCCAGAGACTGTATGCCCGTCATGGCTTCCGCCACGTGGGCGAGTACCTCTTTGAAGTCGGGCAGCAACGTGACCGCGAATTCATCTGGCGCCGGGAATGAAACGCGCCACTAAGTATAAGCCCTGCGACCACATGCCAGCGCCGCGCCCTCACCTGAATGGCATTTGATTTGCGAACAGATGCTTGCGCGGGGCGGGCAGCCTTCCCAAATCCCACTCAACAGACCAGCCGCCGCTGAGCGGGGCCGGAACGAAGACCTCAATCTGCCTTTTGAAGGGGATATATCACCATGAATATCGAACAGTATACAGAACGTGCGCGCAGCCTGATCCAGAGCGCCCAGACGCAGGCCCTTGCCGGTGGCCATCAGGTCCTGACGCCCTCCCATATCCTCAAGGCGCTGTTTGATGACCGCGACCAGCTCGCCGTGAACCTGATCCGCGCAAGCGGCGGGCGGCCGGAACTGGCGTTGCAGGGCGTCGATGCGGCGCTCGCCAAACATCCGAAGGTGTCCGGCGCGGGCGCCGGCGGACTGCGGCTTGAACAATCCGGGGCCAAATTTTTCCAGGAAGCCGAAGCCGGCGCCAAGAAAGCGGGCGATGCGTTCGTGACGGTGGAGCGTTTGCTGCTGGCGATTGCCGGACTGTCCGGTGATCCCGCGGCAGAAGCGCTGAAGGCGGCGGGCGTCACGCCGAAGGGACTTGAGGGCGCCATCGCGCAGCTGCGTCAGGGCCGCACGGCTGACAGCCAGAATGCCGAGGAAGGCTATGAGGCTTTGAAGAAATACGCGCGGGACCTGACGAAGGATGCGCGCGAAGGCAAGCTTGATCCGGTGATCGGGCGCGACGAGGAAATCCGCCGCGCGATCCAGGTTCTCTCGCGCCGCTCGAAGAACAACCCCGTGCTGATCGGTGAGCCCGGTGTCGGCAAGACGGCGATTGCCGAAGGCCTCGCGCTACGCATAGTCAATGGCGACGTGCCCGAAAGCCTGAAGGGCAAACGCCTGCTCGCCCTTGACATGGGCGCGCTGATTGCGGGCGCAAAATTCCGCGGCGAGTTCGAGGAGCGGCTGAAGGCCGTGCTCACAGAAGTGACGCAGGCCGAAGGCGGCGTGATCCTGTTCATCGACGAAATGCATACCCTCGT
>Ga0315904_10008465_pt1 | contig 13612 bp, 9 predicted proteins | sample LakEriMetagenome_6_FD_203529 | JGI IMG/M metagenome (GOLD analysis project Ga0315904, IMG submission 203529) | Freshwater fungal communities from buoy surface, Lake Erie, Ohio, United States - Buoy 12 MA120 | ecosystem: Environmental > Aquatic > Freshwater > Lake | place: USA: Lake Erie, Ohio... | reverse complement strand
ATAATGCGGGGAGAGAAAGAATCATTTAGAATGAAGGAGTGTTCAATAAACGAGGCTCTGATTCTCAAAATGCGTTACGATAATAATTCTACCGGTCCAATTGATAAAGACAAATTCGCTCGATCCTATGCTCAGAGGATCATGCGCGATCACATTGATGGCAAATCCTCTGAATTTCTTAATTCCCATTTCACACTACGTGCGCAGCCCTATCGCGGGGCAAACACCAAGGCACGCGAACTATATGTCAGTGACGGCACAAGCGGCATCACGCTGGGTGGCTACCTGCCTCGCTTGGTCTTACAACGTCACAGATTTCGGGTCTGGCTCTCTCCGAAGGAGATCACGGACTTCTTCGGCTTGAATTTCGAAGATTACCTCGCGTTCTACAACATCACTGATGAGACGACCGTGATTTTAGCGAGGCTACGCTGGCTGTGAAGCATAGCTCTCCGCGCCCCGCCGCATCAGCGCATGGACTTCCGAAGCATGATCGAGCGACGATGGGCCGCACGATTCACGAAACAGTCGTGAGAAATCAACATGCGACCTTCTGACCTTTTGCAAGGTCATTGTCATTGTCAGACAGACGAGCAGTTGCCTCAATCCGTGCCAACGCATTGGGGATGTAATCGCCGTTACGCTCGATCCCGATGAATTTGCGCCCAAGCATCCGTGCAGCGACCCCCGTCGTGCCTGATCCGGCGAAAGGATCAAAAATGGTCTTTGCGTTCGTGTGGCGTATGGCGTTCAACGGAAGCTCCACAGGGAAGGGCGCTGGGTGGTCGTTCTTCTTTGCATGACCGAACGCCCAAACATCGCGGGGCTTGCCCTTCGAAAGCTGGAAGTCAGGCTTGGCAAAAAGCATCACCCACTCATGGCTCGGTGTGAAGAACTTCTGATTGAAGTTCATGCCGCTTCCGCGATCCCAGACCATAATCTGGCGAAGCGGCAAATCCGGATTCAACTCAAGCGGCGTCCAAAGATGTCCGTTCTGGATGCGCGGCTTGTGATTGAAAAAGATCGCACCGTCGTCGGAGATGAGACGCCAGCATTCGCTGAGGACATCGCGCATCCATGCGACATACTCATCGTGCGGCAGAGCATCGTGGTAATCACCGTAGCCATCAAAAAGCTTAGCGTTAGACCACGACGAGTCCTTGCTACTCCGAGGCTTTGCACGCTGGCTAAGCCCTAAGTTGTAAGGGGGCGAGGTTACAACGAGATCAACCGAGCCGCTCGGCATCGAACGCATCACCTCAAGGCAATCACCCTGAAAAATCGTAGTATCGCCCGTTTGCATTTTCGGAATGCAAGGGTTGGATGCGATGGAGGATTCAGCAGGGCGACGCAGAGCCTCAAGCCGTTGGCTGGCGACCTCAAAACACTTTTGATCCTTCTCGATTCCGATGAACTGACGACCTGTGCTCAGGGCAGCCAAATCAGTGCTGCCGCTGCACATCGTGTTGTCGAGCACCACCTCACCTGCGTAGGAGTAGGGGAGGTCGGCGAGGACGAGATCAACCGAGTTATCCGGGATAGCCTTCGTCACCTCAAGGCAATCGCCATGGTAAAGACTTCCACTGTGATTGCCTTGCGTGGGCGGGCTGGGATTCGGCGGCGGGAGCAACAGCAAGCTCGGACTCGTGGCCGTCTTCACCGTCGAGGGCTGGCGCTTCGCCTTCGGGGAGCCCTTTGGGGTGCTCGGCTTGGTGTGGCCGCCGCCATTGCGAAGACGCCAGCGCTCGGGATTCGCACCGACCTCGATCTCAAGCGGACGGGCGGCAGCAAGCTTGCGCATCCGGTTATAGACGGTGCCTTCTCCGACGCTGAACTTGCGAGAACGCAAAACCTTGAGAATCTGGCCAGCGCTGATCCAGTGGGTGGAGAGGCAACCGAGAAAAACTTCATCGGACAGAGAACAGCGACGCTTCCGCTCACTGCTGCCTTTGTTCGCGGGCTGGCCGGGCTCGGGAGTCGAATTGTCGTTGTCGGCGACAAGATCGAGAAGGGCCAAAAGTCCCACACGAATACGATTGTCCTTCGCGTAGGCCGTAGCCTTGATCTCATTGATCAGAGCGCCATATGCCTCGGCGGTTTCGGCGGCTTGATTAAGAAGATTCTTCATATTTCCGTGCATATTCAACCTCATTGCTGTTTCGATGAGGCTTATAATAGTGGGAATCCTAGGGCCCGAAGATTCTGCGAACTTTCCGGACAAGCCTCGGAAAAGCCGGGCATTTTTCGACGAGGAAGCTCGTGCCAAACGGGAGGTATCTCGTCTGGCAGTCGTTCGAACCCATTCCTTCGAACGAGCGATGCGCTTCGTCCCGCTTATCGAACAAGCGCGTGCCGAGATTGGTGATGAATTCTATCGCAAGTGCTACGAGAAAGACGTCAGCTACAGGGCCATCGCCGAATGGCTGAACCAATACCAAAGTGAGCATGGCAAGGCATTCTCGACGCCCCGGGGGAAGAAGTGGACAGGAAAGCAGGTCGCCGAGAATCTCATGGAAGCGCCCGCCCGCATCATTGAAGAGGCGGTTCTTGAGTGCCGGACACGCGTAACTGCTATGGCGCTGGGTCGGGCGTTCTTTGACTCCGAAAAAGAGATCACCGAGCTTGAGCGGGAGTATCTCGGATACATCGCGGACGCTCTGGAAATTGAGCATCGCTTGAATGGCCATCGCCCGAAATCACAGGAAGATTTGCTCCACGAGGCTCGTTACAAGGCTGTAGCGGTCGCGGCAGAGCAGCGGAGGCGAAAGGAACTTTCTATGATGGCGCGAGAACGTCTCTGGAACCAATTCCCGCCTGTGGTGCGCAAAGTCTTCCAGCAGAGCGAGGAGCCACAGTCCTGAGTGACTCAGCGCTGTCGGAAGCACTGATCCCCTGACGCCCACCCCAACATCAATCGCTTCCTCGAAGGAACCGCGATTGTGATCGGCGCATGCGCCTCGACCGCCGCGCCCATCAGTCGTGCGAACCGCTCGAAGTCTTCCCGCCACCGACCCTCAGGCGAAAATGAATGCACTATCATTCCCGCCAAACTTGCTCCGAACCGTTCAGCTTCAATCAGGGCTGAGGCGGTGCGGTGCAGAAGCTGATAGCGGATGTCGCCGGGGCATTGATCGATGCCGAGAAGATCGAGCAGAAACGTGAGCCGCTCCTGTTTGCCCGCTGACGCTCCGACCAGCCATTCTTCAACTGTGGGTCCGAACGGCTCGTCGACCTTTCCCTCAATGGTGTAGGTCGCGAGACCTTCCTCGTGCTTCACCAGCGCAAAGACATCTGATTGGCTCTCGCGCCCGCCGCCGGGAAGCGCGGTCTTATGCTCTGGAATGGCGAAAAGAAGCTCAGCGGGACCGAACGCACTCGACATGAGCGCCTCAACCTCGGGAGGCAGCCCAGTTGCGTCCTCCCATGCATGGGCAAGCGTTCGAGCGGAAAAGCCCATCGACCATTGCAGGTCTGGCTTGGCCAAGAAGCGTCGCCAATCATCAGGGCCACCTGATGGAATGAGAACCCGGCTCATCGTAACCCTCCCAGTCATTCAGTCCGCCCTTCTGATCTCCGTTGAGCGTAGGCGCAAGATGCTGAATCAGTTCATTTTCTGGACAAATCTCGATTATATGAGATTTGCTTCTCATGGAACTCGACAACATCACTCAATACCGATCCCTTGGATGGGATTTTGACATGACCCTGCACGGGCATCCTCAATCTGAGAAGTTTTGGGAATACATTTACGAAAACCCTCACTGCCAGACTCATCACATCGTGACGTTCCGAACCGGTCGGCTGCTTGACCGCATCTGGCGCGATCTCTCCAATGCGGGTTGTCGCCTGCTCCCCTTTCAATTTCGCGGCGTGCATGGCGTGCCCGACGAGCTTTATGAGGCTTTCGTCAACGGAGAGGACGCGGGAATTGAGTATATGTTTTGGAAGGGCAAGGTCTGCCGAGAACTCGGGATTGAGTGCCTCATTGACGACGCAACGATGGAGGTCTGGGCTGGCTGCTCAGAGTATGAGATTGCCTATGTGCATCCTGACATGGTGAGCCTCTGAGTTCTGCGGGTCACGGGTCTCGCGACGACTTCCATTTGGCCAACATGACTGCTCGTCCCGTTTTCTGCTCATCGAATCCTCAATTGCGCGAAGGCAAACGCTGAATGACACCACGGTGCGCTGCAATCTGGCTCAGGGGCCTGCCTCCTCGGTAACATCCACCTTCATTGAAGCGAGTTCCACAACCGAAAATCGTTTGCTTTCTTGAGATTGAGACGTTCCTCGGCAATAAGCGATCCCCTTAGGGGGTGCAGAGTGTCACAGTCTTTTTTCGACCAACCAATTCTGAACTCGCCCTACGAGCCGCCAACGCGCTTTCACGCGCTTGATGAGGAGGGGCAGCCCCTAGAGCAGCATCCGATGATCGGGCGTCGGCCTTGCGATTTCATCACGCCGGTGCCGAAGCCCAAACGGCGCTCCAACAAGTCCGCACAAGCCTCAATGATATTCGAGGACGCGGTGGGCCTCACAGATGAGGCGCAAGAGTATAATCCGAAACCAATCATCAATGAGATCAGGGCGCATGTCGCAACTTGGCGGGCTCTCCCCAGCGACCGCGACTGGGGCGTGACCCCTACGACTGCGCGTCTACTGCACCATTGGCGGCGAACGGAGGTGGAGGGGATTCGCCCATTCTTCTGTCAGGTTGAGGCTGTAGAAACAGTGATCTGGCTCACAGAGGTGGCTCGAACTCAGAAGCGATATGCTCACCTTTGGAAGCACATTGAGGGAGCCAACCGCGCTTCCAGCCCCGACCTGATGCGCGTTGCAATGAAAATGGCGACCGGGGCTGGCAAAACGACGGTGATGGCAATGTTGATCGCTTGGCAGACGGTCAACGCGGTTCGTGCGCCGACGAGCAGTCATTTCAGCCGTGGCTTTCTTATCATCGCACCGGGTATCACGATCAAGGATCGCCTCCGCGTCCTGCTGCCGGACGACCCAAACAGCTACTACCGCCACCGCGACTTGGTGCCTGCCGACATGCTTGGGGAGATTGGCAAGGCCAAGGTCGTCATAACGAACTACCACTCCTTCAAGCGCCGCGAGACGATGGATGTTTCGAAGGTTGGCAAGGCGCTCCTTCAAGGGCGAGGCGAGGCTCCAACCACAGTTGAGAGCGAGGGGCAGATGCTCCAACGCGCTTGCGGTGAGTTGATGACGATGAGGAACGTCGTGGTCATCAACGACGAAGCGCATCACTGCTACGAAGAGCGTCCTCAGGGCAGCATCGAAGAACTTTCCGATGCTGACACCAAGGCGGAAGCCAAAGAAAACAAGGAAGCGGCGCGCCTCTGGATCAATGGGATCAAGGCGCTCAACAAGAAGGTCGGCGTTCGGGCGGTCTATGACCTTTCGGCGACGCCATTCTTCCTCGCCGGATCGGGTTACATCGAAGGGACGCTGTTCCCGTGGGTCGTGAGCGACTTCTCACTCATGGATGCCATTGAGTGCGGGATCGTGAAGCTCCCTCGCGTTCCGGTGGCCGACAACCTGCCGATTGCGGACATGCCGATCTACCGCAAGCTCTGGGAGCACATCGGCAAGGACATGCCGAAGAAGGGGGCAAAGAAGTCTGAAGACCTCGATCCGCTCAAGCTGCCGACCAAGCTGCTTACCGCGCTGGATGCGCTCTATAATCACTATGTGCTGGTCCACGAGGAATGGAAACGTGCCGGAATCAAGGTGCCTCCCGTCTTCATCGTCGTCTGCAACAACACAGCGACGTCGAAGCTCATCTACGAATACATTTCGGGCTGGGATCGCCCCAACGCCGATGGTGAATTGGTCAACGTCCATCGCGGCCATCTCGAACTTTTCCGCAATTACGATGAACACGGCAATCGGCTCGCCCGCGCGCCGACCCTGCTGATCGACAGCGCCCAGCTTGAAAGCGGGGAGGCGCTCGACGACAACTTCCGCAGCATTGCCAAGGCCGAGATCGAGCAGTTCCGTCGCGAGCGGCAGGAGCGCACCGGGAAGGTCGAGAATGCGGACGACATCGACGATGCTTCGCTTCTCCGCGAAGTGATGAACACCGTTGGGCAGGTTGGCAGACTGGGCGAAAGCATCCGCTGCGTTGTCTCAGTCTCGATGCTGACTGAGGGGTGGGATGCCAACACCGTTACCCACATTCTGGGAGTCCGGGCTTTTGGCACTCAGTTGCTGTGTGAGCAGGTCGTGGGGCGCGGTCTTCGCCGCCAGTCCTATGAACTGAACGAACAGGGGCTCTTTGACGTCGAGTATGCTGACGTCCTCGGCATCCCTTTCGATTTCACCGCCAAGCCGGTCATCGTAAAACCGACGTCGCCCAAGCTCGTCACGCGCGTTCAGGCGATGAAGGAGCGGGTTGCCGAACGTCCGCAGTTGGAGATCACTTTCCCTCGGGTTGAAGGATACCGCGTCGATCTCCCAGAGGAGCGGATCAGCGCCAACTTCACCAATGATAGTCGGTTGGTCGTGACCCCCGAGGACATTGGTCCATCTCGCGTCACCATGTCCGGCATTGTCGGGGCAACCGAGGAACTGACCGCGCAGGGCCTCAGCGACAACCGCCCAAGCGCCATCGCCTTCTCACTTGCCAAACACGTCTTGCGACGTTTCGCCAGCGATGATGGCGATCTGCCGGTGCATCTGTTCGGGCAAGTCAAACGCGTCGTGAAGGAATGGCTCGACGGCGACTATCTGGTCTTGAAGTCCGTGCCGCTCGGCGTTCTTGGCGAGAATGGCTACATGGAAATCAAGGATCAGGCCGCTGAGCGCATCTTCCTAGCCTGCCAGCGCTATGAGCATGGACCTAAGGCGATCAAGGCGATCCTTGATCCTTACAACCCCAAGTCCACCACCCGGTTTGTGAACTTCACCACGAGCAAGGACACCTACGCCACTGATCCCCGCCGCAGCCATGTCAGCCATGTGGTCTGCGACAGCACATGGGAGGCCGAACTCGCGCGCGTGCTCGAAACCCACTCCCGCGTTGTCGCCTATGTGAAAAACCAAGGTCTCGGCTTTGAAGTGCCTTACCGCGACGGTTCGAAACCGCGACGCTATATCCCGGACATGGTGGTGCGCCTCGACGACGGTCACGGCCCCGACGATCTCCTGAACCTCGTCCTTGAGACGAAAGGCTACCGCAAGGGTGACGCCCAGTTGAAGGCGGAGACGATGAAGACCCTTTGGGTGCCGGGGGTAAACAACCTCGGCACCTTCGGTCGTTGGCAGTTCGCCGAGTTCACCGATGTCTTTGAAATTGAGGCGAGTCTCGTCAAACTGATTGATGAGGCTGTAGCTGATGCCTCACGGAGGATAATCTGAAATGCCCATCGCCGATCTTGCTGACCTCGTCTCAGTCAGCCTCAACGATGCATGGGCGAACGAGCCCCACGACTTCACGCCTTGGTTGGCCGCCAACCTAGACCGGATTTCAAAGATCATCGGTATCCCGCTTTCTGAACCCGAAACTGAGGTTCGAGTTGATCGCTTCGCAGCAGACATCGTGGCCCGGACTCCTGACGGCGAAAAGGTTCTGATCGAGAACCAATTCGGCAAGTCAGATCACAGCCACCTAGGCCAGATCATGACCTATCTTGCCGGGACTGGCGCGAAAGTGATCATCTGGATCGCCCCTGATTTCACCGACGCACATCTTTCGGCGATCCGTTGGTTAAACGATCACACGACCACGGATTTCTCGTTTTTTGCTGTCAGAGTCTCTGTGATGCAGATCGGTGCATCTCCGCTTGCCCCTCTTTTTGAGGCAGTAGAGCAACCGAACAATTGGGATCGGAAGGTCCAAGTTCTGCTCCAAGGTGGCGGCTCGCACGAGGGCAAAGGCGAGGTCTCGCAGACACCATGGCGTAGACAGTTTTGGGACCGTTACGCCTCAAAGTATCCCTCCATCGCAAATGATCGAGGCGGCGGCGGGGCAGGTTCAGCCAGATGGCGGGATGTCCCCGGCACCGACTTTGTTATCTCTCGCTGGATTTCCCACAACAATGCGGGGGTGTTCGTTCGCGGAGATCGGGGCGTCGCATGGGAGAGCGTTGCGCAATTCCTCGAAGATGATCTGGAAAAGCTAGAGATGGAGTTAGGCGTCCCGGCCAATGCGGGCTCTGGATACCAGTTCCTGAAGTATGCTGACGTGAACATTAGTGACCTGAATAACTGGGATGCGGCCATCGACTGGCTCGAAGCTGAGACCAACCGATACGCCGAGATATTCTCTCGCTTTCAGCGCAAACTCGACGATCAAGGAGCCGCCTGATGGCCCGCACACCCAAAGGCCCCAAGCAGGTCGGCACGCTCAACCATCCTGAGAACCGCCTCAACATCCCCACGGCTGAGATGGCCGATCTGGCGGCGATGCAGGAGGAGATGTCTCCGCTTGAGCCCGTCGCCTATCCGCGCGCGCGGCCCTTGGCTGAAGGTGAGGTGCGCGAGCGGGATGAGGACCTTGATCCGCAGATCATCTGGAACGGTGCCCGCATCCGCCTAACCAAGGATCAGGTCGCCCAGCTTGCCGCGACAGGTGAGATCGAGATCGGCGATGCGCAACTCGTCTGGCGCGGGAAGGACCGGCAGGACTGGTCCGACCTGATCGTCACCGCGCCGCCGCTCTACATTCAGGAGAAGGTGCACCCCAAGGCGATCATCGACGATCTGGTGCGCCAATCGAAGATCGCGCGCGAGGATGCCAGCGATGCGCCGGACCTGTTCGCCGACTTCAACGGCCTGTCCGATCCAATGGCGCGCACCGAGTTCTACCAACACGATCAGCACTGGTCGAACCGGATGATCCTTGGCGACAGCTTGCAGGTGATGGCCAGCCTTGCCGAGCGCGAGGCGCTGAAGGGCAAGGTGCAGGCGATCTATTTCGACCCGCCCTATGGGATTAAGTTCGGCTCAAACTGGCAAGTTTCGACACAGACCACCGACGTAAAGGACGGTAGACAAGCCGACGTCAGCCGTGAGCCAGAGCAGGTGAAGGCTTTCCGCGACACATGGAAGGATGGCATCCATTCGTATCTGACCTATCTGCGCGACCGGCTGACGGTAATGCGGGAACTCCTCACTGAGAGCGGCTCGGTTTTCGTCCAGATCAGCGAGGAGAATGTGCATCGCGTCCGAACCGTATTGGACGAAGTGTTCGGCGACAGTAGCTGCGTGGCACAAATCTCATTTCGAAAAAAGCTCATGCCTCTCGGTTCGAAGACACTCGAAAGCATGGCTGATTACATCCTTTGGTATGCCAAGAACCCAAAGGCTCTGAAGTATCGCCAGCTTTACCAGAGCACCGAACCAGACCCTTCCGGGCGTTGGACTGGCGTGAAACAGCCAGACGGAACTCTTAGAAGATTGACGAAGGCAGAGGGGCAAGATTTCGCTTCGATACCGGATGACTGTCGCATCTTCGGCACGGTCTCTCAGTGGGCACCCTCGTTCTCAGAAAAATCCGTCTACACCTTAGACTTCGAAGGGACACCCTTTAAGCCGAATCCCGGCAAGTGCTGGGTTACGACCGAAGACAAGATGCACAGACTGGCGCGAGCGAACCGCTTGTTTGTTGAAGGGGCATTCCCGCGCTTCGTAAGCCTTCACGATGACTTTGCATTCAAGAAGCTTACACACCCATGGCGAGATACGGCACCCGCTCAAGGTAAAGAGTATATCGTCCAGACCAACGAACAGGTGGTTCAACGCTGCCTGCTTATGGCTACTGACCCCGGTGATCTTGTCCTAGACCCAACATGTGGATCAGGAACTACCGCATTCGTAGCGGAGCAGTGGGGTCGCCGTTGGGTCACTATCGACACGAGTCGCGTGGCGCTTGCGCTTGCGAGAGCGCGCGTCATGTCGGCCCGCTATCCTTGGTATCTTCTGGCTGACAGCCCGGAAGGGAAGCGGAAGGAAGCTGAAAAAAGTGGTAAGCCACCGAGCGGCTCAGCAACTTATGGAGATGTTCGGCAAGGCTTCGTGTATGAGCGTGCTCCTCGCATTTCATTGAAAGCGATCGCAAAGAACGCTGAAATCGATGTGATTTGGGATAACTGGCATTCGCGTTTGGACCAGCTACGCGCTGAACTAAATCAGGCCAGCGGGAGCAATTGGCGAGAATGGGAAATCCCTCGCGAGCCTCACCCCGACTGGTCCGATAATGTGGCTGGCGTTCACAAGGCATGGTGGAACGCTCGCATTGCTCGGCAGAAAGAGATCGACGCCTCCATCGCTCGCGCCGCCGATGTCGAATACCTCTATGACAAGCCCTATGCCGATCCCTCCCGCGTGCGCGTGGCTGGGCCGTTCACGGTCGAAAGCCTCTCGCCCCACCGGATCGTCCCCGCTGATGCCGAGGAACTGGTGGATCAGTTAGACGCTGAAGCGCACGGGATGCAGGGCAGCAAGCGCAAGGCGCGCGGGCCGCTCTCTGCCTCTGAGACCGATTTCGCCGCGATGGTGATCGAGCACCTCAAGACGGCAGGTGTCCACCAGACCGACAAGGCCGACCGCCTCACCTTCACCAGCCTGATGCCGTGGCCCGGCACCTATGTCGGCGCGGAAGGCCGCTTCATGGAAGGCGAGACCGAACGTCGCGCCGCGATCTTCATCGGTCCTGAGTTCGGCACGCTCTCCCGCGTCGATCTCACCGCCGCCGCGCGCGAGGCTGCCGAGTGCCGCTTCGACGTGCTGATCGCGGTCAGCTTCGCCTTCGATGCTCATGCCAGCGAATTGACACGCCTCGGCCCGCTGCCGATCCTCAAGGCGAAGATGAACCCCGATCTGCACATGGCGGGCGAACTCAAGAACACGGGCAAGGGCAACCTCTTCACCGTCTTCGGCGAGCCTGACATCGACATTCTTGAAGAACCCGATGGCCGCATCGCCGTCCGCGTCAACGGCGTGGACATCTACGATCCGAACACCGGCGAGGTCCGCTCCAACGACGTGAAGGGCATCGCCGCGTGGTTCATCGACACGGCCTACAACGAAGAGAGCTTTTTCGTCCGTCACGCCTACTTCCTCGGCGCGAATGATCCCTACAAGCAGTTGAAGACGACCTTGAAGGCGGAGATCGACGAGGACGCGTGGGCGACTCTTTACCGCAACGTGTCACGCCCGTTCGAACGACCTGAAAGTGGGCGGATCGCGGTGAAGGTGATCAACCACTTCGGGGACGAAGTGATGAAGGTGTTTGGGGTGTGACATGAGTAGGGCACGCCGCGTCGGCGGATCAGGTTGGGCGGGCGTCCACGGGTCATTTATCGGGCTGTCGAAGTCGAATGGCCGGGGGAAGCCCGGCGTGCGCGTTGGGAAGAAGGCAAGCATGAAGCCTGCTCCGAAGAAAATCGACCTATCCAAGCTGCCCGACAACGAAGACGTGCAGCGCGCGGCCAAGCGTGTGCTGGCCATCCAGACCGATATTGACACTGCCGAGAAGCGCCTAACTGCCCTCAAAGGGCAGCTAGCCATGGCGATGGACCAGTTGAATATCGCCCAAAATCTGGCGAAGCCGATCAAGCAGAGCGTGCGCCGCAAGAAGGCCAAGCCCATAGGTTCGCCGAAAGCATCGGGAGCTTAGTGTGGCCGTCCCTTTCGACCTGACCTGCTGGTATCTCAATGCGCGCCGCATCTCCGAGTTGGTCGGAATGGAGGTAATCGCCGGAAATGAAGTCGCCACCTCGGATCAGATGCGGCGTTTGTCCCAGCTAGACGCATTGCGGCGCTCGATTGTCGGTTGGATCGGTCAAAGCGGCGTGGAACCTCTCGAAAAGCTGATCGTGCAAGAAGAGTTGGCCGAGGGAAGTGTTTTCACGCTCAACACCAATTTCTTCTTCAAAGGCTTGTCCGCTGTGGACGGGCGGTCTGCGCGAGGTGGCGGCAAGTCAACTCTGCCGCAGGGCCATGCCAAGCTCGACTTTCTTGGAGAAGGTCTGAAGCTCACCTTCGATTTTCACCCGGAGCATCTAACCTCGAACTCGTCTTGGGTAGAGTTGCGAGGCCAGAAAAAGATGTTCGTCTTGGGCGTGGTCACCGAGATTACCGACAACGAGATAAAGTCGAAGCCATACGTCATTGCCAACATCGTCGAAAGCAAAGGCGAGTTGTTCGCGGCACGTCGCTGGGCGAACTATCTTGAGCTTCATATCGAGCAGATTGATAGCTTCTCAAAGACACGAGGAACTCGCCGATCCTCATCCAAAAAGGCGCTGGCCGCGCTAAAGGATATACCAGAGCAGGCCATCAAAGAGGCGTTTGCAGAAATCATCGGAGAGGCAACAGTTCCTAAGGACTGGGGGGGAGAGACATCGGACCTTTTCTCGTCCGGTGTCATTGTAGATGGCCAGCGCGTGAGCACTGCTTTCGCTTTCAAAGGCCCGGCCAAGTTCCATCCTATGACAATGGCCGATCTTGGAAAAAACGGCGATCAGATCAACAGGCTCTATGAGGAGCCCGCCGAACTTCTGGTTCTGCAACACTGCCATGAGATAACTACTCCGGTTCGCAAGATGATGCGCGCCTTTGCGCAGCAGATGGGCAACCCCCGGACCTATTGCGTGATTGATGGTTTCGACACACTGCGCCTGCTCACTGCATACGGCAAATGCGGCTTCAGTCCCGACAAGGAAGAAGCGCTGTGAACGATGGAGCCGAAGGCGAACGCTTCCTTGCCGCTTTTGGCAAATTGAAAGCCGCTGTTGAAGACGATCCGACCCGACTGGGCGCCGATTTGGAGGATACGGATCAGGTCCCCGGCCTGTGCGATGAACTGGCCCGGCTAGTGCGTGGCTTTGAGCTAATCGAGGAATGGTCTCCTCTCGCGTTCACCAACAATGTTTCCGCGGCTGGGGCTAAGGCGCGTCGCGATTACGATGAGCGCTGGCGAGAGGGCGTATGGAGAGTGGCGAACCGGAAGCTGCTTGCCTTGATGGATGAACTTCTTGCCGATCTCGTCGACGCCGAAGGCGAACCAACTAATGATGCACAAGCCCCCGCCATTGATCTGCTCGGAGCTTCAATCAGAGAGTGGAAGGACGAGGCAAGCGAAGAGGCATCGCAGATTGGGCAGATGATCGACTATGTTTCGACCAAGCGGGACATGGACGACGATGGAGACTTCGATTGGGTCGGAGAAAGCCTCGTAGCGTGGGACCGCCTCAAAGTGAGCGGGCTCGACCTTGCGGGAACGCTATGGCGACGGCGCGCTCTGCCCCACGTGCTGGTCCCGGTGCATGTCGCGAAGCATTATGGAGGCTCGCGCCACTCATTGCACCGTAGACTGCATCAGGCAGGGAAAGCGTTCGTTTTCGGCGCACCGCTAGCCGCCCTAGCTCTACAGCGCGCGGTGATCGAAGAGGTCTTAGCGAAGCACTGGGGCGCGGAGAAAGGCTGGGTAAGGGACGCCAATCTGCCGGAGCTATCTTGGGAAGCGAGGGCCGACCGGTTGAAGCGGCTTGCGAACGACGCCTTGCACGGTAATCCAGAGAAGCTGCTGCCGGATGAACTCGACCGCGCGATCATTGAGAATTTCCTGCTATTGCGGCTCTTG
>Ga0315904_10008464_pt1 | contig 13612 bp, 9 predicted proteins | sample LakEriMetagenome_6_FD_203529 | JGI IMG/M metagenome (GOLD analysis project Ga0315904, IMG submission 203529) | Freshwater fungal communities from buoy surface, Lake Erie, Ohio, United States - Buoy 12 MA120 | ecosystem: Environmental > Aquatic > Freshwater > Lake | place: USA: Lake Erie, Ohio... | reverse complement strand
ACTCTCCCTACAGCGGCAGTCTGGCATCATCCGCCAGCGATCCCGATACTGGCGACACTCGCGAGTTCACCAAGATCAACGGTCCGGCATGGCTCGCCGTCGCTCTCGATGGCACGTTATCCGGCACGCCGGAAAACAGCGATGTGGGAGCCAACACCTTCACCGTACGGGTCACCGACCTAGCAGGCGAGTTCGACGAAGCGCAGTTCAACATCACCGTGCTCAACACCAACGACCCGCCGGAGTTCACCGCCGATCCCATCGCCGGAACGGATGCCACCGCGCTGTCGGTTTACAACGGCACACTCGCCGCTTCCGCCGGTGATCCCGATGCGGGCGACGCACTTGTTTTCGCAAAAACCGCCGGTCCTGCATGGCTCGTCGTCAATCCGGATGGAAGTCTCTCCGGCACTCCTGCGGAGTCCGATGAAGGTCCCAACCAGTTCGTGGTATCCGTGACCGACGCACTGAACGCGGTTGATTCCGCCACACTGCAAATCACCGTTCTCCCGCCACCGGTGATCAATGTGGTTGCCAGTGATTCGACTGCTTCGGAAACCGGTTTGCAAACCGGAGCCTTCACCATCACCCGCAGCGGTTCGACCACGGGTGATCTAACCGTAAATTTCACTCTCACCGGCACCGCGATCAACGGCGTGGATTATGTCAACATCCCCAACAGCATTGTCATTCCGGATGGCGACGCCAGCGTCATCATAAACGTCACCCCGGCCACCGACGAACTTATTGAAGGCACCGAAGGCGTGAGACTGGCTCTCCAGCAAGGCCCCTATGAAACCGCCACGCCATCCTTCGCATTCGTTTACATCCGTGATTCCAACCACGCGCCTTTCTTCCTTTCGGATCCGGTTGTCGCTCCCGCCGCGCTGGCGGATGTTTCCTACACCGGCGAGTCACTGGCGGACCTTGCCGGTGATCCGAATCTCGACGCCGGCGACACACTCACCTTCGAAAAACTCGCCGGCCCCGCGTGGCTGACCATCGCCACCAGCGGAACCTTGTCGGGCTTGCCGGGCGCGCCGGATATTGGAAACAACATTTTCAGCGTGCGCGTGACAGACGCCGCGGGCCTCACGGCGGACGGCTTCCTCCACATCAACGTCACCGAACCCGCGACCTTTGAAGACTGGCAGCTTGTTGAGTTTGGTCCGCAGGCCGGCGAACCGCTCGTCGCGGGCGAATCGGCGGACCCGGATGAGGACGGCATCTCCAATCTGCTGGAATATGCGCTCGGCACCGATCCGAACCAACCCAGCGACACTCATGTCGAACAGGAAATGGTGGAGATCGAAGGCAACGACTTCATGCGCATCACCTGGTTCATCAACCCGGCGGCTGAGGACATCAGCCTGATCGTGGAAGGCACGACTGATCCCACCAATCCCGCAAGCTGGTCGAGCGCGGGCATCATCGTCGAACAGCAAACCACCGCCCGCCTGGTGGTGCGCGACACGCTCGGAGGCCCAAGGCGCTTTTTCCGCCTGAACATCTCACGCTGATCCTGCCAACGATCCGCCGGTTTCCCGCAGTGATGAAAGGCCGGATGCAATCGCCATGTTTTATCATCTCCGATGACTTCATTGCTCCGCCTGTTACTTCCCGTTGCTCTTGCCGTTCCCGCCACGGCCGACGAGATCCGCGCCACCATCGAGCGTGCCGAACGCTTCGGTCGCGAGAGCGGTTCCCTTATCCTTCGCGATGAAATCCGCCCGTTCTGGTCAACGGATGGCAAGCAGTTCGCCTATCGGGTGGACACCGGCATCCGCGAGCACCGCTTCGTTCGCGTCGATCTCGAAACGGGAGCAAAATCCGACGCCTTCGACCATCAGGCGCTTGCGATCGCGCTCGGCCGGCACACGAAGCGCGAGGTGGATGCCAAGGCACTGCCCATCGACTCGCTCGAACCCACGGGCGACCCGAAAGCAGTCGTGTTCAGGGCTTTTGGCGAAGGCTGGCGCTTCGATATAAGCACTGGAAAAAGCGAAAAGTTCGATGCACCCGCCGCCGGGTCCACCCTGCTGTCGCCACGCGAGACGATGGAGAAACGAAGCGGAGGCGGCCCGCCCACCTCGCTGAGAGTGGAGAACGCGACCCGCGGCGAGATCGAATTGTTCTGGATCGCCAATCGCAACGAGCGCCGCTCCTACGGCAAGGTGCCGCCTGGCGAAACCAACACGCTATCAACCTACGCCGGCCATGTCTGGCTCTTCGCCGATGCGACGGGCCGCCCGCTTGCCGGGACTGTCGCAGAGGAAGGCCCGTCGGTGGCACGGGTGACCGGCCGCATCGCGTCGCGCCGCGTGGAAGGCCCCCGCACCGCAGGTGATGTCTCGCCCGACGGTGCGTGGCGGGCGGTCATCCGCAACCACAACCTCGCCATCGAACCGGTGGACGGCGGCGAACCCGTGCTTCTAACAAATGATGGTTCGGAGGCGGATTTCTTCCGCGGACCATTCATCTGGTCGCCGGACTCGGCGAAACTCGCCGCCTTCCGTGCGAAGTCGGTGGAAACACGGAAGATCCGCATCGTGCAATCCACGCCCGGGGACCAGGTCCAGCCGAAGTTGGTCACCCATGACTATCCGAAGCCGGGTGATGCCCTTTCCCAGCCGAAGCCGCGTCTTTTCGATGTGGCCAATCGCCGGGAGATTCCGGTTGATGACGCTCTCTTCGCCAATCCGTGGGACATCCGCGACGAATCGTGGAGCGAGGACTCCGGCGAGTTCCGCTTCGTTTACAACCAGCGCGGCCATCAGGTAATGCGCGTGATCGGCCTGCGCGCGGGCAGCGGTTCCGCACGGATCATCCTTGAGGAAAAGTGCGACACCTTCATCGACTACTCGCAGAAGTATTTCTTCAGGTCTCTCGACAAGGGCTCGAAGTTTTTGTGGGCCTCGGAACGCGGCGGATACAACCACCTCCACCGCTTCGACTCCGCAAGCGGCGAATTGGTCAACGCGGTGACCAGCGGAAATTGGAACGTCCGCGAGGTGTTGGACTTCGACGAGGCGGAAGGTTCACTCCTGCTCAAGGCGGTGGGGCTTCCCGGATCCGATCCCTATCACGAGCATTTCGTCCGTGTGAACGTGGACGGCAGTGGATTCACACGCCTCACCGATGCGGACGGCAACCACCGCATCCGCTTCTCGCCGGACGAATCGTTCTATCTGGCCATCTGGTCGCGCGTGGACCAACCGCCTGTCACTGAACTCCGCCGCACCGAGGACGGCCGTAAAATCGCCGAACTTGAACGCGCCGATGACTCGTTGCTCCGCGCGAAGGGCTGGAGCCGCCCCGAACGATTCGTTGCCAAAGGCCGCGACGGCAAAACCGACATCCACGGCATCATCATCCGCCCGCTGGACTTCGATCCCGCACGCATATACCCGGTCGTCGAGGACATCTATGCCGGCCCGCACGACCACTTTGTGCCGAAGTCATTCATCACCTGGTCCGGCAGCAACGCGATGGCCGAGCACGGGTTCATCATCGTCAAGATCGACGGCATGGGCACCAACTGGCGCAACAAGGCGTTCCACGATGTCTGCTGGAAAAACCTGATGGACTCCGGTTTCCCCGACCGCATCCCGTGGATCAAGGCCGCGGCATCCACCCGCCCGTGGATGGACCTCTCGCGCGTCGGCATCTTCGGCGGCAGCGCCGGCGGACAAAGCACCCTTGCCGGCCTGCTCAACCACGGCGATTTCTATCAGGTGGGCGTGGCCGACTGCGGCTGCCATGACAACCGCATGGACAAGGTCTGGTGGAACGAGGCATGGATGGGCTGGCCCGTCGATGACAGTTATGCAAACAATTCCAACGTCACCCATGCCGCGAAGCTCAAGGGCAAACTGATGCTCGTTGTCGGCGAGCTCGACAACAACGTGGATCCTGCCTCGACCTATCAGGTGGTGGCCGCCCTCCAGAAGGCGGGACACTCGTTTGATTTCGTGCCGGTCATCAACGCCGGCCACGGCGCGGCGGAAACCTCCTACGGCAAATACCGCCGGGCGGAGTTTCTGGTCAGGCACCTCCGCCCCTGATATGTCCTCAAGGTTTTATTTGAAAAACACCTCCACGCCGTCGAGCGCCGGTTGTTCCTCCAGCGGCTGGGAGTAGATATAGCAGGGCGCGCTGGTGTATCCTTCAAGATTGCGGAGCTTCATCAGCGCGGCGCGCTGGTCGGCGGTGAGGGTTTTGTTCACATCGGCGAAGGCGGTCGCGTAATACCAGCTCATTTCACCATCGAGTTCGCCATAGTGGCGGCCGAGGTCCATCAGCTTCGCCTTGTCCGGCTTCCCGCCGTTCAGCAGTTTGCGCAGCTCGGTGGATATCTCCCGCCGGACACTGATCGTTTCCCGCAGCGCGGCCTTCTGCTTGGAGAGGATGTCCAGGATATGTTTCCGCTGCTCCTGTGTTAGAACCTTCTCGATGAAGGCCTCACCACTGTCGCCGGTGACCGCCGTGCTGATGTCGTAATCGCGTTTTCCCATCGCCGGCATGTCTTTCATGTAGAATCCGCCGAAGTAGGTGCCGTGGCGTTCCGGGCAGAAATAGGTGTCGGCTTCGGTGTTTCCAGCGGTCCAACTGAAATACTCGCTGGCATAGGTCATGTTGGCCACATTGAAGAGCTTTGATTTTCCCCTGCCGCCGCGCTTGAGCATGTCGCGTTCGTCCAGAGCGGGCCAGGTGTTGAAGTCTCCGAATTTCATTTTCGCGAGATAGGCTTTCTGTTCGGAGTCCAGGGAGTTGTGCACTTGGGCCATCACCTCGGCGCGGCGAAGGCTCAACTCCATGTCCTTCTCGAAGATTATTCCGGTGTGTCGAACGGTCGCCTCTTTGGAGAGGCCGGGTTTGCCGCCGAGATGCAGCCAGAAGGCCTTGATCATCGGCAGACGCAGCTTTGCGAGTTCCTCAAGTTGCGGCGCCTGTTCCTCAGCCAGTGAGGAAAAGAGGTTCTCCTGGTCTTCATTCAGCACCTGAAACACATTGCCCGCCACCCGGTTGAGAAACATCGGGTTGTGTCCTTTCCGAGCGGCATCGATATCGCGCATGTATTGGAAGCCGAAGTAGTCGCACACCTTGCCCGGCGGAATGAAGGTGGATGCCCCGAAATCCCCTGTGATGAAGGCCAGTCCGCTGAAGGCGATGGTATGAAGCTGCGCCTTTTCGGATAAGGCTTGCTCGATGGAATACTCCTGCGCGCCCGCTTCGCGCCGCGGTTCCCGATCAAGGGCTTCCCCCCTGCGGTTCGGACGTGGTTTCCCAGGCGATTCCTGGGATACAGCGGCGGCAAGAGAACACATGATTGTTAGAAAAACTGCGGATGTGGTTTTCATGGTGTTGGTTGGTTCGGGGTTCAGTGTCCAGAAGCTCCCGCATCCACTCCTTTGACATTGAGGTCCGGCCTGGTGTTCCAGCGCGGAGTCCAGCCGGCCTTGTCGATTCGGGTGCGGAAGATGACGGTGTTGTCCAACGCGAGATCGCTTGCCCAGATGAATCGGGCATCCTTGAAATCGTTTTCAAAGTAGGGCTGCTTCGGGGCCACTTCCTTCACGGTGTATTCCTTCGCATGCGGCCACCGGCTGTCATCGAAATCCGGTTCCCACCATTTGTCGGGGAGCGGCTCGGTCCTCACCTGGGGATTCTTCGTGTCGCGATTGACGGGGCCATGGGAGAAGCATTTCGCCTTCCATGTCGCGTTCGTTACCGTGCCGTCGCCGAACTTCAGAATGAATCCACCGTCTCCGATGCTGGTTCCGTATTCCATGCCGGTCCCGGGGTCGGCGTTGTTCTTCGCCAACACCGCGATGGTCATGGGATATTCCGGCAGGAAATCGACACTCACCACGTTGTGCGGCGTGAACTCGATGGGGTCAACCGCGACCAGCCGGCCGTTCACATACAGCATGAACCAGTTGTCGGCATAGACGTTGAGTTTCATGGTGTCGCTGATCGCGGGCTTGACCAGTCCGGGAGGTCCGCCTTTGCCTGCAGGCGCTTGCGGGTTTGTGATGGGGATTTGGCGCCGTGTCGGACTTTCGGCGGCGGCGTTTCCATCATGTCCACGACTGGTGTGAACGACACGCAGTGAGGAACTGGCGAGTACCTTGCCCTTGATGGCCGCGAGCAGGCTTTCCCGATCGACCGCATCAGGCCGGGCGGGCGCAAGCGGGGCGGACAAGGCATAGAGGGTGATGACATAAGTCCTTGCACCCGGACCTTTCGACATCGGCGGTTCATAGCCGATTCCGCCGCGAAAGCCCGTGCCAAGCTTGCCCACATCCCGCGCGCCTTGTTTCAGCGAGGTGACCGATGCGGGGATGTCATACAGGGTCCAATACCACTTCCGCCCGCCCTTGGCATCCACATGATCCATGATCAGAGCGTAGCCAACAGTCCCCGCAGGAGCTTCTTTCCAGGCTAGCGGCGGTGAGATGCCTTCGTCGTCTCCGGTGAATTCCTTCGGCAGTTCCGCCATGTCATCGACGACAGGACTGGTGAGCAGGAATCTTCCATTGCTGCTGCGCGGCGGATCGGGCGGTTCGATGCGCGGGGCGGCATTGGTCCCGTCCCGGGGCCGTGGTTCCCGCATCGGCTTGCGATCCCGCGGTGGGCCATCCTTTCCTCCTCCGCCCTCGCGAGGGCGGTAGGTTTCGGTCGTGACGCCCTTGCTCCCATGGTCGAATTGAAACTGGCAGGTTCCATCGGGCAGGATGGTGTAAGCCACGCTGCGGGTTTCGCCATCCATGGTGTATGTGAGTTTGTAGTTTGAAGCCCCCTGCTTTTCAAAGCCGGTGATCTTCGCTCCTCTCAGGGCCTGCAGGGCTTCCCTAACAGGTGTCGCGCGCGGTTGCGGATCGACCTGGCCGTCGCGTTCCGTGACCTGCCCGTGAAAGCCGCCCATGACGAACGGGTAGGTCTTCGACGCGTGATAGTGGTAGCCAAGATCCGGCGTGCTGTGGCCATTGAGCGCATCGAGGCTCTTCGGAATGCTGCCGTCCGGTTCGGCAAGGCCGTAGACCGGATAGCCATCGAGCGCATGGGCGATGGGGAGTTTGGTCCCGGTCACTTTCTGAAGGTGCAGCGGGGCGATGTGATAGTGATAATCATCCGCGCGGCCGCAATGGCCTCCCCACTCGTCGAGTTCGCCGATATCAAGGGAGATTTCCCCACGGTTGTTCTGCGGGTTGAAGATCGGGATGCCGTTCGCCGCGATGGCGATGGCTCCGCGCAGGAAGCGGTCGCGGATGGTCGCCGGTTCCTCCGCAGGCACCGGAACCAGCGGCAGACGCCAGGCATTCGCGCCGGTATAGTTCTGCGGCAAGGGCACCTGCTGTTGCCATGCGGTGATGCCCACCATCATGTTGTGCGCGGGCAGGCCGTTGCTTTCGATGAATAGAAACTTCTCGTCCCACCGCGTCTTCACGGCGGGTGAGAACAACGCGAAGGAGGCGGCCTGCCGCGGCACCGCGCCGGTGACGGCTGTTGGCTGTGGCGCTTGGTTTTGGGCATGCGGATGCTGCTTGCCGGGGACGGACAAGTCGTGAGCCTGCAGAGGCAGGCAGATGAAGAACGTGATGGAGATGAAACCGATGATTTTCATGAGTCGGATTGTTTCGAGCGTTTGCCGCGTGCTTCGCCACCGCGCTTCACGGCGGATGAAGGATCGTAGGCGGGGTTGGGTTCGGACGGGCGCGGGGCCTTGGTCGCGGCCTGCCAGGCATGGAGTCTTGCCAGCAGTTCGGCGGATTTCTCCGGCTCGGCCGCCGAGAGGTCCTTGCTTTCGCCGGGATCATCGGCGAGGTGATAGAGTTCGCTGGTTCCGGATTCGAAGAACTCGATGAGTTTCCAGTCCCCGCTGCGGATGGCGCTGCAGGGGCCGCCGCCGCCGATGTAACAGGGGAAATGCCAGAACACATCGCGATCGATGGTTTGCGGTTTTCCAAGAGCGGCGGGCGCCAGGCTTATGCCATCCACCTTCAACTTGCCCGGAATCGCCAGCCCGGCGAGTTCGGTCACGGTGGGGAACCAGTCCATGCTCAACATGGTGGCATTGCAGCTTGCTCCGGGTTTGATTCCGGGACCGCGGATGGTGGCAGGCACCCGCACGCCGCCCTGATAGAGAGAGCCCTTGCCGCCGCGCAAGGGGGCCACATATTGCCGTGTGCCGCCATTGTCCGAGGTGAAGATGACATATGTGTGATCCGCCACGCCGGATTTATCCATGGCCGCCAGCACGCGTCCCACATTCGCATCCATGGCTTCCATCGTGGCGGCATGGGCCGGGTTTTGCACACCGCCGCGGTTTTTGTATTTCGCGAGCAGTTCCGGTTTGGGGTCGTAGGGCGCATGCACATCGTGAAAGGCCAGATAGAGAAAAAACGGCTGGTCCTTCACCGACTCCATCCATTTCAGCGCGGCGTCGGTCAACACGTCGGGCGAGTAGCGTCCGGCGGCGTCGCGGTAGGCGTCCTTCTCGAATCCCAGGCGTTTGGGTTCCGTGAAGATATCGAAGCCCTGGCCGGTCGGCGTGGTCGGGCCGCTGCGGCCGCGACCAAGATTCCACATGCCGAACATTCCGGTGGCATAGCCTTCCGGCTTCAACGCCTCCGCGAGGGTGATGGATTCCCCGGGAAGCGCTTCGCGGCTCGGCGCCGCGAGAATCCGGTGATGCGGCGATCCCGGGGAGTGCCGTTCATCGACCACGGTGAAAACGCCGTGCCGCGGAGGATACTGCCCGGTCAGCAGGCAGGCGCGTGCGGGAGCGCAGTTCGGAGCGCTGGCGCATGCTTGTGGAAAAACCATCCCCTCTCTCGCCATCCGGTCGAGATTCGGCGTGTCGATGAACTTGCCGCCACTGAAACCGGCGTCGTTCCATCCCATGTCATCGGCGAGGATGAGGATGAAGTTGGGTTTGGCCGCCGCCGAGGCCTGCGATGCGATGGCGATGATTGTTAGAAAAAGTATTTTCATCGTCCGGTGTCCTGGTGGTTCCTGCCGCCGCGTTTTTCCGTCTTGTCCTGTTTGCCGCCCTTGCGGCGCACGGGTTCCCTGGCGGGATCATAGGCGGGATTGGGCTTGGGCATTTTCGCGCCGGCCTCGGCGAGCCGGGCGCGGAGCCTGCCGGCAAGCCGGGCGGCATCCTCAGCACGTGTTTTCGCCAAGTCATGCTGCTCCGAGGGATCCGCCGAAAGGTCGAACAGGCGATAGGATTGATCCTCATGATAAAGCACCAGCTTGAGATCACCCTCGCGAATGGCGGATTGGGGGGCATCGCCCTGATAGTGGGGGAAGTGGAACAGCAGCGCCGGATCGTGGCGTTTCACAACTTCTTTCCCCCCGGTCAGCAGTGGTGTCAGGTCGCCGCCATCGAGCGTGGCGGGCGGCGTTTCCTTCACTCCAGCCCAATGGCAGAAGGTGGGAAACCAGTCGTATCCGACCACCGGTTGATGGCACCAGGAATTCGGCGCGATGCCGGGACCGCGCACGATGAACGGCACGCGGATACCACCTTCCGCGAGGCCGCCCTTGCCACCGCGCAAGGCGGATGCGGCTCCCTTGCCACCACCACCGCCGCCGCCGTTGTCGGCCATGTAGATGACATAGGTATTCTTCTCCAAACCCATGTCATGAACGGCATCCAGCAAGCGTCCCACTCCGGTATCAAGATCGAGGGTGATGGCGGCGCGGGCGGGATCGCGGTGGAGTTTGCCGGGAGACTTGGCCTCGAAGTGCGCGAGACTCGACTTCATGGCGTTGCCCGGCACGTGAAGCGCGTGATAGGACATTTGCAGGAAGAAGGGTTTCCCGGCCTTGGTTTGCTTCTCCATGAACGAGGTGGCCCGATCGGTCATGCCAAAGATGTCCACCGGATTCGGATCGATGTGCGGGTCGGCATCGCGATTGCCGGTATCGCCGTCGCTGACATCGTAGCCGTGCCGCTCCGGCCCGCCGCCTGATAGATGCCACTTGCCGAAATGCGCGGTGGCGTATCCGGCCGTGCGGAGCACTTCGGCGATGGTGGTCTCCTCGTCGCGGATCGACTTGCGGCAATCGCCTTCGATGAGCTTGTGGTTTGCCTCCGGCGGCGCGGCCTTGGTCCAGCCGAGCCGGGCGGTGGTCATGCCGGTTTGCAAACTGATGCGGGTGGGCGAGCAGACGGGAGCTGGGGCGTAACCATTGCTGAAACGCATGCCCTGGGCGGCAAACGTTTCAAGACGCGGCGTCTCATGATAGTCGCTTTTCGATCCCGGCATGTCTGGATGCATGGGAACCGACAGGCCGTTCCAGTCCTGGTCGTCGGAGAGCAGCACGATGATGTTGGGTCGTGCGGGAGTCGTCGCTTCGGCGTTGCCCGCGCAGATGCCGATGGCTGCTGCTATCAACAGAAGGGCTGTGATGTTGGTGTTCATGGTTCAGCAAGGATGCCGCGGCCGGGTTCGTGGTGGCGGGCGTGATTGAAAAAATCCGGCGGCAGTGGCTCGGTGGTCCGCAGGGTGATCGCAATGCTGCGCGGGCCGCCGTTTTCACGGGGCAAATGACGCAGGATCATTTTCTCAAGCAGGCCGGATTCCGGTTGGAACCAAAGCTCGATTTCACGCGGGCCTCCCTGTTCTTGGGTGCGGCGGAGTCCGCGGAGTTTCCATGTCTGCCGGGAGGAGCGGTCGAGCCATTCGATCTGATAGAGACTCCTGATCTCTTCAAGCTGTGTGCGCAGGTTGAGGAAGGCGATTTCGCCGCTGTTGTCAAAGATCGCGCGCCCGAAGCGTTGCGGGTCCGTGCTGACGCGCACCGGGCCGTCGCCGCGCATGCTCCAGCTTCCTGATCCATCGCCCCCGATGATGCGGGTTTGGCCGTTCGGCAGCGACTGGCTGAGCACGAACTCCCCGGGGCCGCGCAGCCAGAGGGTGGCTCCATCGAGATGGTTTGCGGGCGGAAACCGGCCGCGGTCGGCATGCGAGGTCCCGGCCTCCGCGCCAGCTCCCTCGAGCACTGTGATCTGATAGGTCCGATCCACGGTTTTTCCCATGGCGGTGATCACCCGGTCGAGCGCGGCCGAAGCCGTCATCGGAAGCACGGCGACGATCGCGAGACACGCCGCGGCTGCCGCGGCGACAGCGGGCAGCCAGAATTTGAGGATGCGCTTGGATTTGTTGGCAGGGAGCTCCTCCATCCGGCGGAAATATTCGTCAGGGTTTTCCGCAAACGCACCGGCCCTGGCTTCAAGCGCGAGCAAACTGTGGAGAGCCGTGTGATCAAGGAAGCGGCGGCGGTTTTCAGGGGCTTGGCTGAGCAGCCGGGAAAGCTCGGCGCATTCCACATCATCGGCCTGCCCGTGCAGAACACGGGGCGCGAGCTCGTCGATTGAGGGATGAAAGTCCGGCGTGTTCATCCTTTGGGGTGGGCAAGAACTTGTGTCATGCATTCCAGCAAAGTCCGGTGGGCGTGTTTCAGCACTTTGTAGATCGCCATCTCCGTGCGATGCCATGCGCTGGCGATTTGCGCGACCGGGAGTTCGTCGTGGTAGCGGAGATGAAGCGCGCGGCGCTGGTGATCGGTCAGCGATTTCAGGCATTCGCGGAGGGCGTCGCGACGCGCGTCGTGGTGATCCGCATGATCTTGGGCTTCGTCGGCGAGTTTCTCCAAGGTCGCTTCATCGAGTGGCAGCGGCAGGCGCGACTGTTTGCGCCGCCATTCCATGGCAACGAGCCGGGCGAAACCGAGTCCCCATGCGATGAAAGGGCGCCGGGAGTCGTAGGTGTCGAATTTGACCCACAACCGCCCGGCGAGATCCTGGAGCAGGTCGTCGGCGGCATGGGCGTCATGCACCAGTGATACAAGAAACCCATGGAACGCCGCCTGGTTTGCAACGAACAGGCGGGTGAACGCAAGTTGGGGTTCTGATGCGGGATCTTTCACAGGCTTCCACCGGGTATTGTCATCCGGTGCATGAAACTAAACCCTGTGATTGAAATAATGTTCCAATCGATTGATCGGAGCATCACTCTCCCCGAGATTAATTGGGAACACGGCATCGACCGAGCAGTTGTGACAGTTGGGAAGATCTGGAAACGCGGGTCATGATCAGTTCCCGGCCGCCTCATCCAATGCCGCGGCCGGAGAGGAGCGTTGCCGCAGGCGGGACAGCACGCGCATCTCCAGCCATGCATACAGGAACAACAGCACATCGCTCACATACCACATGAGGTAGGAAATGAAGTGTCCGCCATGAATCGTGGGCGACAGCGGATAAAACAGCGCGGTTCCGCCGCTGATCATGTCACAGGCAAGGTGCATGGCATAGGCGGCGATGCACAGGATCTGAAGACGTGAGTTGATGCGCGCCTTCCATACGCGCCCCGCCAGAAGAACCAAGGCCGTGAACGCGAGCCATGCCCACAAGGTGTGGGACAACAATTCATACCGCGCCTCAAGATAGATATGCGGCGACAATACGTCCGGCAGGATGCCGCAAAATGCGACAATGCCCGCCTCTTTGAAAAGCGGTGTTCCGTTCCGCCGCCGCAGCCATTTCCGGCCTATCGCCAGTGGCAGCAAGGCATGGGTGACGAGTGTCATGATTCGGCGGGGCGAAAAGCGCGGTCTTTGATCCCCTCAGACGCCCACCGCTCCACGCCATGCCTCAACCATGAGCGCATGACCTGCGGGCGAGGGATGGATGCCATCCGTCAGCCAGAACTGCGCCGGTGCGGACTTGAGCGCTTCATCGAAGGCCGATTGGAAGGGCACGAAAGTCAGTGACATGTCCACGGCGATCTTTTTGGCAACCGCACGGTAGCCGGCCAGGGGCTTGAAATCATCGCTGGTGCGGGTGGTGAACGGTTCGCAAATCACGATCCGCACGCCGGGGATTTCCTTTTGTGTGCGCTCAATCAAAGCGCGGTAGCCTTTCTCGTAATCCTCAATGGTGCCCTTGTATTTGTTTCCGAAGGCAAAGGTATGCCACAGGTCATTGACGCCGATGAGGATGCTCAGGATGTCGGGCTTAAGATCGATCGCGTCCTTCTGCCAGCGCGCCTCAAGGTCGGGGATCTTGTTGCCGCTGATGCCGCGGTTGTGAATCTGCAAATCCAGCCCGGGATACGCACGGAACAATTCACCCGCGGCCATCATCGCGTAACCCTTGCCCAGCGATTTTTCCGAGTTCGGCAATTCGATCTTCTTGTCGCGCCCGGCATCGGTGATCGAGTCGCCCTGGAACAGGATGACAGTGCCTTTCTTGAGACTGCCTTTGCCGGTGCGATCGCCGGTCGTCTGCGCGGCTCCGCTCAAGGTGCCAAGCGCGCCAAGGGAAACAATTCCTTGGAGCACATGACGTCGTGGCATCAAATTGCCGGAGGTGTGCTTTTCATGGATCATGCTGTGAACAATAGCGGGAACGGCGGGCTCTTGTCGGGTTTTCATGCACTGAAAGCCAGATGATTAGGGCTGCTTTTACAAGGGATTACTTTCGCGCATCACGCAAAGTTTGAACCCGAAATCCGAAGTTGAATGATGTTTGAGCTAGGCGGCGCGGTTGGCAGGGGATGATGAATTGCGTTTTTGATCATCGCCGTGTGGCCCTGGC
>Ga0315904_10008458_pt1 | contig 13621 bp, 15 predicted proteins | sample LakEriMetagenome_6_FD_203529 | JGI IMG/M metagenome (GOLD analysis project Ga0315904, IMG submission 203529) | Freshwater fungal communities from buoy surface, Lake Erie, Ohio, United States - Buoy 12 MA120 | ecosystem: Environmental > Aquatic > Freshwater > Lake | place: USA: Lake Erie, Ohio... | reverse complement strand
CGCGCCATGTCTCCATCGCAAGACGAGATCCTTTGTGCAAAAGCCATACTTACAAAAGCTGCCTCTGCACACTGGGGGCCGATTGAACATGAAGGGCGCCTACACGACCGCGCCTCGTATCGGTATTACTGGGGGATTTTGACGCGCAGCGGTCAGGCCATCAAAGTGCCCTAGTCCGCATTTTTCATGAAACTGCGGGCTAGTCAACTTGGCCAGCTTCGTCCTTAATTTTGATCGTTAAACGCTCATTGAATCCGATAGTATCGAGAACGGCTTCGATCGCATTTTTAGGCAACCCACGTTCCTTAGCGACCATCTCAAAGCGCTTGCGATCAACGGACTCGCGAATAACCTCAGCAGCAAACTCAGGGTACAGATCTTTAACACGCTGAGTATTGACCTCTGTTCTTTTCACTTTCTGCACAGAGCACACACCGGCCGGACCATCGTAGGCCGGGGCACCATCGACTAATTTCTGACGGATAGTGGCCTTTAGCCGCTCTTCGCGAGCCTGCAGAAACGCCAATTCATGGGCGATGGTAGAAGCCAGCTCGTAGCGACGCCTTGAGACCTTGGCAAACTCCTCCATCAAGCTTGGCACCTCCAAATCAAGCTCCGCTGAAACCTTGGCCTCTAGCTCCGCAAGATATGAGTACAGGCTTAAGGCAACTTCGGCATCGAGACGGGCGTAGTCGATCTGCTTCTCGCTCAGCGGTCTCAGCGACCAATCACTCGACTGTTCGTCTTTGCTCAACTCAACATTTAGCAGTAACCGACAGCACGTTCTGAGAGTATGATTAGGCAGGTCCGGCCGCAGATCTCGTGCCATGGTCAAGGTATCCTTGATCCCCTGCACCTTCATATCGTAGCGATCAAATTGGCGTTGCTCGAATGAGGCGTTGTGTGCGACGAATATCTGCTGCGGAGACGCAAAGACCTGCGCTAGCGGAGTCGGCGCTCCAACGCTAAGCACGTCTACCAGGAATACACGTTTTGTTGACGGAACTCCGATCTGGATAAGGCATAGCTGCTCATTGCCCGTCTGCCATCCACTGGTCTCAGTATCGACAGCAATCAGCGGCTCGTTCGTCAACAGATCAGCCACATTAGCTAACTCATCAACAGTGCGAATCCAATCAAAGGCGTAGGTTGGCGTTGCGTACATAGTTCACACTTACAGCTACTCACATCAGTCAGCGCGTCGGGATTGCTGACCGAACGAACACCTACATATCCCCACGGGCGGGGTCAGTATAGCTCTATTCCTCGGTTGTATAGCAGATCACCACCTCTCAGGTATATTCCGCTCCAAGTGCCGTGTAAACCGGGGAAAACCGACCCATGAATTGCCCCGCTTAGTGTACTTTTGAGTTTATTACAACCAGCCAGCGAGTCTACTATCTTGGCCTTTCTGCCCAGACGGGGTAGTCTTGCCGCACGCACTCGGGGCGGCTATGTAATGAAACCGCGGCGGCAATCCGTCGCATTCCAAGCCCCGAGGACGAGAGCATTCATGAAGCGGTTATTCGTTCGATCTATTCTCCCCTGGATTATTACGCTCACGGCGTTGTACCTCGCCTTTAGGGGGCTTGAGTGGGAGTCTTTTTGGGCCTATCTAAGAAATGCTCGCCCCTCTTACATCCTAATCTGCATTGCCTTAACCACGACCTCATATTGGCTAAGGGCGCTGCGCTGGCCCCTGCTTTTTCCGCAAGTGGCCTTCCCAGCTCTTTCGGCGTGGAAAGTTTTGGTGCTGGGATTCTTTATGAACAACATCTTGCCCGCGCGCGCCGGCGAGCTAATTCGGGCGCACCTCGGGGCAAAAGTTCTGGGTAAACCACGTACTCTGGTACTTGCAACGATCGCTAGCGAACGACTCGCAGATGGATTAACCATAAGCCTGTTCTTTGTTCTAATAATCGGGCTCCTCGGTCGCGGCAGCCTCGATCCAGCTATAGCCGATAACCTCCTGTATGTATCGTATCTCTTTGCAGCGGTGGCTGTGGCAGTGATTGTAGTCTTATCAATGCGTGATGCCATCATCAATCTAATCCAGCGCTTCTCGAATCGCCTCGACCGCAAAGCCTCCACCTATGCACTCTCGCGCCTACAGGTTTTTATCGATGGGCTAAGCCCATTAAGGACCCCACGGCGTGCCGCAAAAATTATCGCATGGTCTGTGGTAATCTGGAGCATTGAACTACTTGCTTTCGCGGCTGTCGCGGCAGCATTTGGAACGTCACTCTCGTTATCTGGTACGGTGCTTTTTCTGGTAACAGTCAACTTCAGCTCACTTATCCCTGCCGCTCCGGGAGGATTCGGCGTGATTGAGCTTATCACCAAAAGCGTACTTGTCTCAGCAGGCGTTGCGAGTCCGGAGTTGGCGCTAAGCATGATTATTACTCAACATGTGATCCAATACGCCGTGATCGGCATCCCCGGTGTTTTCCTCCTCTCGACCCTGCGTTCACAGCTAGCCGATATGACCGATGGGGTTCAAGAGGCCGCGTAAAGATTAGGCACATGGGTAATCGATGGGGGTTGCGCCCGTCTTTAGCTCCGCATCCCCTGTATGCGCCGAACTACAATTTCTTGTCTAATTTTAGGATCTCAGTCGAACCAAAATACGCCTCGCGCTCAGCAGCATCGACTGAGCGAAGCTTATCGATCATCTCAGCCATGCGCTGAGCGTCGCTCTTAATCGCGTTTACAGCTCCGATAAACTTCGCATCGCTCTTCGGCAGCTGCTCTATGAGAAAACAGTTGAGCAGGATAGATGATAGCGGCTGACCAAGCTGATGCGCAGCTGCACCCGCAAGCTGCCCCACAGCTAGCTGTCGCTCCTGCGCAATCAGCTTCTCTTGAACACGGTGTAGCTCGTGGTTAGCTTTAACTAACTGGTGATGTAGATCGCGGATCCTCAGCAGCGCATTAATACGCGCCTGAAGCTCCTCGTAGTTGATCGGCTTCGTCAGATACTCATCAACACCTTCAGAAAACGCCCGCACCTTATCGCGGACAGTATCGCGTGCTGTAAGCATCAACACCGGAATGAAGTCTCCTGTATGCCCATCCTTAATTGCGTGACAGACGGTGAGCCCGTCGATATCGGGCATTGAGAAATCAAGAATAGCAAGGTCCAGAACTGTGCTTTCAGATAAAGCCACAGCTTCAGCACCGCTCTGCACCACAATTGGAGTATACCCCAACACCGAGATCACGCTGGCGATCAAAACGCGCGAATCGGGGTCGACATCAGCGACCATAATTCGACGCTCGGCTGTGTTTGAATTATTAGACTCCATAACCGGTTAGATGAACTAACCAGGGATACGGTGTGAGGTTATCTCGGTACTGCAAAAAATAAACAGCACCCCACCGCGCGCGGGGCCGAGTTTCAACTACTTACGAATAGTTGTTGAAGCCAAGATCTCGTCGCGCAACGCTGGATCGGTATCAATAATCATCTTTAGGAACTGCTCCATCTCGGCTCGCTCCTTTGGAGTGTCTGAAAGCTTACCCACGATACTATCAACAAGAAGCTCAAGCGCCTGGTCCTCTGAGCTGTAAACCTGCGTTGTTTTGTTCTCGTACACACTGTGCTCAAGCCCGCGGCTGGCTGATTGAGAGCTGCTGCGCAGAGTTGTGCTCGGCGAGTTCGTTAAACGACCCTTAAACTGAGGCTGCGCCTGCTCTTGCTGCGTCTTTGTTGCTTTCTTAGCCATTGTGTTTCGTCCTAACCTTTCCGTTTACCAGTTTTACAACACCAACTACAAAATCTACTACTACTATTGCACTGACCATTCGTCCTCGGCCTTTAAGCGCTCCAGGTTGGCCTTTATAACGGGGCTATCCTCTATCAGGGCCGCCTTCTCAAGCTCCTGAATCACTACCATCTTACGCGCTCCGCGGTCGTACTCAAGCGCGGCTCGGTTGTTTCGCAGGCCAACATGCTCTGGGAGCTTCTCAATAGCCTGATTATAAAGATCTTTTGCCTTCTCATGCCGACCAGTTATATCCATTAAAAGCGCTAGGTTACCCAGGGCTTCATCGTAGCTGCTATCCATCTGGTAAGCCCTATTAAAGAGCTCCTCAGCCCTAGCAAAGTCCCCCTGCAGCAGAGCCACGCACCCCTGCCCATCAACTGCTGCCGCCAAAGGCGCCAGCTCAGCGGCCACCGAAAAAGCGTTTGAGGCCGCGGTTAACTTACCCTCCCGAAGCTGCTTAGCCCCCTCATCCACAAGCTTTACGGCCTGTTGATAACGGTCCTCGCGCACCTGGTTAAAGGCACAACCAGCAACTGAAAGGACTAGCCCAAAAACCACAATCAATCGCGATATCGCCAATTTATTCAATAACATAGCCGATTGCTCCAGGTTCAGATGGGGCTAAAATTTAACCATTCTGCTAGGGGCCGCTTTAATCCCCTACAATATAGTTCGTAAAAATCGATCTAAAAGTTGCGTGAACGGATGATTTTTATGAAAAAATCTGTGTCTCTGGACAGATTTTATCACCCCCTCCGCCCTTAAAAAAAAGCGCCCCACCCGCTAGCAACCCTTAAGCCCGACACGCGCGCGCTCCGGGGACCGCCTATGTGCGGATCTACGCCAGCAAAAGGTCTTAAATCACATCAACCCCTGAACCAAAGCCTGTCTCTGTTCATCGCTACGGGCCTGGATCTGGCCTAACGACTGAAACTCAAATCGCGGAGCGATCTCCTCATGCGCAATAACGGGGATTGAGTTCCAGCGCACCCTGACTACATCTCTAAGGTACGCGCGCGAGCGCTTTGAAGTTACCAGCGCCATACCTTTCTCAAGCACCTGCTCGACCTGATCACAGATAAGCTCCACTACATCGCCAGACACAAGCGAGCCACTCTCCTCTGCTTTACCAAGAACAAGATCAATCACCGGCTCAACAACCGCGCCTTTAATCACTCGCCCCTCGGCAACCGAAGCGCTCACCACTGGAGCAAGCGCTGTACGTACTTCAGCCAAAAGCTGTCGCTCTGTCAATTTACTTCCGTATTCGGCCATAGTTTGTAGTATAATATCGAGATGACGTGTGGTGATTCCCTCACGCAACAACGCGCGCAGCAGGGCCGTCATTTGAGTGAGCGTTACGACACCTGGAACAACTCCGTTTACGAGATCCGGAATATCCTTCTCTACATAATCCAGAGCTCTGCGGGTCGCCCCATCATCAATGAGATCGACTTTGTACAGGTCAATCAGCCGCTGCACTTCAATCCTTAACTCATCCCAGGTCGCTGGTGTTGCCTCATCCTCACAGCGATGAACCTCCATCCCTCGCAGCAAGATGCGGTATGTCCCTTCAGAATTTTCCCACAGCCCGATCCCAGGCCGCTGCAAAACGAGCCCCCAACGAGTAAACGCATACTGCCGCAACTCATCCATTGCCTTTGAAATATCATTGAGCGCTGGCAGCGATGGCACCCAGGCTGGATTAACCTCGATCTGAATCGATTGAGCCAAAGTAGGCTCAAATGGCGCGGGGGCATTCGCAGCACCCTCTTGCGCAACGGGTCGCTCCGGGATCAGCAGCGACACACACAATAAAACACTCACTACGAGCAGAACAAGATGCGGCATTCCCGGAAGACACCCAAGCACGAAAGCAGCAGCCGCAACAAACATGCGTGCAACCTTAAACTGCCCGAGCTGCCCAAGAAGGTCTCCAGCAAGAGTAGATGACTCATCCACCTGCACACGAGTTACGATCAGTCCCGCCGCTACCGAGTTTAAGAGCGATGGAATCTGTGAGAGTAAACCATCACCGATCGTCAACACGGTGTAGCGACGCACAGCAACTTCAAAATCAAGCTGCTGGATAAACAACCCCACGGCGAGGCCGCCCAAGATATTTACAGCTGCTATTACAAGACCAGCAATAGCATCACCCTTTACAAACTTCATCGCACCATCGAGAGCACCGTAAAAACGCGACTCCATCTGAACTTCTTGGCGCTTACGCTTAGCAGCCTCTGGATCTAATCCACCACCGCGAATCTCAGCATCGATCGCCATCTGCTTTCCAGGAAGAGCATCGAGCGTGAAACGCGCTGAAACCTCGGCAACACGCTCTGCGCCCTTTGCGACGACGATGAACTGGATCAAGCTAATTAGAAGAAACAGCACGAACCCCACAACCACGCTGCCCTGAATCACAATTGCGCCGAAGGCCTCAACCGCCTTTCCGGCGTGCCCATGACTGAGCACCGCGCGTGTAGTTGCGAGATTGAGCGAGAGACGCCACAGCGTCGCCATCAGCAGAAGCGAGGGAAGTGTTGCGACTTTTAGTGGATCTTTGATGTGTAGCGCGCCGATTACAAGTAGCAACGCAAACAGCAGATTCGAACAAAGAAAGATATCGAGCAGCATCTCCGGCAGCGGGATGATCATACATCCCACTACCAACAGCAGCCCGAGGGGCACGACTAGTTCTCTACCCTGGATTTTAAACACGGACCTTCTCCTCCTTGTAAGATTGGTCAAGACGTGTCCCCGCTCGCTGGGTTATGCGCATAGGCTCGTGTATACTCGCCGTGCGCTCACCCAAAGAGCGGGGGTCAGATACTCAGCGATTATCCAACACGCATGTTACGCACTGGGGCCATCTCGGCCTCGTGCTGCGACTTAGCGATGTTTGATTGCATTGAGATAACCTGCATCTCGCGCTGAACCTGGATCTGCTGCTGGAGGAGGGTAGTGAGACTACCAACATCCAAAACATTGCCAGCACCACCCACAAGAGTCTCTGCTGTAGTCATGCCAGCTTGAAGCAAGCTTCTGCCCCATGAGGCCAGAGAGCTTCTGGGCTCTGGAACAGCGCGCCATACATTTGAACTAGCAACCCCTACTCCGAGCCCTCCGTTAGAGAGCGGATTCAATGAAATTCCTGATGACATATTCTTTCTCCACGTAAATAGCAGGACTTATGAGTAGCCCCGCGTCCTAGGCGTCATCTCTTTGGGCTAACCTTGACAACTTCCACAAAAAGCCGTCCGGAGACCTTCCGCCTATATGTGTATTCGTAAATTTTTCTGAAAAGTTGCGTGCTGAGCCGATGATTTTTAAAGCTCTGGATCTTTTATAGCGATTGACAGAAAAACGAAGCGAAATGCCACGGCCTAACGATGGCGAGCCAGCAAGGGTGCCCGTATAACAGGCCGGATATGATCAACCGTAGTAGAAGATCTGTTTTAGGCCAGACTAAGCACCTTATCAAAAATCACTCACGCAGGGTTTACATCCTTAATAGTCAGCCTCAGCCCAGCCTCATCCACGACGAGTTCCCCATGGGCTAGGGTAGTACCACCAACCCGAAGAAAGCATGTAATTGGAGGCTTTACGTCCAGCTCGACCACACTCCCAGCGCGTAGGGCCGAGAGCTGTTCAAGTGGCAGCTGCACTTCGCCTAAGTCGACCCGCATAATTACATCGCACCCGCTCTCTTGAACGATCTCCTGCTCTATGGCAGCTGTCTCTATAGCCATAATCCCCTCCTCTGATAAAAATAATCTTCCAGATATCCTCTGTTCGTTATTTACCACGCGCACATGTGAAAGAACGCGCGCTGCGCCCGGAACGACCTCTCCCGACCAGCCCACTTCCGCAACAAGCGGCACCCGCACCCAAGGTAAGCCACGGGCTACGTGAATCCCTTGAAATGAAAGCTCTGGGATCGGGTAGGAAGCCGCACACAGAAAGCTCCCCGCACGCGTGCAGGCCCTAAACACCCGCCAATCATCGGGACACAGCGAGTCTTCTTGCAGATACAGCGGAAATGGCGCTGTGGCTGAACTAAAGCTCTCAACAACTTTCCGCGCCTGATGTACGGCGTTAAGCCGGCGTCGGAGCGGCGTCTTATCTGGAACAAACCCTGCAAGGTTAATTCCAATACCACGCTCCTCTGCATCTGAAAACACAACCCAGCCGAGCAGGTCTTTAGCCTCCTGGTCCTCGACTCGTTCAAGCACACGGACTCCGGACCCCGATGTGACACACAGGGCGATCTGCTCTATCAGAGGCACAAGCACAGCATGCTCAGCAAGCTGTTCTTGATTACGTAACGCAATCATCTTCTGGTTCCTCTTCGTATTCGTAATCCTGCTCCTCTTCTTCCTCCGCAAGAGTTAGACTCTCAAGAGTTGCAGCGTAGGTATCGAGCGGGTCAAGTTTATCAAGAGCGGCTAGCTCCAGTTTTACTTGCGCCAGGAGCATCGGTGTGAGCGCTAGGCTCTCTGGGTCAATCTTCTCAAGCCAACATGCAGCAGTGATCCAGTGCGAGCTTGCGACCGCTACAACAGCCGGACTTTGCTCGTTCTTATCCGCAGGACGACTCCCTAGCTCCTTAACTCGTCTAGCATCCCAATCTTGATTCGAGAGACCTGCTGTAGGATTGTGGAAAATCTGATTAACAAGCGAAAAAACCATACATACCTCCGTTTACCCAACAAAAAAACTACTAGAACCGGGCGCCTAAGCCTCAGCGTTATCGCCGCCGGGCAAAACAAACTTCACCTTCTTACGTCGCCGCGTAAATAAAACTGCCCCTGTACCAACTAAAGCGACAAACGCTGCCGATGCAAGACCAACATCGGCTGTGAGCAGCGAAGAGCTCCTGGACATGTGCACAGTCGGCGCGGCAGCGCTGGGTGCCCCAAGGCCTGCTTGTGCCGCTGGAGCAACCTCAACTACCCCCTCTGATTGTTGCGGATAGGCCTGACTCTTTAGCACAGTGACCTTTGCAGCTGGCACACCGGCTGCGCCCGCAACAAGGGCAGCGATCTCCTCATCTTTTGATCCGTATCGGCTGTCAACGATCAGCAACACAGAGCCCGATCCGATACTCTCCTTACGTGTCCCGAACAGCGGGTCTGTCTCTGGTAAATTGAGGTGGACACGGGCCTCTAGAACCCCCGATACTGTGCTTAAACTATCTTCGATCGAAACCGCTACTGAGCGCTCGTACCTAAACCACTGCTCTTCGCGACTGGGGACGAAGCTGCCCTTGCTGCCCGCAGTATTCCCTGGTGAGCGCGGGGAAAGGATGCGATTGGTATCCAAATACGCTAGGGCCGGAACAACCGCATCTCGCGGCACCGCTATCGACCAACGACCGTCTGACTGAACCACTTTTTTGGCGTTTAGGTTTCCGCTTCCGAGACGACTGAGAACCTTATTGGCGTCTTGCTCGGTTAAGTCGTGCAGAATCTGCTCATCGCACCCTGTAATCAGCAGTGCTATGCACAAAAATAGAATTGAAATTAAACCTGGGCTACCGCGCTGAGTCCCCTTGAGACGCTCTACCTGCCCCAGACAGCCAGCCCTACGCGGCGATATCTTCAATCGCCTCCAACATCTTCTCCCGTAACAATTCAAGCGCTCTATCATGTAGCCTCGATACCCAAGATTTTGAAAGTCCTGCAAACTGATCTGCGACCTCGACTAACTTCCGGTCACAAAAATAGTACTGCTCTATAATAGTTCGTTCTTTTTCTGGCAAAGTTGCTACGATTGAACGAATTTTTTCGATTTTTTGCTTATTCTGTAGAAAATTTTCAGGATTTTGCTGTTCTTCTCTATCAGGATCGGCTTCCTCTTCCTCGCTTGGAGTACTTAGTTTGAACGCTATAGCTATCTTTTCAAGGTAGGTTGTGGGGTTATAGGCCTGCTGAGAGCGGTCTCGCGATGTTACCGCCCGCCCCTCAAGCTCTGCTTCGCGTAGCTCCTGCGCAGCCTCGATGGCCTTAAAACGGCGGTATGCATACCCCGTTAACTCACACGAAGTGCGGATAAAATCGATAATCGCCCCGCGAATACGCATGTATGCATAGGCACGGAACTCATGACCTCTCGCGTTCTCATACCGACCGGCAGCCTCGATCAACCCTAGAAATCCAGCTGATAAAAAATCATCTTTAGAAACAGTGGGTAAACGCATCGAACGCATAATCCGCTCGACCACATGCTCTGCGTAATCGGTGTACTCTTCGATTAAAGCGTTGCGGCGCTGCAACTGCTCACTGCTGAGTTCTCGCTTGGTCACCGGCTGATGCTGTTTGACCGGCTGCCGGACCGCAGACTCAGTTTTTCTCTTTCGTGGCATCCATGCCTCCCTGATACATCCATGCATGCTTCGTCGTCTGGCCGCGTGCCATCTTCCGACCAGGATCTCTCGAGTCGTTAGGGTATTGGAACCGCATAAAAAAGGTAGGCGACCTGCCTTATATGTGAAGTATTCCGATACTCATGACTAAGGATCGAAAATTTCGTGCAAAAAGTTGCTTGTTTCGGAGATTTTTTTCCGAATTATTACATTTTTTTTGCAGCGGACGCACCGCCACACAACTGGCTGGCAGTCCCATACCCCCGCCCGATTGTGCCATATACGGGTTTTTATGGAAGCTTATTGTACTGGGAAGCTGTGGTTTGGACAGGCAAACCAGCTTCTCTATACTCAGAAGGCTCATCAAGTTGATTCACTAACCGTTTAATATCAATGGATTTCATATGCTAGGCTTGGGTTTCTGGAGCTCTCCCGCCACCTTCAGCGTATTTTTTTAACATAGCTAGTCGAAAGTATTTCGGTTGATTAGCTAAGAAAGACTAATATCCTAGCTGTATGAGCCGCAACACTCGCCGATACATAGACAAAAACAATCTAGGGGATCCTAAGGTCGATGATAACGATCCTAACTTCACTCCGACTGAGGCACCCTGCGGCTCACGCGCCAAGGTCGAAGTGATGGCCAAGCGGCATGCCCTCGGACTGCCGCTATACCATCCAGGGGATTCTACTGAGCACATATCTATAGACGACAAGATTAAGGAGATGCTGGAAGCTTTCCGCAATCGACTGGCACAGACTAATGGCAGTCAAAAATCAACAGCCCCCGCTCCACTCTCTCCAAGCTCTCTAGGTGAGCTTAAACTCCCGCAGATCCCCACTCAAGTCTGAGTGGTTACGATATACCCTGGCGTTCCAACCGAGCCGCTCTGCAGCTGCTATATTTTCAGGCTTGTCGTCAAAGAAAAGAATCTGATCGGGCCGAACACCCAGCTGCGTTGCCGCAGTTTTGTAGATCTCAGGATCAGGCTTGGCGTATCCCACCATCTGCGAGGCGAAGCGACGATCAAACTGCTGCATAAAGTCGTACTTACGCAGCATGTGGTCCCAGTGAATTGAATTAGTATTCGACAAGCACCCAACCTTAACGAAGCGCTTGAGCGTTGGAATCAGCTCAGCTGTGCTATGTATGACACTTCCAAGCTCTGAGTTGAAGGCATCAACGACGTGCTCGTGTTCGAGGTCTACCCTCAGCAGCGAGTTTACTTGCTGGGTCAATTCAGTGGGCGAGCACTCCTCGATGATAAAGCGATCCCAAAACGGCTTGTCACTGAGAAGCGTCTCTTTGACTTCAGCCGCATTGCGCCCCACACGCCGTCCTAACTCATCGAAAATCCTCGATTGCTCCACCTCAACCAAAACGTTCCCTAAGTCGAAAAGTATCCACTCTATCTGGCTCATAGCTCTTTTCCGCTTTGCTTTCTGTTGCTGTTCCCTATACCAGGCATCCAAAATACGGTATGACAATGTAGGTCTTATAAGGAGCCTCCCATGCAAACCGAATCCTACTACTCACAACCCCCCGCAAACGCTTGCAACTCAGATGGTGTGAGGCGTAATTGGACAGTCGACGAGGCACTAGAGATCTACTCACAGCCTTTTCCTGATCTAGTCTACCAAGCCCAGACCGTTCACAGAGAACACTTTAACCCACATGAGGTGCAACGCTCCACCCTCCTTTCAGTAAAAACTGGAGGCTGCCCAGAAGATTGCGCCTACTGCCCTCAATCAGCGCACTACAATACAGGCGTTGAACGACACAACGTACTACCAAAGGAAGTTGTCCGCGCAAAGGCCCTTCAAGCGAAGGAGTCAGGCTCGACTCGCTTCTGTATGGGAGCGGCGTGGCGCGAAGTCAAAGACGGCAAGGACTTTGATGCAATACTCGATCTCGTGCGCGAAGTACGCGGAGTCGGACTTGAGGTGTGCTGCACCCTTGGAATGCTAAACGAGTCGCAGGCCCAGAGGCTTAAAGAGGCTGGGTGCTACGCATATAATCATAACTTAGATACCTCACCTGAGTACTACGGTGAGATCATCTCAACCAGAACGTATCAAGACCGTCTGCAGACCCTTCAGAACGTTCGTGAGGCCGGCATGACAGTATGTTGCGGCGGAATTGTTGGTATGGGTGAAGGGGTGAAGGATCGCCTAGGTCTACTCGTTCAACTTGCCAATCAACCCACTCATCCAGAGAGCGTGCCGATCAATATGCTTGTAAAGGTAGAAGGCACTCCACTTGCTAACGAACAGCAGATCGATCCGCTAGATTTTGTTCGCATGGTAGCTACTGCTCGCATTATGATGCCCAAAGCGATGGTGCGACTCTCGGCAGGACGGATGGAGATGTCAGACGAAACTCAGGCGCTCTGTTTTGTAGCAGGTGCTAACTCTGTATTTGCCGGAGAGAAGCTGCTTACCACACCAAATCCAGGCGATGATCACGATAATAAATTAATGAAGCGCCTCGGCATGCACTATCGCGCATCAGAATCGTGCGAGACCGAGATCGCGGCGTAGGGCCAAAAGCCAGCCACCTTTATGCGAGACTCCCAAGCAGCCTTACGCTGGATCGTTGAAGAGCTTGAGCGCCGCAGCATCCCGTTTGCTCTAGTCGGTGGCATCGCTGCCAATGCCTATGGTACGACACGGCCTCTAAACGATATTGATATCGATATCCCTGTTGCGTTCTTGTCTGTGTTGGCAAAAGAGCTTCAAGCCTTTAAGGCCTTTGGCCCCGAGCGCTCAGTGAGTGAGTGTTTTGATTGTGATCTACTTGGCTTTTCTTTTAAGGGGCAAGAGATCGAATTAAGCGCAGCCGAAACGATGAAGATTAGAGACTCATCAAGTGGCGAGTGGCTTGCGTGGCCGACTGATCTCTCAGCGATTGAGCACCGTGTAGTATTTGGAATATCTGTTCCGGTGATGGGTCAAAAAGAGCTTATCGCCTACAAACGCCTGGCAGGGCGCGAGACGGATCTTCTTGATATAGCGGAGTTGGAAAGGATTACCCCTGGAAACGGTTAATGCTCGACATATCGGCTCGCGGAGATTCCAGCTCCGCTCAAAAAGTTTAGGCTCAAGAAGGCACCCACGCATCGGGAACTGCCTTGGCATTTCTTAGCTTGCCATAGCGGAGCTGGAAGCTCCGCGCCCCACAGACACAGTCGGATATCACCGAGCAATTTTTGTAGGGGCGCCCCGTTTACCGCGGCGCCGACTATCGCTAACAGCCATTCCCGCAGCCCGCCGGTTGGTATCGTTTTGACAGTCAAATTAATGTCTTAAACTCTCGCTCACCGTCTTTGCGAACAAACTGCTTTTTTTTGCCCTAGAGAGATATACTAAGAGCCGTTTTTCGGGGATTATTGACCTGTTTGGCGCGCTGGTGAACACCTACTACCATGCGGGCTTGTTACGTAACGTAAGGACACACTATGAGTCGGAAAAAGAGCTTTCTTCC
>Ga0315904_10008457_pt1 | contig 13621 bp, 19 predicted proteins | sample LakEriMetagenome_6_FD_203529 | JGI IMG/M metagenome (GOLD analysis project Ga0315904, IMG submission 203529) | Freshwater fungal communities from buoy surface, Lake Erie, Ohio, United States - Buoy 12 MA120 | ecosystem: Environmental > Aquatic > Freshwater > Lake | place: USA: Lake Erie, Ohio... | reverse complement strand
CTTTCCATCCCCATGCTTCACATATATGAAGGAATTTGTTTTGACAAGGGTATCATCAAAATCAAATACTCTCAATTTTTTATTTTCTGCTTCGTTTATTTGTGAAAAAGGATTAACAAACGGATTAGAATATACTTTTCCAAACTCAACTTTCAAACCATTCCATAATCCTTGTATAAATCCGTTTTTAACCATTCAATAATTTCTTTTGCGATTTTTCTAACCTATGATTTTCATCAGTTAAAAATTCAACTTTAGTTCTCAATTCTGCAACTTCTGATGTCAATTTTAAAATTAACTCACGCATTTCATCTTTTTCTTCTTTACTCTCCGCTAACAATGCTTCAAGTTTTGCAATACGGTCTCTACAATCGGTTCTAATAAAATCATCTTCTCTTTCTCTACGTAGTGCACGTTTTTCATAGTATCTAAATGCGGTTGTTCCACCCAACACAGATATTGCGGTAATAAGTACGGTATATAAATTATCCATTTATTCTTCAGATTTTAATTCGTGATAGCCTGTGTTTGCTTGGTTTATGAATTGCATGGCTTGCGAAATATGGTCTGAAATCCAACCTGGAAGATTTTTTTCTTGTGTTCCTATTTTACCTTTTAGTTCTGTTGCATTTTTGATAATATCTTCTAGTTGCCCCATTCCCATACCAACTTCATGATCCATTTCAGGTGCTTCGTTCAATTTAAACTTTAGTACATCTGTCATTTTGTTGAAAACCTGCTCGCCACCATCTTCCCCAAGTCTATATGCACCTCCCAATTTTTCATAAATTTTTATTTTATGATTTGTTGGTAAGTTTCTTTCTGATATTTTTTTCCAAATTTTTGGATTTGTCAGCTCTAATTTCATATTGATTGATTTATACCAATATAAATATTAATTTTTATTAATAAATTAACTGTTAACTAATATTATTTAATTCTATTGAGAATGCTTTATTTGATTGATTTTTAAATTCCTCTTTTCTATCAATACGTTTAATTATCAAATCGTAATGCTTTCTATCTCTATATATATAATTCTCACAAACTATATAGTTCTTTAGTTTAAACTGATATATGTTTGCTCCTTTTTGATTTAATTTTTCAATTCCCCACATTAAAAATGTATCATCGGGTCCATACGCCCCCATTGATTCGGGTAAAGGTATCCTATCCAATAGTGATTTTGAAAGGAGTGTAAACCAACCAGCCCCAAATTTCGTTCTAGGTTGTCCTGGGACATTATTTACAACCGTCACTAACTCCACATCACCAACTACTCCACTTTCTGCAAATGGGTTATTGGTTTTACAATAATCCAATGGTTTATTTAAATAGTTTTCGTTTACCAAACAATCCCATGTCGTATCCCAATATTTAACTATTTCAGGTGTAATAAAATACTTGTCAATATTATCGGCATCTTTGATTCTATCTATACTCGTCTCCATATAATAAAGAATCTTATCATCGAAACAAATATCCGAATCTAACCAAATAAAATGCGTCGCATCTTTACACTCTTTATGTGCAAATCTTTTACATTGAAAAGCGCCAATTATTTCTTCTCTGATTTGGTAAGTTGCCTTTGCTGCCCAAGCCGTTAGTGGTTTCAATGAATTGAACCTATCTATAAAAAACTGCTTATCTACTTTTGAATTTTCCCAATCAAATAGGTAATCGGAAACTGAAAATGAAATATAAAATTCGTAGTTGCTACCATCTACGAATTTGGATGCTTTATTTAAATCAACCAATACTCTTTCCAAATCATCCAACTCATGTGGCATTACGAAAGATGTAATAACTATTTTTTTCACTTGTATTTATTTTCTATTATTTTTTTTAGTTCATCATTTCTATCATATTGATGCACTAACGTATATAATTCACCATTTGAATTTTTAATTTCACTACCATCTATCGTTGGTAATTTTTCGGTATACGACAATGAATCACCCTTCTTTAATTTTAAATGCAATTGTGCAGCAAACCCTTCTTGTTGTTTTACAAATTGAACTTTATCTTTCCATTGGTGCATGTTGATTAATATATTATATGCAGCCTGGTCTGCTAATTGTTGTGGATTCGATGTTGTCAAACTCCATCTATAAATGTCGATAAATAAATCTCTAATAGCCTCTTTCTTTCCAACGATAGTTCCTGCACAATGTATTTCTTTGTTTTGTAACCATTCCCATTCCATTGGAAAACTGGTTCCTGCATTCAACCTTGCCCACTCTTCATCCCCAAATTTTAGGGATTCACTAAACGCCAATATATCTTTTTTCATATTTTTTTCCAACCATTCGACTGGATCTTTTTGAAATACAATATCTTTGACATCAACCCAAATAATTACGTCAGTTTCATATTGCCAAAGAAGTGCATACATATCTCTAAATCTCTGAAGGATTATATGCTGTTGCTGTTCTGATTGTACAATCATCCAACCATTTTCATTCAGATATTCAATTACATCGGCTGAAACATTATAAACTAACATTAATTTTTCACCACTATACCCCGATTTATTGATGGATTCTACAAATGGTTTGATTTGCGTAACTCCATAGTTTGTTAAGGAACTTATAATTGTATATTTCATCTTCTTCCGTATTTTTGCCAATCATTATGCATAAATAAACCATCACCATGAGCTACTTTAAAATTTTGTTTAGCCCACCAAACGGCAACCTCTCCTTCGGATGTTATGTAACCATCTTTAATAAAAGATTTACATAGATTTATGTAAAAATCCTTTTTATACATACATGGGTTGTTTGTCCAGTTCCCATATCTTGATGATGAAACATAAAAATTTTTGTACTTTTCTATAAATTGTGAAAATTCTTTTTCAGGATGTTCAATCCAATGAAGGCAATCTAATAAATGTGGATATTTCATTTGATAATAATCATCGAAAAATTCCAATTCTTTTCCTCTATATTTAATTATGCTGAAATGTGGATATCCGGGATTAAAACGATGTCGATATCTTACACATTTAAAGTCCTCATCCAATAATTCTATACCTTCCTTCAAATGTACGTATGTTTTTTCGGAACTTTCAATCAAATTCCAATCATGTTCTAATAACAATATATTATCATGCTTACAATTTTCTGCAAGCTTTAATAACCCCATACCAATTCCTATATTATTATTTAAACCAATAATATCTAATCCAAAATGTTTTGCTATTTGATAGTCTTGTTCATTAAATTCCTGAAACAAAATAGTAACATCATCCACCATATCAAACAATCCATTTTGATAATACGTTGTCAATGTATCAACTAATACTTGACCACTATGCCAACTCAATATCCCTACACTAATTGGTAACTTTTCCATAATTTATTTTTTAATATAACTTCCCCATATGAAGAAGTTTGCATTTTTATTATTAAATTCTTCTAAACCATTTTCAACAATTGCATCTTTAATTACATCATATTCCGTTTCGAATCCATAAGGCCATTGCCAATATTCTGTTGCGATTTTCCAACTCTGTTCATCTTGCTTATAATCATGTAAAATAACGACATCATCCTTTTTAAGATATTTGGAAAATTCATTAAATTCTTTTGTTTTATTTCCACCATCACATATTAATAGTGTTCTACCTGGCTTATTTATCAGTTCTACTATTTCATTATAGTATTTTTCTTCAAAACAATCTCCGATTCTAAAATCAATATCATTTCTTTGTTGTTTTGCCATATTAATAGATGGTTCTATATCATATGATGTAAATTTTGCACTATCTTTTTTAGATTCAAAAATATAACTAGATAACCCACCATTGTAAGAACCAATTTCTACTATATTATCAAAGTTACTTAAAAAATCTTTATTAAAAAATAGATAAATTCCCAATACTTGTGATATTTGAATACCATTATAATAATTTAATCTATAAAATGGGTGAGATGCGTGCCAATTTGTTATTTCTGAAAATTGTATTTTATCACTTATATGATTATTTAATAAGTAATTTAGCATTTGCGAATAAAAATCAAAGTTTTGTTTCATATTGTTTATTTTTTATTTTTTCCCACTCTATTCTATCTTGTAGTTTTACATCTTCAAATTTACCTTCGCCTATTGTTGTTGACATTTCAGTTTGTACTGTAAAATTATGTAAAACAAACTTTGGGTTTGGATTTATTTGGACGATAAAATCATCGTTGTACCAAATTCGTAATTGATCTGGGATAGGCCACCAATATTTCTTTTTGGTTATCAAAAAGGATGCCCAACCCCAAGGACGTGTACCTACTAATGGTGTTACGTATGGGTTTTCTTCATATTCTTTATGGTAGTTATCCGATGCTTGTCCCATAATTCCCTCTATTTCTGTCGTTATTCCAAATATGTTTGGATTAAAGTTAACATCATCGTTACATATAGCTATGTGTTCGTTTCTAGCAAGCTCTACACCAAAATTCCAAGATGTAGCAATATATAAGTTTTGTTTTGGTTGAACCAATTTTACTTTATCCAACGGTGGTAAATTTTTTGAAAATTTAGCCGCATTATCTATCAAAATAATCTCATCAACAAAATCCGAACCTATTAAATCAAAAAGTAATTTATACAAACGTAGTGATTGCCACAACGTTGGGATTATAACCGAATATTTTTTCATATTTTATTTTTTCCAAAAAGAATAAATTCCATTATCCAACTCATACGATGGCCATACAAACCTATCTCGTTTTGGTTGTTGTTGGGCCCATGTCCACATCTTTGTGAGACCATCTTTTAAAGTGGTTTTGTGTTCAAATCCCAATATATCAATTGATTTTTGAAATGTAGGGATTGAATTTTTTACTTCGTGCCTTCCTTCTTTATAAACAACTTCTCCATCACCTATAATGCTTCTTAATAGTGAATTTGCCTTATTTATACTCCATTCTTCAACTCCACCTAAATTAATTATTTGCTTTGAGGCATCGGATAATATTGCAGACTTCCACAATGGTTCAATTATATCATCAATATAACTGAAGGCTCTTGTTTGTTCCCCATCTCCGAATATTGTCATTGGTTCACCATTTAAATACTGATACATCCATATCCCCAATACGTTGCGATATTTATCCCAAATATTTTGTTTGATACCATAAACATTATGAGGTCTAATTATACACCAATCTAAACCATGTTGCTCCCCTGCTATTTGAATATCCATCTCACACCCATATTTTGCAACACCATATGGGTCTATTGGTTTTGGAACTTGAATCTCATCAAAAATTCCACCATCGCCATGTCCATATACTGCTAATGTTGAGGTAAATACCAATCTTTTAACATTGTGTTTAATACATTGATTTATAATTCTAGCAGTTGCAACTAAATTATTTTCATAATTGTATTGTCTTATAAATGGTGATAATCCTTCCGCCGCATATGCTGCAAAGTGGAATACATAATCAAACTTATGAACCTCAAAACAGTTTTCAATTGGATGGTCTACCAAATTCATTTGCCAAAATTCTACATTTGGATGAATATTTTCTTTATATCCACCACTCAAATCATCTATGCCGACCACTTTAATATCTGGATGATTTTCTACAATCCAATCTGCCAACCTACTACCCAATAAACCCGCAACGCCGGTGATTAATACTTTCATATTTTATAATTTTAAAAAATTTTCTACCGATATTATATTCATAAGTTTCCACTTATGTAAATTATAATATGTGTATGTTAAATAGTTTTCATCAGTTATATGTGGAATATTTGTTCCTGGTTTAATTAAACCACAACCTAAATCGGTATCTATTACTTTAATATCCAAATCAATTCTTTTTACTCTTAATTCCGCAATTGCCTTCCAAACATCACCCGTCCACACTCCACCATGGTCATCTCGTTGTTGCATATGTTCGGTAGTCGGTAAGCAATCGTGGCAAACTATTATGCCATTTTCTGATAAGTGTTTTAGTGAATTTTCTATATCTTTTAAAACTTGATCATTATGATGCAATCCATCAATAAATATAATATCATATTTTACATCATCTGAAATTGATTCGAAATACTCATCGGAAGTTCCAATGAATGTTACCGGTCCTCTCGGAAACGGGTCGATAGAAACTTTATGTTCTGTAAGTATTTTATCAAAATTGGATGTTGGATCTTGTGTTCCAACTTCCAAATATGATTTATACTCATATTTTTTAATCAAATGATTTATTAAATCCCATCTAAATAAATAACTCATAAGCTTTTATTAATTTATCCACTACTTGTGATTGTGTATAATTTTCTAATACTTTTTTCATTCCGTTGTGCGCAATTCTTTCCCTCTCCTCCTCATTATCCGTATAATAATTTATCTTTTCTATACAGTCAAACATATCATTATACAAAACTATTTCTTCACCTTCAACAAACACTTCGCCCAATCCTCTATTTTCAGGCAATCTATCTGTAATAACTAATTTACCACAGGCCATCCCTTCAAATATTCTTCTCGTAATTTCACCCCATCTACTATTTTGAATAACTACCAAACCACTATTAAGAAATTCCGTATGTTCTTTCGGTCCCATACCATTTTTATTTCCAATTGCACCCTCTCCCCATTTAGTCAAATAATCTAAAAACTCCGAACCACCCGGTCCTCTTGTTGTAACCGCTGTATATTTTGGTTCTAAATTTAATGGAAATTGAACAGTAGTATCCGCAAAGTGGTTTATCCAATCCGCATTTATACCTCTATTTCTATACTCAATTGCAGACTGTTTATCGGGTGTAATTGTGTAGTGAAACCGATTTGCTTTTGGATAGTTTCTTTCAAAATTCTGTGGATCATCTCCACTTTCTTGAATCCAAAATGCATTTGGTTTTAAATTTTTATCTAACCATTTAGAATCGAATCTACCCCAATCTAAAAACATAACAATATCGGTTGGTATATCTTGTTGAATCCATAATTGTAATTGAGAATCATCTCCATTTGGTATTGGAATGATATCAGTCTCCCATCCTCTTTTTATAAATTCATTACGAATTGCCAAAGGCATAGACCATTCTTCTCCTCTATAATCAAATATAAATGTTATTTTCATAACGTATCGTAATAATTATTTTGTTTTTCCTGTCTTTCAATTGTTTTTGGATGTCGGATACAATATACTTCATCTCCAGGAAATGATGTGTAATTTTCAAAACCAACTATCCTTTCATGTACCTTACCATTCCAACCAATGGTTTCCGAATTTTTATATATACGAGTCTGAACATCTGGGAAGTTCACCCACCCTTTTTCATTTACTCTCCAACCCCACTTTTGTATATGGTTTTCGGTTAACCCTTCTACCGTATTGATTCTAGGTACAACAATCATATCTTTATCAATATTGTTATCCAATATATCCTCCAAATTAACAATAAGATTTGGGTCTAAAAACTCATCTGCATCCAATTGGAATATCCACTCTCCATTACAATTTGAGTTAAGAAAGTTTTTCCATTGAGCAAAATCATTATTGAATTCCGATTCAATTAGTGTAATGTGATCGGAATTTGCTTGTAGTTCCAAATACTCTACCATTTCGGTTGGTGATTTTGGGGTATCTAATAACACCACTATTTCAGAATTTTCTCCTTTATAGTTTAATAACTGTGTAACTAATCTTATAATTTCTTCATGCTCATTACAAGCCGTAATTGCGTAACTTAATTTCATGTTTAACTATTTGTGTAATGCCAACTACCACTTTGCAAATTGTTATATGTAACAGATGAAACAAGGCCGGTTCCCGTAAGAACTCCGGTTCCACCGATACCAATCTGTACTCCCTTTGGTTCATCGCTTACTTTTTCTAATTCTTCTTTTAATCTATCCCATCCTTCTGGGGTAAGATTAAAATTGTGGCTTCCCGCAACAAATCCTTTTAACCAAATAACAAATTCTTTTGATGTCATAAATTATTGATTTCTTTTTTGTGATTTTGTATCTATTCCAACTACGTTTTTACTTTTTGGCGTCAATTCATTTACATCCATTGTTAGTTCTATTACCTTATTTAATCCACTTATCTTATATGTTCTATAAGATTCTTTTGTTATTGTAGGAACTTTACTAACAACTTTTTCATATATAGATTTCGCATTACCTCTCATTTGCAATCTCTCCGTCTCTTCGTTTATAAATTTACCAAAGAATCTTTTTATTACATTTGGATTTACATTTGATACTTTTACACAATGTATTATATCCTTTGCTTTTGATACAAATAATGTAAATACTATCGGTGCGGTTGTTTCTGTGAATCTCTTTTTATCACCATCAACATATTCATATTCCTTTATTAAGTAAAACTTACCTCTTACCATTTTTTCAGGAACAACTATATTTCTATCATCTATAGATTTTCTATATATGGGATTGTAATTACTCATTATTTATTCAACATTTTCAATTTTGGTAATTCTAATTTTTGAAACATCGGTTGTTTTTTGGTATAAACACCATACTTGCTCAAAATACTATCAAACAATTTAGTCATGTTTGATAAACTGAAGTTTTGTTTGTTTTGTTTACCCAATTGAAATGCTGCTATTTTATATTTTTCATAATTTTTATAAACATCCTTGATTTTAGTCAATGCTTTGGATATATTTACATTAAACCATTGTGATTCTTTTAATAAGAATTGGTCTGCTGCGGAATCGTGTACATTTTTTAGTTCACCCTCCAATAACACTGCTCCATCTTTTAAGAAGTCCAAGTGGCCACTCCAATTTGAAACTATTATAGGTTTGCCTGTTAAACTAAATTCTAACATAGGTCTACCAAATCCCTCTCCTTTTGTAAAGTTTATCATTGCTTTTACTTTCGGATGTTCATACAATCCATTCATTTGTGATTGTGTTAAATCACCATGTAATAAATATACCGAAACTTTACCATAATCTTCACCTAGAGTGTGTCTTATTTTTTTAACAAGTTCTTCTCTACCCATAACACTAAACCCTGCGGAAGATGTTTTCAAAATTAGTGCCGGTTTTACTTTTTCATTTTTAAAAGCAACGGCAAATGTTTTAATCATCATTCCGACATTTTTTCTATCTTCACCCAAATCACCTTTTAACCAATGCCCCACAAATAGAAATGCAAAATCTTCCTTTACTTCATCCAATTCGGAAATATTAGCAACAACATCCGTTCCAAAATCGTTTTCATCAAATCCTTCAAAAAGAACCTCAATTGGTCTTTCAATTCTATGTTGCTTAATAAGTTGCCCAGTATCTCTACTTGCTTCATTAAAAACTGTCGATGCGAGTATATTTTTTGAATGTTCGGATGGAACTATAATCATATCCATTCTATTACATCCCGCAATCCAATCTATGGAACAATGCGTAGTTTCAATACCAGCGGTTATTCCTATATTATAATATCCGATTTGTTGAAATTCATTCGGAACCGTAACTTGCATATAGATGTCTGGTTTTGATTTTACCTCTGGTATAATATTATCTACTATCCATTTATGAAATTCGTTATCATAATTAAGTGCATCCATCGGAGTCATCCCCCATCGAGTACTAATAATTTTTATGTCAAATTTGTCTAATTTATACAAAGAATGTAATAAATCTCTACTATGATCACCATATCCACTTCTAGTAGATACCGGTGCCTGAAATACTAATGTTGGTTTCATATTGTAACTAATTGATATTTTTTACGTGGTTTCCAATTTTTAAATGCATTTTCCATTCCATCTACCAATGATTGGCACATATATTCTCTACTCAAATTTCCCTCACCTAACATCCATTCTCTTCCTTTTAATCCTGCTTCTTTACGTTTTTCTCTACCCATGTCGTACCACTCTTTCAATAAGGGTGCCACATCTGCAAAATCTACTCTATCATCGAAAATGTATGGTGTTGGAACCGATCCCGTAGTTGATCTAACTGGCCATGTCGGTTTAACCCACTCTCCCCAAGTTACATTGTTCTTTTTAGATTTATCATGTAAAGAACCAATATCAACGTAATCATCTGCGGTAAATAGTTTACCTGTCTTTTTATTTCTAAATCCACATTGATCCTGCATGCCACCTGTAACATTTACGATTATAGGCGTACTTGCCATTACACTTTCCGCAGTTGCTAAACCAAACCCTTCATTGGATGCCAAGTTAATTGTAACATCTGCTAAATTATATAAATAATTTAATTCCGTTTCCGTATATCTGTTTGGTGCGAATATAATCTTTGCATCCGGCATTAAATGCTCTGCGGTTCTTGGTAAATCAGTACCATGTTCTTCTACCGGTGTTGTATGCATTAATAAACAAACCGAATCTCTTTTTTCCACAGGAAGAGATTTTCTAAACTCTTCAAACGCCAACATAACATCTATCGGTTGTTTTCTTCTAATATTTCTATTAGACCAATACAAAACAAATTCGTACTCTTTATCTCCGAATATACTTTTTTTGAATTCAGTAGGTACATCAACAGGTTTATAATCTTCGGAATTAATACCATGTGGAACATAACTCACTTGCCAATCTTGCAATTTATTCCAATATTCTTCTTTATCCCATGTACCAACTCTCTTAACAATACCATATGTTTGTTTAGAAATACACCCCAACCAATCACAACTTTCGTAATAATCTCTGTTATATTTTGGGTCTGGCAAATCATCCCAAATGTGATAGAAGAATAGGGGTACTGATTGGCGAATTTCATGCTCCATTTCATATAACCAAATCCAATATCTTGGGTCTGTAAAATGAAGGATTGCGTCAGGCCTTTCCGTCATAATTAATTGACGAATTATATCAGGATTACCATACCCATCAAATGGAATAATTCTTACGGATGCATCCTTTACACCCGTTCTATTCCTAACATCTTCACTTAAATCTAAAATTTTCCCATTGTCAGGATGCTTAATTGCTGCACCCAATTGAATCCAATCGTACTTGTCTACCGTTCCTAAAACTAATTGTTTAGAAACGTTTGCTATACCGCTGGCCATTCTTAAATCATCGGATAATAACAGAATTTTCTTTTTTGCCATAACTTATTTTATAATTTTAATCAATTTTTATAACTAATAGATTTTTTGCCGGTTCTAAAAGGAAAACTTCTCCTTTTAAAATGGTAATAATAGGACCAATATAATTTAAAACAGGTTCATAGTTTCCAGGAGTAATATCTTCAATAATATAATATCCACCTTTATTCACTCTATGCATTAAATTATATGCTGTTTTTATTTGAGATAGTGCATCGTGATCACCATCATCAATAATAATATCAAATGTAGAATCGCCCAAAGTCTTATTACATTCAATTCTATCTTGTGAATTAAATAGATATGTGGTTATTCTATCATCGGAAAATTGTGTATCTTCTTGTATATCACCGCCATATACCTGTGCATTTGGAAAATATTCTTGCCAAACTCTTAAAGATGCTCCTGGCATATATGATTCTAATCTGTTTGTTTTCCAATCATGCATTGAACTTTTTGCATCTGGAATAATTGTTCCCAATCCAATTTCTAATATACTCTTTACTTCCGATTTTATTGGTTCGAAAACGGTACTGTACGTATTTGTGTATCCACTTGCGTTTTTATCACTGCCGTACTTGTCAATCAATTCTACTAACATAACTTGTTTTAAATAATTATTATTCTTTTAATTTTTTCCGTCACAATGTTTACCTAAAAATTCACACCAATCACATAACTTGGATGGTTTTTTTGAATACTCAACATCGATACGATAATTACCATCGGTATCAAATACACTATCTACGAATTCCTTAAATCCATTCCACGCCTTATTAACCGAAGGTTTTCCATTTGCTGGCACATGCCTACTAATTCTATGCGTTGGAATATCCTCTCGTATCTGAACTTTTCGTTTTAGTATGATGAATTCAACATCAATCATATCCATTGATATGTTTAACATTTCAGAATAAAACTTCTTGTATAGTAATATCTGTGCATTTTTTACAGGATCCTTTTTTTGATAATCGCTCCAACCCCTAGTTGATGTTTTGAAATCCATTATTTTATAACGATTATTATAAGTATCTTTTGTAATCAAATCTATGAATCCCAAAAAATTTACGTTATCTGATATTTTTGTATTTATTGGTTGTTCAATTGCAACTAACTCATCATGTTTCAAAGAAAAAAACTTATTGAAGTTTTTAGATTTCTGAAACCAATCCAATAAAACATTTCCATCTTCTAAAAATTCAACAAGTTCTTCCTTTGTACATATATCAACTTCACCGTTGTTAGACTCTTTCAAATATAGTTGCCGCATTCTCTCTTTTAAGAAATGCTTTAAATCCATACTCTTATCTGCCTGCGATTTTGAAATCCTCAAACATATTTTCAGATATTCCTGCAATGTTTCATGCATTGCTGTTCCGAATACGGAATGTATATTTGATGTGGATTCCGATAACCCATCTATATATGCTAACTTATATTGCTGTGGGCATGTGCTCCACATACTATATTGTGAAAATGATACTCTTGCCATATATGTAATATAACTAAATTTTTTGTATTTATCAAATTTTTAATTTCAATTTAGTTATTTGTTTTTTATCTGTGCCATATTTTTCACAAATGTATTTGATATGCTCTCTACCTTCCCTGGTAGAGTATAGAACTTCAATATATTCTAATGATTCCTTTTCAGAACATTGGTAATCCTTTTTAATTAAATCAATTAAAAATTCTTCGTATTTATCTGCAGATTTACCTTTGATGTATTTCAAAAAATATTTACCCTTCGGAATTACACTTATATACAACTTATACATTTCCTTTGGTTCTAATGTTTGGGTCAAAGGAAGTAACGTTGCAATTAATTCAACCCATTCAGGTTTCATAGAAAGAAATCGGTTAATCATAAAATTACTCCACGATTTCAAATCTTCCTCTGAAAGTTTATCAAAATACTTTGGGTCTTGTTCTGCAGTTATTGCGGTAATATGGTCAAATATCTTTTTTGCAGCCACTATTAATCTAATTTAGATTCTTTTAATTCATCTGGTAACATATCATTCAATGGTTTACCACATTGTGTACAAAGAAATACCTGTATCGGAATAACGGTATCCATTGGTGATCCTGTTAGTATTCTTGATACTTTACGAAACTTCATTCCATCCATAAATGTATCGTTTCCACACTCACATAACATTTCTCTTGCATCTGTTAATTTAAAATTCGGTGGTAATTGTGGGCCACCCATCATATTCTGTTCCATTACTTTATAATATTTAAAATTTGAATAATTGTGCTCATAAACACTATCTCTTTATCTACAACTAACGCATCTTTCGATAAACCATCCGCAATAGTTAGTATAACATTTGCAGTATTACCACTTGCATAATCATCTACCTTGTCGTATAACATTGAATACATTTCCGAATAATCGTTTAGATGATTATCCGCAACCGCTTGTCTTATTTTCAAAAATAGATTTCTCTTATCATCATTTGATTTCAATAAATCTATTAACTTTGTTTGAAAATTACTTTCAACCATCACTTGGTGGTCTACTTTCAATTCTCCCTTTGCAGATTG
>Ga0315904_10008456_pt1 | contig 13621 bp, 12 predicted proteins | sample LakEriMetagenome_6_FD_203529 | JGI IMG/M metagenome (GOLD analysis project Ga0315904, IMG submission 203529) | Freshwater fungal communities from buoy surface, Lake Erie, Ohio, United States - Buoy 12 MA120 | ecosystem: Environmental > Aquatic > Freshwater > Lake | place: USA: Lake Erie, Ohio... | reverse complement strand
TCTTCCAGTAATTAATAGCATTCATAGCAAAAGGAACAACTTCTTTATTATCAGCAAATAATTCCATACTTTTCTCTATGAAAAATATTTCACCATTATAATCCCCACAGGTATAAAAAAAATATCCTAGATTATTCATTGTCACACATAAATCTCGAGTGCAGTGTATTTTCTCTCCAATTTCATTGGCTTTGATCAAGTCTTTTTCGGCTTCAGAAAATTTCTGTTGGCGAATTTTTGCCTGTGCACGACTATTTAAAGTTCTAACATAACGAACAAAATTATTATTATTAATATATATATCAATCGCTGTATCATAAAAAGCTATCGCTTTGTCATATTCTTTTTTGCGAACCAATATAATTCCTTGACTACTTATAGAATCTGCATACATAAAATCATCTTTGATCTGCTTAGAAATAGATTCGACTTCTTTTAGAATTTCTATTGATTCTTCGTTCCTTTCCCGCTCACGTAGGAGATAGGATTTAACAATCAAGAGTCTTCCTTTGAGAGACAAAGATAATTGTTCGGCTCTTTCTAAAACTAGATCACACCAATGCTCGAGTTCACTTAGATATCTTCTTCGACGAAGGAAAAAATCAAGGTTAAGAAGATACTCAGCAAAACGCTGAGGTGTTTGATAATACATTAACTCCATGGACGCTCGGATAAGATCAAAGTCAGTATCCAGAATCGTGAAAATCACCTGCTCTTTTTCTGTATCCAGATGCTCCGCACACCGACACGAAAGATCAATACAGTAGGTCAATAAGCCTTCTTGAGCCGCTTCTTGCTCAGCAGTAGCCTGATGAAGACGTTCTTGCGCAAAAATTCGGACGATACTAAGCATTCGCCAGCGGTCATTCGATTCTTTTCGCAAGAGAGATTTTTCTTCCAGGGCTAGCAACCACTCCCCAATCTCGGGCTCCTCACAGACAGCTCTTGCGGCCTCTAAGTTAAAGCTACCGGGCAAGACGCAGAGCCGTAGAAAGTGGCCTTGCTCTTCCTGATCGAGGAGGCTAAACGACCACTCTAGAGCCCTACGGAGCGTGCGTTGACGCTCCGGGACATCACGGGTTCGGGTGATAAGAAGGCTCAGGGCATCGTCGAGACGAGACTCGATTTCCTCCAATGAGAAAAGGCGGCGGCGGGCGGCGGCAAGCTCGACGGCAAGGGGCATCCCCTCTAGGCGCTGGCAAATGCGACCGATACACGCCATATCGGCTTCGGAAAGAGAGAGCCCCGGCTCTGCTTGAAGCGCTCTCTCAATAAACAAGCGCTCCGCCTCAGCAAGAACCAGAGGAGGCACTTCAAAGCGCCACTCGCCGGAGAGAGAGAGGAGGGCTTGTGAGGTCACCAGGCAGGTGAGTTCGGGAGCCTGGCGCAAAAGCTGGGCGACGCGGGAAGCGGCAGCCAGAGCGGTCTCAAAGTTATCCAGTACCAGAAGGGCACGGCGCTCGGCGAGGGCTTCGATAAAGTTCACCCGGCTATCGCGAATGGCGAGCCCCATCGCTTCAGCAATCGCATGGACAAGCCCTCCTTCCTCCTGCACCTCAGCGAGCGGGACGAACCAGACACCATCGGGATAGCGCTCTGCTAGCTCAGCGGCCACCTGAAGCGCAAGACGGGTCTTTCCCACTCCTCCAGGGCCGGTGAGTGTCACCAGCCGCTTTCCGCTCTCCAGCAGCCCTCGAATCGCGGCTAGATCGGCCTCACGCCCCAGCAGCGGGCTAGGCTCTAGCGGCAGGTTGTGGTTGCGAACCCGAAGTGTCCGAGGCGGTAAGTCACAGAGAGGAACACCGGGCGCATCCAGCCGGTAGAGAGTCAGGGTCATGGAGAGATCCCGCAGGCGGTGCTTTCCCAGTGGCATAACCGGCGCTGGAGTAAAAGAGACGAGCTCCTCGGGAAGGAGAATCTGTCCGGGCTGTGCCGCCTGCATCAGCCGTAATGCCTGCCCCGGTGCCACCCCAAAGTAGCCCTCTTGCACGCGCTCCGCACTCCCTTTGAAAATACCAATACGCGCCCGAAGGGGCACTGTGCCTTCTGGCCAGAGCCGGTAAAGCAGAGCCTGTTGCACCGCGACGGCGGCGGCACACGCTTCTTGTGGCGTTGCAAAGGCCGCACGCACGCCCTCCTCCACGCCTGCCTGTTGCCGGTAGAGAAAGCCCCCGTGACGCTCCAGAGCCGCGCAGACAGTCTGCTCAAACGCCGCGATCCCTGCTCGCGCCCCCAGAGGATCAGGAAGCTCCGTATCGGCGGCTAGGAATGTCGGCTCAGAGACCAGAGGATAGGTCTGCGTGCGGGTTGGCTGGGTGAAAACATCCCCTTGCAAGAGTGCCTTCGCCGCCGCCTCAGCGAGTGTGGAGACGTTTTCGGGACAGAGCAGCGTCACATCGTGTGCCGCGAGAGACTCCGCCTTTGCCCCGATCCAGCCCACCGACTTGAGAGTCCCCTTGAGCAGCGCTCCCGTCGCGCCCCAGGCAGGGTTTAGTGGCCGCTCCGTCAGAGCAGAGAGCATTGCCAGAAAGAGTGGCAGCCCGAGTGAGTCCCCCACGGCTTCCTCCGCCTGCTCTACCGCGTAGAGGAGCCGGACAGGGCGAGGCGGGGGCAGTCCCACTTGCTCAATCAGCCGAAGCGCTTCCGTGAGAGCCGCCTCCGCGCTTTGCCTCACATCGGCGCTTACCAATAAGATTGGCTCGGGGTCAGGCCAGCCGGTCGTGGCTAGGTTCTCGACAGGGAGCGCGGCAACAGCCACACGGCATGCCACTGCTTTCTGCTCCGCAGGACGGTAGAGTGCCCCCCAGAGCATTCCCAGGCAGGGGATATTCTTGTCAAGAAGCCCCACAGCGGCGTTTTGGAGCGCCCACTGCTGGCTGTCCAAGCTCAGAAACTCTCCCGCGCAGGGCAAGAGCGGATCGGCAAGATACGGAGCCAGCTCTGGGTGCTCCAGCGCCTTCAGAGCCAGCCAGACCAGAGTGGGAGCTGCTGCGGCTGTCGGAGCGCCCGTGCGCCGCTCCAGTAGTGCTTGTAGCCGCTCTAGCGCCTTGGGTGGCATTCTACTCCCCTACCAGCGCCACACCCAGCAAGCCCACGGCCCCACGAACCGTTGGGGCAGGCTGCTCCCACAGACCACGCCCCTCCGCATTCAGAGGAACCGTCACCAGCCACAGATCAAGAACCCCCTCTTCCTGAAGCGCCAGAGTCGCCGCACTCACCTCCTCGGTGAGAAAGCCTTCCGCCTGGCTGGCATCCACCAAAAAGCGCAGCCGAGGCGGGTTTTCAGGAAGCTGATGGATCTCGATATGCATGCCATCAACATCAAAAACATCGCGCTGAACGTGCAGGCTTTCGGCGGCGGCGGCCAAGGCCGGGGCGAGTGCTGAGAGGCGCACGGAGCGTCTCTGCAGAAGAAAGCTTCGTCGGAGAGTGCCACGGACTGCGGCGAGCCAGCTTGGTGAGGGGGCCACTTGGCTCTCCTGAAACTCCCGCCCCACACGCCGCGCAGCAACCTCCATCCCCTCGGTGAGTCGGGCAAGCCGTGCAGGAGCGAGCTGAGGAAGGGGTTCTTCGTCGGCCTCTGCCTCGATGGCATCCACAGAGCGCAGCAGCGTGAGACGTCGCTGTAGCGCGGGATCGTGTAGGGCGGCAGCAAGCACCAGGCGCTCGGTGAGCACATCCGCGCTCCCCTCAGCCACAGCGATAATCTGTTCGTTCGTAATTTTCATGGTCTTCTATCCCGCCAGCAGTCCCAGCTCGTAGCGCAGCACGCTCAGTTTCCCCCGATCCGCAATATTCGTCTCACAGAGAGCACTCACTGCGCTCATTAGCTCGGCCTCACCTGCTTCGGGCTGCGCGGCCACCGCTTCTAAAGTCGCCCAGTCAGACTTCGAGACCCCGAGCAGAGCGATGTAGCGCTCGAAAAGACTTGCCGCAGCCCGATCCGAGAGCACCTCATTCTGGTAGAACTGCGCCAATATGAAGAGCACGTAGCCTTGATAGTGCCGCGCACGCCGCTTGGGCTTCTGCGAGCAAGCGGCCTTAAACGCCTCTTCCCCTGCAAAAAGGGCCCCGATTAGCTTCTGGCGCTGACCTGACTCCAGCCAGAGAAGCCCTTCACCCAGATCGCTTCCTCCCTCCGCAACTTGCTCCGCCTGTGCCTCGTCGTAGCCCTTCTCATCGCGGCCTTCCGCACGATCCAGCATGTCTAAAAAGCGCTGCTTGATCATTCGCATCAACAGCCGCCGGAGATGCTCAAAGGTCCCAATGGCCTCCCCCGCAGGCTCGGTAAGATAGCGAAGCGCTCGGAGCCAAGCATCTTGCAATAGATCGTCGCCCTCCAGCCCCAGCGGACGCCACGACGAGCGGATCAGCCGATCAGCATAGGCCACCAGTGGTTCCCGAAGCGAGGTGATATACGGTGCGGCAGCCCTATCAATCGCGGTGGACTGCCCGGAGCGAAGTGCCTTGCGGAGCGCAACAACTCCCTCTTCTGCATGTAGTACGGTTGACATAGGCGGATTCTGATAGAGACTCAAAAAATATTTTGTATTTTTTTCGACAGGAGCGCGTCAATCTCCTCCAGAGGGACCTGAGACGCCCCCCCCAGCCGCCGACAGTGGCAGGCTGCCGCCGCACTGGCGAAGTCAACGGTCTTTTTGAGCAGCCAGCTCTGAAGTAGCCCATAGCAGAGCCCGGCGCGAAAAGCGTCCCCTGCTCCCGTCGTGTCCAGAATATCGAAGCTGGGATAGGCAGGGTAGTGCCACGAGCCCGTGTCATCGGTGACAGTTCCTCCTTCGTTTCCTTGGGTAAAAATCTCGACGCGGGCTTTGGACTTTGTCAGTTGAGCTGGGCCAAAGCGACGCAGTGACTCGGGGCTATACTGCAGCAGTGTGGCGACTGCGGCCACTTCCGGCACGTGGGCAAAGTCCATTGCGACAACAGAGCAGCCAAGTGCAGCCGCACGGAGCGCGGTCTGGAGGGCACTTGTTCCCAGGTTGGGGTCTACGGCGACAACGGGCTTATGGGCAAACAGCGCCTCCGGCACGGGTGGAGCGACCGCTTGTGCAAAGCCACGTCCCTGCATCTGCCGCTCACCATCTTGGCCAATGCAAATCTCACAGACGGGAGTAACGGCACTCGGATCATCCGGGATATGCGCCCGGGAGAGCCCAGCCATATCTATCAGCTGGCGCAGGCGCTCCCCTTCAGCATCCGTCCCAATGGCCGTTCCTACCAGCGCAACATCTACGCCCCAGCCGGACAGCTGGTAGGCCGTGTTGAGCGCCTCCCCACCGGGAAACTCCTGCCATCGGGTTGTGCCAAAAGGCAGGAGCCGATCCAGCGCCACGGTTCCGTAGACCACCACCTGGGGTTGTGCGCTCACAGCTCCAGCTTGGCGAACCGATCTTCGGTGGGGTTGTTCTCACGGCGGAGGTTTTCGTAGGCTAGGTTGACGCGCTCCAGAATCCGGCGTGCCTGAGCCTGCTCATTGGAGCCCTCAGGGAAGCGCTTGGGATCGCTCCGGCGCAGCAAGTCCTCGTAGGCGGCCTGCACCTCCCCTAAACTCGCCCCCGGAGACAGATTCAGAACACGATAATCAGCGGCCAAGGGGTTGGTGTCCACAGGCAGCGACACAGGCGCAGAGACCGTCGCCGCCGGTGGAGTCAGCTCCTGGCGCGACTCCAGCTCCCGGCGAGCGCTGGCGATCTTCTCTTCCGCACGACGCATGAGGCTATCCACGTCCGAGAGCTCACTTTGGGGAGGCGGTGGTACACGCCTTCCTGAGGCAGAAGCAGGCACTCTATCGCCGGGGCTGCTATCTAGCTCGCTCAGAGCGGCCTCCCGCTCGCCTAGCTCAGACTCGATCTTGTCCTTGATCACGCCCACATAGGCTTTTCCCAGCCGCCCGATTCTATCTGGAATACTCATACCAATTTTTCTTTCTCAACCGTGCCATGACTTGCCCCATAGAATACCAGCTCACCAGGGCTCAGTAATTCCCAGCCTGGCTCGGTGTCCGTCTGCTCTGAAGCCAACACCCAGCCCCCCCTCACGAGTGGTCGGGCGAAGAGCGTGTAATACTCTGCATTTTTAGAAAATTGTCGGAGGGCATAGAGTCCCTCAGGAGCCGCAATGAGCAAGTTTATTCCCGTGTAGCTCCGCGTGGGGTCGCCCTCTAACTCCGCCTGAGCAAGCAAGCGCCGCAGTGCTTCTGCCAAAGCCGCTTGTCGCTTCTCGGCCGAGACTCCCCCGATCTCCGCAGCAAGCCAGCCGGCCAGCACCACGGTATCGGAGTCCGAGAGTGCTTCGGGACGCCCCGCCTGCTCGCCTTCGGTTCGTAGCCAGCCCAGTAGCCCTCCTTTGAGGGTGCCATTGTGGATCACCAGCAGGCTATCTCCACTCTGGCCCTCTAGGGGGTCTACACGCACGGGATGGGCGTTGTCGCTCGTGATAGCCCCACAAGAGGCTTTTCGCAGGTGCCCTAGAAAGACGCAGGCACTTTTAGAAGCCGCCTCCGAGGCAAAGACAAAGTAGGCCGAGCCCTGAGCGGAGCCGACCTGGCGCAAGAGAGAGATCTGGCCCGCGGTATCAAACCAGCCCACTCCCCAGGAGTCGGCGTGGCCCGGTGGATTATCGGGAGGAACTTTGCCAAGCTCCGCCTGGTGGCGCAGAGCGTGAGGGGCTCCGACGCAGTGCTGCCACGAGGGAAGGGTCGGGAAGGAGGGAAGGCCCGCCGGAGAAATCTCCGACGGGCCTGCAACTAGTCCTAAAAGACGGCACACGGGCTAGCTACCTGTGGAGCCGCCACTGCCGCCGACTTTTTGCTCCAGTCGGGCCAGCTCGGCCTCAATCTCATTGGTTGGAGCGGTGACGCTCTGCGTGATCGGCGCGGCCAGCCCTAGCTTGGCCTCCAGCGCTTCCAGCTCACTCTGTGCCGCAACATCGGTCTCGGTGACTTCGAGCTGTCGCAGACGACTCTCGACATTGGTCTGACCAATCTCATTGAGAGCCTTGGCCTCGCTGAGCTTGTTATTGATCTTATTTTTGGCCTGAGTAAACGTGTTGTTGGTGTCTTCCCAGGTGCCCATACCCTGGAGCTGCTTCTCCATCTCAGACTGAATCTGCGCTTGCTTCCACTTGGCCTTGAGGGCGAGTGCCTCCGCCGTCTTCTGGCGAATCTGCTCTTCCTCACGCTTGATGGCGACCTTGACCTGCTCTGCCGTCTCGATAGCGGTCGCGAGGGTCTCGCGGGCGCTCTGGAGGCTCTGCTCGTAGCCTTGCTTCTCCTTGAGGAGCTGCAGTGCCAGCTCGCGATCGCCGCGCTTCAAGGCGAACTCCGCTTTTGCCTGAAGGTTATCTACGGTCTTTTGCAGATCATCTACCTGGTTTTGCAGGTTGTTCTTTGCCGTGATGGCAACCACCGCACGCTCTCGGTTGCGGGCGTGCATCTCTTGCATATCATGCTTGGCCTGATCCAATAAAACATCAGGGTTCTCTAAGACATCTAGACCCTTGCCAAACCAGGACCTTATCAAGGCCATAAATCGCTTCAACATGGCTTTTAACTCTCTCCTTGCGCACTAGGTAGCGGTGCGTTTTTTGTACTGGCTATCCGACACCCGCAAAGCGCTTCCGGTTGCATGTGAAATTATACCAGACAGATATTTCTAAACTTCGGTACGAAAGTTACCTAGCCTCAGGTTTCCGCTTGATCTACTTCTACCCAAGCCGCCTCGATGCTGGCCCAGCGCTCTTGGGAGAGCTGGAGCGCCTCAGAAGATGGCACACCGAGCGCACGCACCCGCTCACGAACCGTACTGAGGCTACTGAGAGCACTGCTACAGCCCGGACAGCGACGAGCGTGATTTTCTGCATACCAGCGTGCTACTCCCGTCAGAGAGCCGTCTACGAGAGCAGAAAGAAGATTTTTCATGTGGGGACAAGGTTTTTCGAAGCCGTGTTTCATGCCAGTCCCCTTTCTCGGGCATAGTCTTGCAGCCCTTCGGCGAGCTGAAAGCGAGCACGCGCCAGACGAGTAGGGTCACCGTCAGCCTCAGAGCATCTGGCAGAGCGGCCAAGGCTTTTTCCAGCGGCTCATCTAGGGTTGTCTGGAGCAAGTGGGTATCGGCGCTCTCTGCCCGTGTGGAGGTAGGCCCGACCTCTCCCCCTGCCGTGAGCTCGTCTACCGTGACTCCCGCGCCCCATTTTTTCTCGCGCCGCCAGCGGTCATCGTCGCCACGTACCAACCGCCGGGCACAGGCGATCAGATTGGACTCACCCCCACGCGCTAGCTGGGCATACTCTTGACGTGAAGAGCTCATGCAGAGCTTACAATTCGGCATTGCCTAAACGTTCCCTTCGTTAGGCTCGTCTTCGCGCAACCTCAGCCGCTCTTCCAGCTCTCGATGACAGTTTGCACAGAGCAAGTCACACTTCTGCGCCTCCGCTAACACGATCTCCCACCGACGCAGTAGATTTGTCTTGGATAGCTCAAAAGCTTTCTGTGCAGGGTCGCGGTGATGAAACTCCAGTGCCGCGATGCAGCGATCGTAGCCACAAAGACAACAGCTTCCTCCCCGTGCCGCAACCAACTGGGCTTTCCGTTGAGAACGCTCTTGCGCCTGATACTTCCAAAACCGAATGTTCCGATCAGACACAGGCTTGGTCAAATCTCGAGTATTGTGCCTTCCAAAAAGCGAGCACTCCAGACAGAACTTTCGGTTTGAGAGATTGCGAACCCTCCCGTCAATCGTGACAAGATTGGGTATCACACTACCGCACTTACAAACTTTTGTTCTCACAGAGCAAATTATACCCAGAAAACAAAAAAATCTCCCCGTTCTGGGGAGATTTTAAAGATGCCGCCTACCGGATTCGAACCAGTGACACAAGGATTTTCAGTCCTTTGCTCTACCAGGCTGAGCTAAGGCGGCTTGCTCGCAACTCAAAACAAGTGACGTGCGAGGGGAAGTTTATCATGCCTCCTCAGGCTTTGCAACCTCGGGTTTCCCTTTGTAACCCCACTGCACCCAGGCGGCAAACACAGCGATTCCGAGAGCGCCGACGATAACCCCTTTGGGTCCAATCTGGGGCGTGTCCCAGAGCAGCTTGATATTTAGCCCTGCGATAAGCAGACAGACTAGCAAACCAAGGAGCTTGAGCCAGAGTGGGTTGGTAAACTCACCCATGCGCTTTTTATCCGAGGTGAAAGCCAGCAGTGGGAAGATCGCAAAGGAGAGCTGCATCGAGAGCACCACTTGGGAGAGCGTGAGCAAGAAGACCGTGTTCTTGCCTCCACTTACCCCGATGAGCACCATCGCAGGGACGATCGCCAGAGCGCGGGTGATCAGCCGCCGCAGCCACGGCGCGATCTTGAAGTTCAGAAAGCCCTCCATCACGATCTGTCCAGCCAGGGTTCCGGTGATAGTGGACGACTGTCCACTTGCCAGAAGCGCAATCGCAAAGGCGGTGGCAGCGGCTCCCCCCAGCATGGGCTTGAGGAGAACATGCGCCTCTTCCAAGCCCGCAACCTCGAACTGGCCCTTGGCATGAAAGGCGGCAGCGGCGACGATCAAGATAGCGGCATTGACAAAGAAGGCCATCCCCAGAGCGATCACGGTATCGGCTGTCGCACTACGCAGGGCGTGGCGCAGGCCAGCAGGCGTTTTCTCGTAGGCACGGGTCTGGACAATCGACGAGTGGAGATAGAGATTGTGAGGCATCACGGTCGCTCCCAAGATCCCTAGCGAGATAAACAGCGCTTCTTTATCGGGGAGCTGTGGGGTAACGAGGCCACGGGCCACGCCACCCCAGTCCGGGTGGGCGTAGAAGAGCTGGAGGGCAAAACAAAGAGCGATGGTTCCGACGAGAGTGATGATCAGTGCCTCGATCTTACGGAAGCCAAAGCGCATCAGGCCAAGCAGCAGCAAGACATCCAGCCCCGTGATCAGCACGCCCCAGAGCAGTGGCACCCCGAGCAATAAGTTCAGCGCGACCGCGCTCCCAATCACTTCGGCGAGATCGCAGGCGATAATCGCGACCTCGCAGAGTAGCCAGAGCGCAATCGCGGCGGGCTTTTTGTAGTAGTCACGGCAGGCCTGCGCTAGATCCTTGCCCGTCACCAAGCCGAGGCGTGCGCAGAGGGTCTGGAGCAGGATCGCCATGAGGTTGCTGGCTAGGATCACCCAGAGGAGCTGGTAGCCGTACTTTGCGCCGCCTGCAATATCGGTGCCCCAGTTTCCGGGGTCCATGTAGCCCACACTCACCAGATAGCCGGGGCCGGCAAAAGCGAGAAGCCTTCGCCAGGAAGGTGCGGATTTGGGAACCGAGACACTCCGGTAGGCCTCAGGAAGAGATGGGGCAGAAGAAGGTGTGGAAGACATGGTTTAACTCAGTTCTCTCTCGGGAATCGGAGAGCCGTGGGGACAGGTTGTGGGGTGGTTGAGAAAAATAGCGAGGCGCTCTTCAAACTCTTCGGAGATCACGTGCTCTAGCCGCTCGGCCTCGTCGTGCGCTCCCTCCGGCGAGAACCCAAGCGTGTCGGTAAGAAAGCGCTCCAAGAGCCGGTGATGACGCGAGAGCTCACGGGCGAGACGCTCCCCAAGGGTTGTCAGACGAACTCCTTTATAAGCGGTATACTCGACGAGCCCCTCACGCTCCATCGTCAGGAGCATCTTGGTCACAAACGCACGCGATGTCCGGGTTCGCTCCGCAACCGCCGACGGCGCTGCGGTTGCAAGGGGGGTTTGCAGGGCATGAATGGCCTTGAGCATATCGCCCGTTGCCTTGCCTAGATAACGCTCTCTCTCAGAATTAACCATAGTTAACTTAACCTAAGTGAATTCTATCCCACTCGCACATTTTTTGCAAGATCTCAGGTAAAATAACTAACAATGTCACAGAACACGGAAAATCCCCCCATTATCATGGTCGTCGAAGATGATCCCAATATCCTCAGGCAGATCGAGTTCAACCTGAAGAGTCATGGATACTCTGTTGTTACCGCTGTCTCAGGGGCCGATGCCCTCCGCCAGATGCTCCTCCAGCGCCCTACTTTGCTTATCACCGATGTCATGATGCCCGAGATGGACGGCTACGAGCTGGTCGCAACCCTCCGCCGCGACAACGACCTGCGCGATCTGCCGGTCATCATGCTCACGGCCCGCACGGGAGAGAACGACATGGTGCAAGGCTACACCAGTGGCACGGATCTCTATCTCACCAAACCCTTTGACCCCGCAGAGCTAATCGCTTTTGTTGGGCGCATCATGCCAGGCTAAGCAGGCATGTTACTAGCACGACTCAAAACCAGCGCGTGCACTGTCCCAGCGGGTCTCACACTCACGCGCACCTGGCGTGGGAGCTTCTGCCGCGCCACACTCCATAACCCCACGCCTGCACCGATCACCGTCCCTGAGATCGTACTGTTTGACCTAGCCCATGGCTTTTCGGGCGACACGCCACTCTATGGCGAGGCGTTCCAGATGCTCAGCCAGCTGGCAGGAACTCTGGCGAACCCCGCCGATGTGGGTTACTACCCGGATAGGACACACTACAAGATCCCCGAGCCTGAGAGCCTGCGTACGAGCTATGGGATGCTGATGCTCACCCCGGAAAACCAAGAGCGTGTGCTGCTGGGCTTCACGTCTTGTAAGCGCTTTATCGGGCGCTTTAGCTTCGACACAAGCCGCCTGCGCATCTCGCTAGACACCGAGAACCGAACCATCGCGCCCGGCGAGTGCTGGGAGCTCGAGGAGTTTCTTATGGCCACGGGAAATGACCGCGAGGCGCTCTTGGATAAGCTCACTTCGGCCATCGCCAAGCACCACCCCAAGCTCAAGCACAGCCCAGTCCCGACCGGCTGGTGCTCGTGGTACTGCTTTGGCCCCGAGGTCACCGATAAGAATATCTACGACAACCTAGAGTGGGCCGTAAGAAACCTCCCGTCCCTACGCTACATCCAGATAGACGATGGCTACCAGCCGCACATGGGCGACTGGCTCGACACAGGCAAGGCGTTTGGTGGCTCGGTGCAGACCGTGCTCAAGGCAATCGCGCAAAAGGACTTCGAGCCCGCGCTCTGGGTCGCCCCATTTATCGCCGATGGGCAGTCGCGCCTCTTTGCCCAGCACCCGGACTGGTTTGTGAAAGACGAGACGGGCGCTCCCCTTCCCTCCAATAAGATCGGCTTTGGCGGCTGGCGCATGGGGCCGTGGTACTGCCTCGATGGCAGCCACCCCGCCGTCCAGGAGCACCTCGAAGCTCTCTTTCGCACGCTCCACCAAGACTGGGGCGTCACCTACTTCAAGCTGGATGCCAACTACTGGGGCGCGATCCACGGCGGCCACCACTTCGACAAAAACACCACGCGCATCGAAGCCTATCGGCGCGGCATGGAAGCTATTTTGCGTGGCGTGGGTCCAAACAGCGTGATCCTGGGTTGCAACCACCCGATCTGGCCGTCGCTGGGCCTGATCCACGCCTCGCGCTCGTCCAACGACATAGACCGCTCCTGGGAGTCGTTTACCAAGACGGGCCGCGAGAACCTCTACCGTGGCTGGCAGAACGGGCGCTTCTGGTGGAACGATCCGGACTGTCTGCTACTTACCGGCGACCTCTCCGACAGCGAGTTCCTCTTCCACGCCACGCTGCTCTATGCCACCGGCGGCATGTTGCTCTCCGGCGATGACCTCACCCAGCTCTCCCCCAAGCGCCTCGCGATGCTCCAAAAAATGCTCCCCGCTACCGGTATCTGCGCCCGCTTCGCTGATGAGAACTTCACCGTCGGGGAGATCAAGCTACGCGGCAAGACCCACTGGGCACTCTTCAACGGCGAAGACTCACCTGCTACCCGCCTCATTCCCCTTGCCAAGCCTGCCCACCTCACCGATGTCTGGAGCGACGGAGACCTCGGCGTACATAGCGGCAACTACGCCGTTGAGCTTCCCGCACGCAGTGCGCGGCTGATTGAATCCTCCCCCCACTCGCACCGCTCGTGACCCCCTCCGGCAAGCGAAGGGGGAATTTTAATCGCGGAGCGATTTCTCAGCCGAGCCCGCGAGGCTCTTAGACGCCGCTTTCAATCGGCGGGTAAAATGCAGCATGCAAGCCCAACAACAAAAAAACACTCCCAAACAGCGCCTCAACGTTGTGGCAATCATTGTCGTTGTATGCAACTTATATCCCCTATTTCTCAGTAGCCGATTAGCCTATATGTTTCTTTTTCGGGTTATAGGGCAACCCTGGGATTTCTATCTTACTGGTGGCCTTACGTCCCTTACAGCTCTGGGTACCCTGTTAGCATCAGTAACGATCATTCTTCGCCAACGACAAATCGCGATCTACTCACAATCGCTGGCTGCCGCTGCATGGACAGGTCACACTCTCTTCTCCATCTGGTCAATTCTAACGAATGACGATCTGAAGGATATGCTTATCGAGCTTCTTATCTATAATGCTGTTCCTGACCTAACCCTCTCTCTCCTACTAGCCGCGCTTGTTTGGTTTCTCAAGCGCTCAGGCAATGACAAGTAGCCTGGTGCTGATGTCGGGAACTTTTGTGCCCTCGTCTTCGGTAATAAATCCTACGTTCTGGGCGCGGCATTACTGATTCAAGGTT
>Ga0315904_10008455_pt1 | contig 13622 bp, 10 predicted proteins | sample LakEriMetagenome_6_FD_203529 | JGI IMG/M metagenome (GOLD analysis project Ga0315904, IMG submission 203529) | Freshwater fungal communities from buoy surface, Lake Erie, Ohio, United States - Buoy 12 MA120 | ecosystem: Environmental > Aquatic > Freshwater > Lake | place: USA: Lake Erie, Ohio... | reverse complement strand
TCTACGACGAGACCGATTACATCGACTCAGCCATCGGGCTGGTGAACGACAACATCTTCGTCGGTGGCCTGCTCACGATCGGCACGCTCCTGCTCTTTCTCCGCAACATCCGCTCGACCTTCATCGTGGCACTCTCGATTCCCGTGAGCGTGATGGGAACGTTCCTGGCCCTGGCCGCCTTCGGCCGCACGCTCAACGTGATCAGCCTCGCAGGCATCGCCTTCGCCGTGGGCCTGTTGATCGACAACTCCGTCGTCGTGCTGGAAAACATCTTCGTGCACTGGAGCCGCGGTGAAGATGCCCGCACGGCCTCGGTCCGCGGGGCGACGGAGGTCTGGGGCGCGATCCTCGCCAGCACGCTGACGAACGTCGCCGTGTTTCTGCCCGTCGTGTTCGTGCAGGGCGAGGCAGGGCAGCTGTTTGGCGACATCGCCCTGGCCATCACCGCGGCCGTGGGTCTGTCGCTGGCAGTGTCGGGCCTGATGATCCCAGCCGCCGCGGCCGCCTTGCTCTCCGGGCGGCACGCACGCGACGCCGTGACGGCCGCGCTCGCCGCGGAGGATGGCGAGGCTGTGGCCGCACCGACGCGGCATCGCTGGGATCTGCTCGGCCGGCTGGGCTCCGCGTTCGTCACGGCCGTGACCGACCTCGATCGATACCTGTTGGTATCGACCTGGCGAACCGTCGCGGCGTCGGTGGTGATCTTCACGGGCGCCGTCGCCGCCACCTGGGTGCTCATGCCGAAGGTCGAATACCTGCCGGAGGGCAATCGGAATCTCGTGTTCGGCATCCTCCTGCCGCCCCCGGGCTACAACATGGATGAACTGCTGCGGCTGGCCGACATCGTCGAAGCCCGACTCGTGCCCTATTGGGACGTCGACCCCGGCACGCCCGAGGCGCGGGCGCTCGACGCCCCGGTGCTCGGCGACCTGTTCTTCGTGGCTCGCGGCAAGAGCGTGTTCGTCGGCCTGCGGGCGCTCGATCCACTCGAGGCTGGCCGGCTCGTGCCGCTGGTCCGCCGCGTGGCCGCCGACCTGCCCGGCACGATCGCCATCGCCAAGCAGTCGAGCCTGTTCGAGCAGGGCCTGGGCTCGGGACGCACCATCGACATCGAGATCACCGGCCCCGACCTCGGGCGGCTCGTGCAGCTCGGCGTGCAGGTGATGGGAAAACTGCCCGAGGCGACCCCCGGCAGCCAAAACCTGCCGAAGCCCTCGCTCGATCTCTCGAGCCCCGAGGTGCAACTCGTGCCGCGGCTGGAGCAGGCGGCCGACATGCGGCTCGATGCGCGGCAGCTCGGCTACATCGTCGATTGCCTCGTCGACGGCGGCTACGCCACCGACTACTTCCTGGGGAGCGACCGGATCGATCTCGTTATCAAGGGGGACGAGCGATTCGTGCAGCGGACCCAGGACATCCGCACGCTGCCGGTCGTCACCCCCGGCGGCCAGCTCGTGCCGCTCGACAGCGTGGCCGAGGTGCGGGAGTTTTCCAGCGGTCCCGAGCAGATTCTGCACCGCGAGCGGCAGCGGGCGATCACCGTGCAGGTGTCGCCGCCGAGCCGGATGCCGCTGGAAGAGGCGCAGGAACGGATCGAGAGCCTCGTCGTCGCGCCGCTGGCCGCGTCGGGCGGGCTCGAGGGGGGGTATGCCATCCGGCTCGGCGGCACCACCGACAAGCTGGTGGCCACCTGGCGTTCGCTCTGGTTCAACCTCGTGATCGCGGGACTCATCACCTACCTGCTCATGGCCGCGGTCTTCGAGTCGTGGCTCTATCCGGCCACGATCATCGCGTCGGTGCCACTGGGCAGCGTGGGCGGGCTGCTCGGCCTGGCGGCGCTGAATTGGCTCGGCACACCGTTCGGGATCTTTCAGCCGCTCGACGTGCTCACGATGCTCGGCTTCGTGATCCTGATCGGCGCGGTCGTCAACAACCCGATCCTGATCGTCGAGCGGGCGCTGCAGGTGATGGCCGAAGGAGGCACGGATCCGATCGAGGCGATCCTCGAAGGCGTCCGGAGCCGGATTCGCCCGATCTTCATGACCACCTTCACAACGGTGCTCGGCCTGCTGCCATTGATCGTGTTTCCAGGGGCGGGCAGCGAACTCTATCGCGGCCTCGGCGCCGTGCTCCTCGGGGGCATGCTCCTCTCGACGTTCATCACGCTGGTGCAGGTGCCGATCCTGCTGGGGCTCTGCCTGCGGCCGCGGGCCGCCGCCGCAGCCGCCGGACCCGCCGCACCAGTTCCAGCCCCAGGCCGGCCGCCAGTGCTCCCTCTGCCGTATGCGCCGGCTCCGGGCACGGGAACGGGCTCAACGCCACTCCCTTGATCAGCAGCTTGTTGACGTCCCAGATCGGGCCGGGCCGCGTCGGATCGGGGCACGCGGCCGGATCGCGGACGGCGGCCATGAAGCGAAACTGCAGGTGGGAGCCGACGGCCAGCGGCGGGAGGACCGCCAGGCTCGAGACGCCGTTGTTGTTTGGCTTGTCATAACGCGGCGACACGCCCTCGAAAGCGAGCCCGTCGAGCAGCAGCGGTGCTGGGGCGGCGATCGTCGCCGGATCGAGCGTCGGGGCCACGTCGTTGTTGGCGTTCGACCACGAGCCACCGGCGGAGAGGCCGATCGCCCGCCAGGCCGCCGGGTTCTCGGGATCGGTGGAAAACTGCACCTGGCCGGCACCTGGAGGCGGAAATGCTCCGCCCTTCGGATCACCGAAGTTGAACCGGTGCCCCTCGTTGATGATGAACTGCACCGTCTTGTCGGTGACGACGAGGCAGGGCGAGAGCAGCACGTTCTCCAGTGCCTTCGTGCCCGCGGGCACCCTCCAACTCTTCTGGTTCGCCTGATCGAGCGTGTGCTCCCAGCCGGAGAGTGACTGCCAGCCCTGCTCGCCGGTGTTGAAGTTGAAGTTCACGTTGCCGGCATGCCCCGGCAGCGCGGCACAGATGCAGCCCAAGGAAACCAACGGCAGACAGAGTATGGAGCGGATCGACGAGCACACCGACGCGGAGGCCGACATGGAGACACCTGCAACGGAGGCACGATGACGGGCCTCCGCTGCCACGCCCGACACGAACCGGAAACACCTCCGGTCGCTGGGCAACCCTGAAATGCGCCGCATGCCCCGCGGCAACCCCTGTCGCCCAAGCCACTGGCGATACACGCCTTACGTCAAATATTTTTCCTCGGACACCGGGGTCGTCCGTGGCTGCAGCCTCATGCCATCGGCAGTTGCACGGCGGCGGCCGCGGCCCGCAGTTCCTTGGGCAGCGGGAAGTAGACCTCTTCCTCGCGGATCGTTCGCTCCTCGACCTCGGCGGCATACCGCTGCCGCAGCCAGTTGATGCAGTCCTGCACGACGCTCTCCGGGGCGCTCGCCCCGGCGGTGATCACCACCGTCTCGTCACCCGTGAACCAGGCGGGGTCGATCTCGTTGGCGCCGTCGATGAGGTGGGCGCGGATGCCGCGCTCGCGAGCCAATTCGGCCAGCCGCTGGCTGTTGGAGCTGTTCTGGCTGCCGAGCACGATCACGATGTCAGCCCCCTCGGACAGCAGCCGCACCGCCTCCTGGCGGTTCTGTGTCGCATAGCAGATGTCGTCCTTCGGCGGGCCGACGATCTGCGGAAACCGCTCCTTCAGACGATTGATTATCCGCGACGCGTCGTCAACGGAGAGGGTCGTCTGCGTGAGATACGCGAGCTTGTCGTGGGGGCCGAAGGAGAGCGCATCCACCTCGTCGGTGGTCTCGACGAGCGTGAAGGCGTCGGGGGCCTGGCCCATCGTGCCGATCACCTCGTCGTGCCCCTCGTGGCCGATGAGCATGATCCGATAGCCCTGCTTCGCATACTTGATCGCCTCGAGATGCACCTTCGTCACCAGCGGGCAGGTGGCATCGATCGCCCGTAGCCGGCGGGCCTCGGCCACCCGCCGCACCTCCGGCGCCACGCCATGGGCCGAAAAGAGCAGCACAGCCCCTTCCGGCACCTCCTCGACCGTGTCGACGAACACGGCCCCCTCCTTCACGAAGCGATCGACGACGTGCTTGTTGTGCACGATCTCGTGAAACACGTAGACCGGCGTGCCGTAGAGCCGGATTGCCGTCTCCAGCGTCTCGATGGCCATGTTTACCCCGGCGCAGAAACCACGGGGACTGGCAAGCAGGATTTTCATGGGGAATCGCTCGGGGGCTACTGGTACGCTGGGCGACGATCGAACGCCAAAATCCTAGCAGACCGTGTGCGTATGGAGTCCCCTTCCCTGCCCGCCGCCGCCCGTGACCTGCCGGCGTGGCGGCTCGCGCCGCTGCCCGAGGCCGGGTCGCTCGCGGCCGCGCAGGCCTTCTGTCGTGAGATCGCGAGGTCTCACTACGAGAATTTCTCCGTGGTCACGCGGCTCGTGCCCCGGCGGCTGCGGCAGGATTTCGCGACTGTCTACGCATTCGCCCGCTGGAGCGACGACCTGGCCGACGAGGCCGCCAGCCCGGCCGAGGCCGCCCGTGCGCTGGCCGAGTGGCGGCAGGAACTGGAGGCGTGCTTCGCCGGCCACGCCCTGCACCCGATCTTCGTGGCGCTCGCCGACACGGTGCATCGGACGGGTCTCGGCATCGGTCCCTTCAGCGACCTACTCGCCGCCTTCGAACAGGATCAGCGGAAGACCCGGTTCGCCACCCGTGGCGAGCTGCTCGACTACTGCCGGCGGTCGGCCGATCCCGTGGGCCGAATCGTGCTCGGGCTCGAGGGCTGCCGCGACCCGCAGCTGCTGGATCGATCCGACGCGATCTGCACCGGGCTCCAGCTCGTCAACTTCTGGCAGGATCTCAAGCGAGACCGGCTCGCCGGCCGCGTCTACCTGCCGGCGGATGACATGCGGCGGCATGGCGTCGATGAGGCGATGCTCGATCTGGCCTCCGCGCCGCCGCCACTTCGCGATCTCGTCCGCGAGGAGGTCGCATGGGCCCGTGACTGCTTCGACCGCGGTCGCCCACTGGCCGGCCAGGCCCCCCCTGCCCTGCGGCCGGCGATCCGGATGTTTCTCGGCGGCGGCCGGGCCATCGCCACCGCGATCGAGCGGCAGGGGTTCGACACGCTCGCCCGCCGCCCGCTCGTAAGCCGGGCCACGAAACTGCTGCTCGCAGGCCGCGCCTGGCTCGGGCTGCAGTGGGCGACGCTGGGGGCATCGCGATGAACTCGCTGGCCGCCGACCACGCCGCCTGCGCCGCCCTGTTGCAGCGGTCGGGCTCGAGCTTCGCCCTGCCGATCCGGCTCCTGCCGGAGGCCAAGCGGCGTGGCACGACCGCCCTCTATGCCTTCTGCCGGATGGCCGACGACATCGTCGACGAGGCGGCCGATGAAGCATCGGCCCGGCGCGGACTGGATGCCTTTGCCACGCAGGTCGAGGCCGCCCTCGTCGGCGAGCCCTCGCCGGAGCCCGTGCTGCGGGCCTTGGTTGACACGACTCGGCGGTTCGCGGTGCCAGTCGAGTATCTCCGCGACGTGATCGCCGGCGTGCGGATGGATCTCGACCAGGCGAGCTACGGCACGTTCCCCGAGTTGGAGGAATATTGCCGCCGCGTGGCCAGCGCCGTCGGTCTGGCGGCGATCCACATCTGGGGCTTCCGCTCGCCGGCCGCCCTCGAGGCAGGGCATCAGTGCGGCCTCGCATTTCAGCTCACGAATATCCTCCGTGACATCCCGGAGGATCTCGGTCGGGGGCGGATCTACCTGCCCCGCGCCGATCTCGAAACCTGCGGCTGCACCGCGGCCGACCTGCAGGCCGGCTGCATCGGCCCCGAGTTTGGCCGCTTGGCCGATCTTCAGGCCGACCGCACCGCCGCCTCCTATCACCGCGCCGCGGCTCTCGACGACCTGCTTTCGACCGATGGCCGGATGGTGTTTCGTGCGATGTTCGGCGTCTATAGGTCGCTGTTCGCCGCGGTTCGCCGGTCTGGCACGGCGATCTTCACCACGCGGGTGCGGCCCGTGCGGTCTCGTGTGATGGCGTCGGCGGCCGCGACGCTCTGCCTCGGGCCGCGGCCGGCACGGAGGCTGTGGTCATGAAGCCCGTGGAATCCAAGGCGCCGCAAGTGGCGATCGTGGGGGGCGGGCTCGCGGGGCTTGCCACGGCCGTGGCGCTCATGGAGGCCGGCCTGCGGGTGACGATCTGCGAGGCCCGCCGCCGCTGCGGCGGCCGCGCCGCCTCGTTCGACGACCCCGTTGCCGGCGGGCTCGTCGATGCCTGTCAGCACGTCGCGATGGGCTGCTGCACCAACTTTCTCGACCTCTGCCGTCGCACCGGGCTGGCCGATGCTCTGCGGCGCGATCGGACGCTGTTTTTCATCGGCCCCGATGGCGATCGCGCGGCCTGCACCCCCACCCGCCTGCTGCCGGCGCCGCTGCATCTGCTCCCGCTCGTGTTCGGCATGCGGCACTTCTCCTGGCGGGACAAAACGGCGCTTGCAATGGGCATGCTGCGGCTCGCGCGGTCCCACAGCGGGCTGCGCCAGGAGGAGCCCACTGCCCTGGCCTGGCTCGAGTCGATCGGCCAGCCAGAGTCGGTGATTCGCCTGTTCTGGCAGCCGGTGATCGAAAGCGCACTCGGCGAATCGATCGATCTGGTGAGTCTGTCGGCCGCGCGGAAGGTGGCGGTGGACGGCTTTCTCGCGCATCGTGAAGCAGCCGATCTCTGGGTGCCCACGGCGCCGCTCGGCACCCTCTTCGGAGAGACGCTGACGGCCTGGCTCGAGTCGCGTAGCGCGACGCTCGTGACCGGAGCGGCCGTGTCGAGCCTGGTTCGCGCCCCGGATGGCCGCGTGCGTGCCGTCGTGGCGGGCGGTGTCGAGTATTCGTGCGACGCGGTGGTCGTGGCGGTGCCCTGGCGGCAGGCGGCCCGACTTCTGCCGGATCTCGTGCCGACCGCCGACGAGCGGCTCGCCGGCTCGCCGATCACGGCGGTGCATCTTTGGTTCGATCGCGACGTGGTCGATCTGCCGCATGCCGTGCTCGTCGGCCGCGTGTCGCAGTGGGTGTTTCGTGGCGACGTGACGGGCGAACGCAGCCACTGTCAGGTCGTGATCAGCGCCTCACGCGGGCTGTTTGCGGGCGACCGCGACGGGCTGCGGGATGCCGTCGTGGACGAGCTTCGCCAGGTGTTTCCCCGGGCCCGCGCCGCCCGGCTCGTCGAGGCGCGGGTCGTGACCGATCCGACGGCCGTGCTCTCGGTCCGGCCGGGCGTCGAGGAGGTGCGGCCGCCGACCCGCACGCGGATCCCGAATCTCTTCCTCGCCGGCGACTGGACGGCCACGGGCTGGCCCTCGACGATGGAGGGCGCCGTGCGGAGCGGTCGCCTCGCCGCCGTCGAAGCCGCGGCGAGCCTCGGCGTCCCGTGCGCGGGCCTCACACCCGACCTCCCCAAGAACCCACTCGTCCGGCTGCTGTGTCGATCCGTTGCTCCGCAACGGGCAACACGGGCCGCGTCCGTCATGGAGTGACGGACTCACTTTCGGGCAGCGAGCCGCAGAGGTCGGCGAGCGCGGCCGCGAGCGTGCGGCCATCGACGACGGCGTGCTCCCAGAGCCGCCACAAGTCGGTCGCCGCACGGGGGCGACGACCGATCGCGCCGACGGCTGCGCCCAGCCGGCGCATCGCCGACTGTGGCCGGGCCAGCATCGCCACCTCGCGGGGCAGCGTCTGGCCCGCGCCGTCGGAGATCACCCGTAGCGAGCCGCAGGGCAGTCCCTCGGCGGCTGCGACTTCCGCGACGGCGAACGTCTCCATGTCCACCGTATCGGCTCCGCTGGCCGCGCGCAGGTCGGCCTTCTCGGCAGGCGTCGTCACGATCCGATCGGCGGTGACGAGCGTGAGATCGCGGCCGTTCGTCACCACGGCATGCGAGAGCCGCAGTTCCTGCGAGCGATCCGGCAGCGTGACCCGCGCCGCGCGGATCAGGCTGCCGCGAACGAGGTCAGGAGCGAGCCCACCGGCGAAGCCGGCACTCACGACGAGCCGCGGGCGATGCCCGAGAATGAGTCGCCGTGCCGCCCGCGCCGCCGCCTCGCGGCCCACGCCCGCCACGCACCAGGCGACCCCCCTGCCCGCCACTCGCCCCTCGCGAAACACGAGTCCCCCCGCCTCGAGTTCGGTCACGCCCGACGCACGCCGCGCAAACGCATCGGCCTCGATCGGCACGGCAAACACGATTCCTAGCGCAGCCTTATTCACAGCACCATTCTCCGCCACACCATTCGTCACTGGATACTCGAGCGACATTGTTTCGCAGCGGGAGGTGAGGGGGTCGGTGCAAGCTCGAGGAGCATTGGACCGAGTCTTCGAGGTCCCGCGACGAGACTTGTACCGCCCCCGAGCCGGCGTCCTACCACGAGCTGAAGTCCGCTACCGACCCTGCAGCCAGTCGCAGAGGCCAAGCGGATCCCACCAGCATGATCCGCGGCAGCGGCTGCAGTCGCACGGCGGCGCCGCGACGGTCGTCACCTCGTACTTCGGCACCCGTTCGGCCTCGGCCTCGCGCTCGGTCTTGTAGATCCTCTTCTTCACGTAGAGCCGGCCGCATGGCGGGGTGCAGCGGCACTCGGGGGGCGGCGCATGCCAGGAATCGAAGTCGCGGGCGCAGGCATACTCGCACTTCATCTCGTAGGCGGGATTCTTGGCCTTCTTCTCGTCCCACGTGGCCTTGCATGCGGGCACGCATGCCATGCAGCGGCCGGTGCCCGCGCAGGTGCAGTCAGCCGCCCATGCAGTCGCTGCGAACGCCGCACCGAGCACTGCTCCGACGGCCAGGCAAGAGCGAGTTGTCATGGCGAATGGTCTCCGGATGGCGTTGTGAGCAGCGGCTAAAAGTCGAAGGCAAGCCGGGTGCCGAAGCCGTGAATCCAGCCGCTGCCGTCGTAGCTCGGACTGGGCACGACGGCGCCCATGGAATCCTTCTTCCAGGGTGTGCTGGCGAAGTCGCGGTGGGTGGCGTCGTAGTTGAAGTAGACCCGGGCGTTGGGGTTCAGGAGCCAGTTGAGTCCGAGCGTCACGCCGTTGAGCACGCCGCCGTTCACCTCGCCGTCGTCGAGGCATAGCCAGTTGTATCGCAGGCCCACCTGCCAGGCTCCCTCGCTCAGGCTCGGCCACCGGCCCGTATTGCGGTGGCGAATGGCGTAGAAGTTGTTGTTGGGGACCGGACGGTCGAATCGGTATTCGAGCTTCGAATAGGTGCGGCTCTCGCCCGTCAGGAAGTAGAGCACCTCTGCGTAGGCGCTCTGGAAGTAGACCGTGCCGATCGATGTGCCGGGCTTTGGCTGGTAGCCGTTGGTGACGAGCGGGCCGGCGCTCGTGGTCGTCGCGTTGTAGAGCCAGGAGCCGAAGTATTCCGACTGGAATGACCACGGGCCGTTGTTGCCCACGAACTCGAGGCCGATCATGTTTTGCCAGTCCCCCTCGAGCAGGCCCGTGTCGGCATAGATCGAGTTGAGCGGCCCCGGCGGGCCATTGCGAATGCTGCCGCGGCTGCGAAACCGCACGGCCGTGATCGGGTCGCCGATCGGCAGGCCTGTGGTGCGGTCGAACGACGTGTACTGCTTCCGCGGCTCCATCGTCCGGCCCGAGACGGCAAGGTGGAGTAGTTTGCGGCCCTCGTCCTCGAATACGGGCAGATAGACCAGCCGACCGACGGTCATGCTGCCGCCGGTGGAGTTACTGAAACCGAACGGGTTGGACGTGTTCTTGAACTCGCCCACCTGCCAGCCGACGGTGCCGTCTTCTGTGGAGTTGAGGATCTGGATGCCGGGCAGAAAGCCGTTGTTGAATGGGCCTTCGAAGGCGTCCTGGGCGAACGACCGTTCCATGAAGTTGAGCCAGCGGCTGCTCGTGAGATGTTCGTAGCCGTAGGGATCCTTCTGGTTGCCGACGCGGACGATGCCCAGGATCGGCACCTCACGGATCTGCAGCCAGAGATCGGTGACGGCAGTGAGCGGCCCAGAGTCTCGCTCCGTCGGGTAGACCTCGTTGTTGACGTTGATCTGGTTGACGAAGTCGTACTCGCAGGCCCAGTCGTAGAACTCGTACATCCGGCCTTCGACGCGAAGCCGAGCGCGGCGGAAGGCCACGGTGTCGGAGAGCTCGGGATCGAGGCCCCCTTCGTTGGGCGGCTGATCCAGCTGCTGCTCCTTGGTGAAGGCCACCGCATCCACCTGTGTGCGGCCGCCGATCTTCACGCGAAAGTCCTTGTTGTTCGACTCGGCCTGGAAGCCATCGGCCCATTTGTCCTTGAAGGCCTTGTCAGATCCGATCTCGTAGGGCTCCGGCTGCTTGGCGTTGGCTTCCTTCTTCACAGCGTCCTTGCCCCCGCCATCGTTCTTCGCCGTGTCCTTTTTCTCGCCTTCGTTCGTGGCCGCGGCGGGCTCAGGTGCCGGCAGCGGCTCGGCGGCGGCTTTTTGCAGCTCATCGATGCGAGCCTCGAGGGCTGCGATCCGACGGCGATCGGCCTCGACTGCTTCTGATACCTCGGAGAGCGAGCCGAACGACGCTGCGGGGCTCGGCAGGTCGATCCCGCCGCCGTCGGACTCGTCGGCCACGACCAGGAACGGGCTGACATCGGCCGCCCGCACGACGGCAGCCGGCAGGCCGACAGCCGTCAGCGCTGCGGAGATACAGGCGGCGATCCCGCGGACTGCCCAACCTGCATGAATGTCACGACTGCGCATCTTCGGACGCCTTTGCAGGGACCAACAATCGTTTTAATCGTCAGGGTTTCTCACCCGGGATGAGTGCAGCCCGCGGACCTTGCCGATTTTGCAGCCATTGTCGCTGCTTCGGGGGGCTGGGCAGCCTGCGTAGGCCGGTGGCCGGTCGCGCCGTGACCGGTAAAGAGGCAAAGCCCGTCACGGAGTGACAGGCCTACGTGGAGTGACGGGCCGACACCGCCGTTGCGGCCACCGCGGGCGCTGCCGCTGGAGGGAGTCGAACCGTGACGGTCGTTCCGGAGCCGGGCTGGCTCGCGACCGCGATCGCCCCCCCGTGCCGCTCGACGATGGCTTTGCAGATCGGCAGCCCCAGTCCCCCGCTCCGGCCGTCGTCATCATGGGATCTCGCGGCATCGACCTTGTAGAACCGGTCGAACACATGGCCGAGATGCGCGGCCGCGATACCGATCCCCGTATCGGCGACGGTCAGGGTGACGGTGTCCGTCGGGGCATCGGCCCCCACGGCCAACTGCAGGTGGCCGCCGGGGGGCGTGAATCGAATCGCGTTGTCGAGCAGGTTGCCGAGCACCTGCCGAAGCTGCGGAGCATCGCCTGCCACGATGGTCGTGCCGGACGTAGTCAGGTCGATCGACAGCCCGCGTTCCTCGGCGGCGGCAGTGAACATCGCCACCGATTGCCGTGCGATCGCGGCCAGATCCACACGCTCCGTCGGCCGCGGGCGGGAGTCGTCGCACGCTTCCGCCAGCGTGAGCAGGTCGTTGGCCAGTTTCGAGAGGCCGCAGGCCTCGTCAAGGACCTCGGCCAGGGTCTCGCGGTATTCATCGACGCTGCGGTCATGCGAGATGGCCACCTCGATCGCGCTCCGCACGGCTGCCAGTGGACCGCGGAGTTCGTGGGCCGCGTCGGCGACGAACTGCTCCTGGCGGTCGACGTGGGCCGCCACCTGGTCGAGCAGTCGGTTGATCGTGTTCGCGAGCGTGTCGAGCTCGTCACCGCTGCCCCGCACCGGGAGCCGGTCGCCCAGCCGCGTCGGCTTCAGCTTGCCGGCCGTGCGGAGCATGGCCGCGACCGGCTGCGTCGCCCGGCGGGCCAGCCACCATCCGGCCAGGGGCGTCACCAGGCAGAGCACCGCCCCCACGGCCAGCAGCAGCCGGAGAAGCGATGCAAGGCTCGCGTCGAGCCCCGTGGTGTAGGTTCCCACGCGCACGTGATAAGTCGGCTCGCCTGCGCGGGCCACGCGGAGCCGTACGTACCGATAAGGCCCCACCTGGACGATGTTCTCCTCCTGGTCGAGGTTGCTCGGCGGGAAGGTCGCAACTTCTGTCGGGCAATGATCGCTCTTCCAGAGCGTCGTGCCATTTTCTTCGAGGATCTGCACGAACCAGCCCCGCTGCTCGTGGCTCTCAGCCTTGCGGCTGATCTCTGCGACAACGGCATCGATGTCTGGTGAAAGGTCGCGCAGGGCGAGCACCACCTCCTGTACCGCGGCCCGTAGTTCGGCGTCGGCGTCGGCGTAGAGCGTGGCCCGGGCGGCGAAGCGGGCCTCCTGGAGCGACGCCAGCGTCATCACGAGAACGACGAGCGTGTTCCATGCCGTCAGCCGCAGGCGCAGGGTCGCCCAGGGGATCCGGTCAAGCGGCAGCCAGGGCATAACCACGCCCCCGGATCGTGCGGATGAACGAGACCTCGCGGTCGCGGTCGAGCTTGCCTCGGAGCCGGTTCACATGCACCTCGATCACGTTCGTCGGCCCGTCCCAGTCGAATCCCCACACGTGCTCGCAGAGCATGGCGCGGGTGACCACCTGGCCATTGAACCGCATGAGCAGTTCGAGGAGGCTGAACTCGGTGGGCGTCAGATCGATGGAGCGGCCGTCGAGCGTGAGCCGCTTCGTCACGAGGCTCAAGTGAAGCGGGCCGGCCGTGATCTCCATGGCCGGCTTGTGGGCGGCCCTGCGATGCAGGGCCGCGACCCGGGCGAGCAGTTCGTCCACGGCGAACGGCTTCACGAGGTAGTCGTCGGCGCCGGCGTCGAAGCCCTCCAGTTTGTCGGGGACGGTGCCGCGGGCCGTGAGCACGATCACGGGAGTGCGAACGCCGGCGGCGCGGGCGTCGCGGAGCACGTCGAGGCCGCCCGCCTTGGGCAGCATCAGGTCGAGCACCGTCACGTCGCTCGCGAGCAGCGTCTGCTCGCGGATGGCGGTCTCGCCGTCAGCCACCCAGGTGCACTGATGGCCGGCCTCGGTGACGGCCTTGCGGACCGACTTGGCGATGACCGGATCGTCTTCGATGATCGCGACGTGCATGGCCCCGACCTCCGAGAGGATGCCCTACTCCCACTCGATCGTAGCGGGGGGCTTGGAGGAGATGTCGTAGACGACCCGATTGATTCCCCGCACCTCGTTGATCACGCGGGTCGAGATTCTGGCCAGCACCTCGTAGGGCAGATGGCTCCAGTCGGCGGTCATGAAGTCCTCCGTTTCCACGGCCCGCACGGCGAGCACGTCGTCATAGGTGCGGGCGTCGCCCATCACGCCCACGCTCTGCACGGGCAGGAGCACGGCGAAGCCCTGCGATACCTTCCGCATCAGGCCGGCCCGCTCCAGCTCCTCCAGCACGATGGCGTCGGCCTCGCGGAGCCGGTCGAGTCGCGGCTTCGTCACCTCCCCGATGCAGCGAACGGCCAGGCCCGGCCCCGGGAACGGGTGCCGCCAGACGATCCGCTCGGGCAACCCGAGCTGCAGGCCCAGTTGCCGCACCTCGTCCTTGAACAGGTCGCGGAGCGGTTCGACCAATTCGAACTGCAGGTCGTCGGGCAGGCCGCCGACGTTGTGGTGGAGCTTGATCGTGGCCGCCGGGCCGTCGGCCGCGGCGCCGCTCTCGATGACGTCGGGATAGAGCGTGCCCTGGGCGAGGAACCG
>Ga0315904_10008453_pt1 | contig 13628 bp, 9 predicted proteins | sample LakEriMetagenome_6_FD_203529 | JGI IMG/M metagenome (GOLD analysis project Ga0315904, IMG submission 203529) | Freshwater fungal communities from buoy surface, Lake Erie, Ohio, United States - Buoy 12 MA120 | ecosystem: Environmental > Aquatic > Freshwater > Lake | place: USA: Lake Erie, Ohio... | reverse complement strand
CGGCTGGACCGCGTGCCTGTTCACGGCAGACCTCAGCTTGCCCCGCATGCTGCGTTTGAAAGAATCAAAAAAAACGCCGTTTTTCAACGGCGCTATTGAGTGCAGGTTATTCCGATTCGAGATGGTGACGGGGTCGAATCGGAAGTGAATCCTCGCTATTGAGTGAATTGATTCCAACCTTCGGCCATGATCTTTGGCTTCGCTGAATAATCAGCTTTGCCCTCAGCATCGAAACTGATTTCCCACGTGATCTCCGCCTTCGCGTTGGCGACGAATATGGGCTTGCGCTGCCAACCATCTTCCTGCTTCAAGAGCAAGGTTGCGTTATCTTTCTGTCCCTCCGCTGACGCCCTCGCATTCACCTGGCCTTTATATTTAAGGAGTATTCCCCCATTGGCTTGCTTTTTAAAAATATAGCTTGCTCTTATTGTGTCGGAAATACTTAGAGGAGTGCCATCATCAAGATGCATCACTGAAACAAAGTCGCCTCCTTTTGTAACGCGGCCAAAAAGCACATTTCGTAAAGTGATCGATAAATTCTGACATGCGTGGTGGCTTACTTTATAACAAAGATCTTGATTTTTAGATCCATCCAAGAAATCAATGAATTCTTGAACATCAGATATCAATTTCTGTTTGCCATTTTCATCTTCAACCTGATAAATGGAATGAGGAAAATCTCTTTGAAACGTTCCTGAAGTCAGCGCATTAGATGAAGACTCAACTCTGTCTAATTTATAATTCTCTATTAAACCAATCCTAACAGAACGCAAAAGCCAATCTTTTTCTTCCTGATTGTTATTCGCATAAATGTAATCTACCTTGTAGTTTTTCATCCTTAGCGAAAGCTGTCTCAGCAGCACCTCGTGAAATTCCGTGCTCTCCTCACCCAATTCGCCCGGACTAGTATTGTCTTTTGACGCTTTGGATAATTTTTTTCGCGACTTTTCATCCCCAATGATTATTCCTAAATCGGACTTCAGATAAGATTTCATTTTCCCGGTAGAGCCTAACGCTTTGTCATTGGAGGCCTCCACGAGATGCTGCTCGACAAGTTTGATAAAGCGTTTACCTATCTCCTGCTTAAGGTATACCTTTTGCTCATCGGGTGTTTTTTTTGCGAACACATCGTGATAAATGATGTTATAGGCATCTTTTGATAAGCTCACCAAAATTTTTTCAGGAATTTTGCCAAGATCAGGATTTCCATGCCTATCTAAAGAAAAATGCCATGGCTCAGCAAAAAGCTCGGCTATCTGATCGGTTGTGAAGCGTGAGCGAGGGGTTGCAGCGGACGAATTTGGGAGCTCATCAACAGGAAGCTTCGCATGGAAAGACAGCCTTCGCTTAATTCCGGACATTGCAGAGCCTCCGCCACGCGGAGAGGTTGGTGGCGTTGGATCAGATTTTTCTACTGACAAAGAATCAAAAGATTTTTCTTTTTGCATCGGCATTTTAAAAGAGAATTTTTTAACAAATTCTTTAGATTCTCCTGAAGTTTCATCATATGAGTCAGATGACATTGATTCGATATCAGTCTCTTTTTCTTTAGACACTGGTTGATTTTTCAATGGCAAAAAATCTTTAGATTTAACTTGTGGAATTTTTGAAAATTTAAATGAATTTTTTGTTTCATTACTCTCATCAGATGATCGATAAAAATTACCAGAAGCACTTACAGAGCCGCTGCGTGGAGAGCGTGGTGAGACGGTGACATATTTTTTTTCATCGCCTTGTAAAGTGGCACGATTTCTTGGCGAAGATGGATTATTGTTCGGTCTGGCTCTTGGTGAGGTAGCCTTTTCTTCTGAATTCTTTTTTAAAATTTTACTCGGCTTAAATTTGGATTTTTCATCTTCTTTTTCTTTAAAATTGATACCAATCGTTCCCTCTTCAATCATTTCTTTGTTTTTTTTATTTTTTTCTTTCTGTATTGAGTTATTGATCTCCCTTAATTCCTCTTGAAATTTTTTTTCATAGAAATCTCTGTATTTTTCTTCCTCATGAGACTCGCTCGTCTCCTCATGATGAGCTGAAAAAAACATGTTTTTTTGACTGCTTTTTTTTGAAATTTCTTTTGACTCAAGAAAAAGTTCGCCATCTCTCTCCATTTTGTCATCAATTTTATTTGCTGACGCAGGACTTTTCATCCTAGGCTTTTTTTGTGATTCATCGTCTATCAGTGAAGTATTTTTCCCGCTCAGAGTATCTTCATCTTTGTTTATCTCATCATTCTTTTCGGTCGTTTTTTTACCGAATAATCTTGCTATGCTCATATTTTCCTCTATTTGGCTATGATGTTTCAGGGGCATTGCATAGGATTTCTCGTAATTATTTTTAACTTACAAACTCATTCGAAGAACAGTTCAATCACGAGCAAATCGCATCTAAATTTCTCTGCGAAATTTTTCGATGCTTAAATTTTGTCATTCCGAGAAATCTTTTGTTCCATCAAAACATTCCTTAAATTTCAATCATCTAATTGTTTGAAGAATTTGTTGTATTCGGCTTGCAAGTATTGAACTACACCCCAAATCTCCACCCGCCTCATTTCCCTTGATCTTCTTCGCCCGCGCATCTAACTCTCCTTAACCAGGAACGCGGTCAAGCAATCGGTTATCCTTCGAGCTTTCATGACTCTTCAAGGTGGGTATCTTTCATGTCACATCCTGTTGCTGCCGCTCTTCACCTCTCGGACAAGCAGTTGCTGAAATCTCAGGCATGGCTGGATGGCCAGTGGGTCGACGCTCCTTCCCGTTTTTCGGTCACCAATCCCGCCGACGGCGGCCACCTCGTCGATGTACCCAATCTGGGGCCAAAGGAGGCTGAACAGGCGATCGCCGCTGCTGCCCGGGCGTTTCCCGGCTGGGCGGCAAAGACCGGCAAGGAACGCGCACAGCTGATGCGCAAATGGTTTGAACTAATCCTGGCCAACGCAGACGATCTGGCCAAATTGATGACCGCAGAGCAGGGCAAGCCAGTTCCCGAGGCCAAGGGCGAAGTGATGTATGGCGCGAGCTTCATCGAGTGGTTTGCCGAAGAGGCCAAGCGCGTCAATGGCGATGTGCTGGCTTCCCCGGCCGCAGACCGGCGGCTGGTCACGCTGAAGCAGCCCATTGGAGTCTGCGCCGCAATCACCCCATGGAATTTTCCGATCGCGATGATCGCTCGCAAGATTGCGCCGGCAATGGCGGCAGGTTGCACGATTGTCATCAAGCCTGCGGAACAGACACCGCTATCGGCACTGGCATTGGCTGAGCTCGCGCATCGTGCTGGCATTCCTGCGGGCGTGATCAATGTGCTGACCGCGGACAGCGAGCAGTCGATTGCGATCGGTAAAGTGCTCTGCTCCAGCCCTGTAGTTCGTCATATTTCATTTACCGGTTCGACGCCGGTAGGCCGCATCCTGATGGCGCAGAGTGCGCCCACCATCAAAAAGCTAGCGCTGGAACTTGGCGGTCATGCGCCTTTCATCGTGTTCGACGATGCAGACATCGACGCAGCGATCGAAGGAGCACTGATCTCCAAATACCGGAATGCGGGTCAGACCTGCGTCTGTACTAACCGCTTTTACGTGCAGGACAAGGTCTACGATGAATTCGTCAAAAAGCTGTCTGTCGGCGCAGCGAAGATCAAGGTCGGCAATGGCTTTGAGCCAGGCGTGCAACAAGGTCCACTGATCGACGATCAGGCAGTCGTCAAGGTAAAAGACCACGTGGGCGATGCACTCGGCAAAGGCGCGAAGCTGGAGACGGGCGGCGCTGAACATTCGCTGGGCGGATTGTTTTACCAGCCAACCGTACTCTCGAATGTCAGCCGCGACATGAAGATCATGCAAGAAGAGACCTTCGGCCCAGTAGCCGCCGTGGTTCGCTTCCATACCGAACAAGAAGCCATCGCTGCGGCGAACGATACCGACTTCGGTCTGGCCAGTTACTTCTATACGCGGGATATCGGTCGCGTCTGGCGCGTGGCGGAGCAACTCGAATATGGCATGGTCGGGATCAATACCGGACTGATCTCGAATGAAGTCGGCCCGTTTGGCGGCGTCAAGCAATCGGGACTGGGCCGGGAAGGATCGAAATACGGCATCGATGAATACCTTGAACTGAAATATCTCTGTATCGGCGGCATCTGAGCCCGATAAGCCATGCCTTCCAATTTGAATAAAATTGACACCTTCTTTGTAGACATCGCGATTCCTGGCCAAAAAGACGAGTTACGATTGTTTATTCAACATACGATTTTTGAGTATTTCGCTAGCTAATTTGGCTTGCGGGTGTAGTTCAATGGCAGAACGGCAGCTTCCCAAGCTGCATACGAGGGTTCGATTCCCTTCACCCGCTCCACTATCCTCCGGAAGCACCGGTTAAATAAAACCGGAAATTTTTTCAGCTGAATTAATTGTGTCAAGCCTTTGATTTTCCTGGCGCCCGCGTCGCCTAGCTACGCTGGCCCGCTATAAATCACTGATTTAGTTGGCGTCCTTTCAGGCTGTGACATAATCCGCGCTCCGCGCCCGACAAGGCTCACCCGATCCAGCGCAGCGATTTCAGCATGGCAGACCAAGCCCCCGACCCCACCCGTCAAATGCTCTATGACCCGACCGAGCGCCGGATCCGCAGCTTTGTCACGCGTGCCGGCCGGCTGTCGGTCGCGCAAGCGCGCGCACTGGAGCAGCTGGGGCCGAGGTTTTGTCTGCCTTATCAAAAATCAGTGCTGGATATCGACGCATCATTCGGTCGCACTGCTCCTGCCGTTCTGGAAATCGGCACGGGCATGGGGGATGCAACAGCTCATATCGCCGCCCTGCTACCAGAGAAAAACTTCATTGGCGTAGAAGTACATACGCCCGGCATCGGCAGTTTGCTGAAACTGATTGGCGAAAAATCACTGGATAATTTACGGCTGATTCAGCATGATGCGGTTGAGGTGGTCACGCATATGCTGGCCCCTGATTCGCTAGCAGGCGTCCATGTGTTTTTCCCAGATCCTTGGCACAAGGCGCGGCACAACAAACGCCGGCTGATACAAAGCCCTTTCGTTCAGCTGCTGGTGTCCCGTATCTCGCCGGGCGGATATCTTCATTGCGCGACCGATTGGGAAGACTATGCTGTGCAGATGCTGGAGGTGCTGAACGCTGAGCAGCAACTAAAAAATACTGCCGACGGCTTCTCTCCTCGACCGGATTATCGCCCGCTCACCAAATTCGAGAACCGTGGCATCCAACTGGGACACGGCGTCTGGGATCTGGTGTTCACTCGACGTTGACACTCTCCATTATTACGCCGCCTGCGGCTCGCTGATCAGGCGAATGATTTCAGCGCCGTAGCTTTCCAGCTTTTTCTCACCCACACCGGATACCTGGCGCAAATCTTGCAGCGAGATAGGCATGGCCCGAGCGATTTCACGCAGCGTTGCGTCATGAAAAATCACATACGCTGGTACATTGTGTGCACGCGCAGTTTCCACCCTCCACCATTTCAAGCGCTCGAACAGTGCTTGCTGCGCAGAAGAGAGACTGGCTTCTGTATAACTACCAGGTGCTGTCGGTGCCCGTCGCTGGCGGACTGGTTTTTGATAGCGGCGCAGTGTCAGAGTAGTCTCCCCGCGCAACACAGGTCGTGCGGCTTCGGTCAGTCGCAGAGATCCATACTGCTCATGATCGACATCGACAAGTCCCTGCGCCAACGTCTGCCGCAAAATAGCGCGCCATTCTGCTTCGCTGCGGTCAGAGCCTATCCCGAAGGTTGACAGCGACTGGTGCTGCCATTGCCTGACTCGTACCGAATCCACACCTCGCAAAACCTCCAGTACATGAACGGCGCCGAAGCGCTGGCCTACGCGGTATATCGTCGAGAGCAATTTCTGAACTGACTCGGTCGCATCGAAGGATGATGGCGGATTCAGGCAAGTGTCGCAGTTGCCGCAAGGGCCGGATGACTGACCAAAATACTGCAGCAGATGAACACGTCGGCAGCTGGCGGTCTCGCACAGGCCGAGCATCGCATCCAGCCTTGCGGACTGCGTACGCTTGTAGGCAAGATCGGCCTCTGATTCATCGATCATCCGGCGCTGCTGCACGACATCCTGCAAGCCGTAAGCCATCCACGCATCGGCTGGCTGACCATCACGTCCGGCGCGGCCGGTTTCCTGATAATAGCCTTCGATACTCTTGGGCAGATCGAGATGGGCAACAAAGCGCACATCGGGCTTGTCGATGCCCATGCCAAAGGCAATCGTAGCCACCATGACTAGCCCATCCTCGCGCAGAAAGCGCGATTGATGCGCGGCGCGTGTTACCGTCTGCATCCCGGCATGATAGGCCAGTGCCGGCACGCCCTGCTCGTTCAGAAACTCTGCGGTCTCTTCCACTTTTTTGCGGGACAGGCAGTACACAATGCCTGCCTCACCGGCATGCTCATCACGAATGAAATCCAGCAGTTGGCGGCGCACCTGATCTTTTTCAACAATCTGATAGCGGATATTGGGCCGGTCAAATGAGGCGACGAATTGGCGTGCTGCCTGCAATTGCAGGCGGTCGATAATCTCCTGACGAGTGTCGGCATCTGCGGTGGCGGTTAGCGCGATGCGCGGCACCTGTGGATAACGCTCATGCAGCACGGACAACCGGATATACTCCGGGCGAAAATCGTGTCCCCACTGAGAGACACAGTGTGCCTCGTCTATCGCAAACAAGGCGATCCGCACATCATCCAGCATATCCAGACAGCGAGCGGTCAGTAGCCGCTCAGGCGCGATGTAGAGCAAGTCCAGCTCACCGCGACGAAGCGCACGCTCGGTACGCATGGCGTCGTCGAAGCTTTGGGAGGAGTTCAGGAAAGCCGCGCGCACGCCCAGTTCGGCCAGCGCATCGACCTGATCTTGCATCAGCGCGATCAGGGGTGAAACGACGATACCGCAGCCGGGTCGCAACAACGAAGGTATCTGATAGCAGAGCGACTTACCGCCGCCTGTAGGCATGAGTACTAGCGCATCCTGACCCCCGGTGACCAGTTCAACGATCTCGGCCTGGTCGCCACGAAATGCTGGATAGCCGAAGACTGTCTGCAGTACATTCAGTGCGCGCTCACGCAAGACTTCAGTCATGCTTAGTCTGCCCAGACTACCCAGCCAGTGCCGGCTGTCACCAGTACGATCACACCAAAAATGATCCGGTACCAAACAAAGATCGTGAAATCATGCGTACTGATAAAACGTAGTAGCCAGCGAACGCAAAGGAAGGCTGACAAAAACGCAGCCAGCGCGCCCACGCCGAACATGGGCAAATCAGCCATCGACAACAGCGCCCGCTCCTTATACAAAGAGTAAATTGTTGCGCCGAACAGCGTAGGTATCGCGAGAAAAAAAGAAAACTCAGTCGCGGCGCGGCGTGACAAACCGAATGCCATAGCACCAATGATGCTGGCACCCGAGCGGCTGGTGCCAGGAATCAGTGCGAAGCACTGTGCGCAACCGACTTTGAACGCATCCAGCGCACTCATATCATCGACTGAATCGATACGTGCGCCAATTTGACGCTGGCGGTTCTGGCGCTCGACAATATAGATGATGATTGCGCCGACAATGAATGCCAAAGCGACGGGCACGGGCTTGAACAAATGTGCCTTGATCTGCTTGCCAAATAATAAGCCCAGTACGACAGCAGGCAGAAATGCAATGATCAGATTGAAGACGAAACGCCGTGCGGCGATATCACTTGCAAAATTTCGGATGACACTGATCAGCCTTTCGCGGTATTCCCAGCAGACCGCCAGCATGGCGCCAGCCTGAATGACGATCTCAAAAACCTTGACTTTCTCTCCCGTGAAATCGAGAAGACTACCCGCGAGAATCAGGTGACCTGTCGAGGAGATGGGCAAAAATTCCGTCAAGCCTTCGACGATGCCCATGATGATGACTTTGATCAGGAGTGCGGTATCCATGCTGGCAAATAGCAGATCGGAAGTGTGACATCCCGATCGCCACAGCGACCGGGCTCGGTCTGTTCGCCAGTCGCGTCGGAACACGGCAGGCCGGCGCGAAGCTTACCATGACGCGCTGCGATGAATCGGCCCCTTGCTTTGGGGGCACGGTCACCTGCTCCAGCCGATGAAAAAAGCGCATCGCATACTTCTTATCAGGGCCGCACATTTCCACAGAGGTTTGAAGGCTGGCGCAAACTGCCGGCCGATCGGGTAATCCGAACAGACGACACTGTAAGCCATGATCGAGCTGTATATGTGAAACAGCAGCAGGTTTGCCATTGTGCAAACCGGGATCGGGGGAATAGATCGACGGAACGATACAGCAGGCAGCGCAGGCAGAGCGGCAGACCTACAATTTTTCTGTGATGAAATTGGTCTTGTCAAATGCACGTAGACAGATGCGATAATTTTATCAACAGATCGGGTCTTCTCCATACGATAAAAAAGCCCGCAGACCTGAAAGGTCCCGGGCTTCGTGGTTGTTAACTACCAGTCAAAAAGCTTTATTCACTGTCATCAATGCCTAGCTTATTAGAGAGCTCAAGGTAAAACTTCTGAAGCGCAGAAGAAGGTCGAATTCCTTTATCTTGAGTCTGTGCGATGAAATTTTCGAGAAATTTATGAAAAACTAAGTCAGGATTCTCTTTGAATTTTTTGTAGTCACCAGACGATGCATCGACAATTTTTTGCTTGAATCCTCGAAGAATATCTCCTAATTCGATGAAATTATTTATTGAATTCAACTTCATCTTCTTAAGATATTGGTTCAATACTGCCTGCCTATCCCTCGCTTTCTTGATCTCCCTGGCTTCAGCATTTTCTTCACCCAGAATCTTTTTCCTGTCTTCAGCTGATCGAGGTGACTTTGGATCTTTATCGTCTGGTGGATGCGTCCCTTTACTGACCGTTTCTTGGCGCTTCAATTCACGGCGTGGCGAAGTCATTTCACTCTTCTCTGCTTTGTTACCGATACCCTCTACGGCATCTTTCAGCCGAATCAACAGCGAGCTAGGCTTGCGGCTCTGAAATCGCTCTTTGGCATGATCGATTTTTTCAAGCTCGGATTTTGGAAGTACCGGGCGACTCTCGGCAATTAAGGCTTCCCGCTTGATCAATTCCCTTTGCCCCTTCGGACAATTAATTACAGTATCTAGAAATTTATCCAGATGTTTGTTGAGATACGTTATTAAAAATCCGGTCAATGGCCGATAATATCCTTGCGGAACTTCTTGGTCACTACTCAGATCAATTGCGTAATTTGGCGCAAACGCTCTGACGCCAAAAATACCAGTGAGCGCATTCTTGCGCGCCAAAAGCAACTCAGCGGCATCGTTGCCTCCGTTTTTCTCGTACCAAGCCTGAATCTCTTCATCCAAAGACAGCATGGCAGCAAGTACAGGTGCGGGCATTTTCGAGGATTGAATGTCGTTATCGGGTCCGCAAATGTAATCAACCACCGGTGCGATCACCGGCTTCATAAGTTCTTGTACTTTTTCACTGCGATTAAAATCCTGCACCCCAAGTTCTTGGTAAAGTCTGTTTGCTTCGGCAGCTTGCTGTTTATAATTTTTTGTTACCTGATTGAGATTTTTCTCCATGAGTGCAGTGTCAAAATAATGCTTCATAAAGGGCTCGCAAAAGCGAGTAATCGCATTTTGGTCGTCCGTCTGAGTAATAGTTTTTCCCTCCTCAGTAAACTCTTCTTTCAGCCACACCTTTCCTCTCAATAGGGCATCAATCTTGGCACCTTTGAGTGGAGTGACATACCCACGACTCTCAGCCTGGACCAACTGTTTGGCAAGTAACGCGTGTCCGATAATTCGCTTACCCATCACCCCCCCCAGCTCAGGGATCAGGTAGTCGTGACTTTCATCCTTTCGGGAATTTTTACTCGTCGCGGTCGTCGTTGTGGTCGTGGTGGTTGTCGTAGTGTTTGTCGTCGTTGTGGTGGTGGTACTTGATGCGCGAATTGCCGCACCACCGCCCGCCTGCTGCGCATTGGCTGAGGGCGGCGAGCCTGTGGAGAAGCCTGGATGGGCATTCGTCTGAGTTGCCTTAAGCGATGAGAAAGGTGGTGGCGGCGAATCTGCAGGCGGAGTGGTGGCTTGATCAGGTCGACTACTATTCCCCCTAGGGCTCAGCTTGGGCGGTGTGTGATTTATCGGCTCATGATCTTCTGGATTTTTCGTATCGGCGGGCGCCGGGGAACTTAACAATGCCTGAGACGGCTTGGAGCGCAGCCAAGGTCCTTTGGGCTGCGCGGAGGTCGAATCGCTCTGACTTCCTTGGGTATTCTGGTTTGCAGAACCCGTTTGCTTGCTCTGCTGAGTTTTTTCATCCTCAGAGGTTTCATCTTGAGAGAAAGGCGATATCCATACATTATCAGGCGACTTTTTTGTAGGAGGAGGAGGGGGAAATCCAGACATGGTGACCCTTCATGATCGATCGATTGAAAAAGTGGCTTTCTTGGACGAACGCCTCATCCCGATGTCCTCAACACTTGCTTATGGGACAATTAGGTGGGTGAAACTGAGAAATTGCGTGTCAAAGAAGAGACGGATTTTTGGATTGACAACATCTTCGACTCAGTTTGTTCGGTAACCCCTCAACTTGCGTAGTTCCGACGCTGAACCCGGCCGGCAAATTCATCGGCTGCAATGCCACGCTTGACGCAGCAACACCCCTCCCCCTATATTGCTGACTCACCGGTTAGTAATTTAATTCCACCTGATGCCCGTAGCTGACACCAAGGCCAAGCCGCGCTGGGAGCGCCGCAAGGATGCCCGACCGCAAGAATTGCTGGATGCCGCGCTTGACCTGTTCGTCGAGCGTGGCTACGCAGCATCTCGTCTGGATGATGTCGCTGCGCGCGCAGGCGTCTCCAAGGGGACGCTGTATCTGTATTTCGAGAACAAGGAAGAACTGTTCAAAGCCGTGGTTCGCGCCAATCTGGTGTCTGCGCTGGCCGAAGCCGAGGACTATGTCGCCCAGTACACGGGCAGTAGTCGGGAGCTGCTGCGCGGCTTCATTCTTCGCTGGTGGGAACGCATCGGTGAGACCAAACTCTCCGGCATCTCAAAATTGATGATGGCGGAATCGGGTAATTTTCCCGATGTTGCTCGCTTCTATCATGAAGAAGTCATACAGCGCAGCAACGCGCTGATCATCAGCATGCTCGAGCGCGGCATCTCACGCGGCGAGTTTCGTCCCATAGACAAAGTGAATGCCAATCTGGTGATCGTCGCGCCGGTGATGATGCTGATGATGTGGAAGCACTCCTTCCACTCGTGCCGGCTGGAGCCGATTTCAGCCCCTGATTATCTGGATTGCTTCCTCGATCTGCTGCTCAATGGCTTGCAGGCCACGCCAGCCAGCTCCACCACTCACTGACCTCCCATAAGACTATGTCCACACGTACCCGCTGGGTTGTTCTGCTGATGATCGTGATTGCGGCCGTGGTCGTTATCGCAGCAATGTTAATGCGCTCCAAGACACCCCCAGCGCCTACCAAAGTGGTCGCCGCACCGCCACCCGCACTGGAGTTTCTTCCTCAGGAAGTATTCACGACGGCGCCGATGAATCTGCAGAAGACGCTTTCCCTGTCGGGTGCGCTGCGAGCGTTGGATATGGCGAGCGTGAAAGCCCGTCTGGCAGCGGATGTGCGTGAAGTCCTTGTTCGGGAAGGCGAAGCAGTGAAAAGTGGCCAGGTTGTCGTGAAGATGGATGCGACTGAGTATCTGGCGCGCGTCGAGCAGGCGCGCGGCAACCTGAATTCGGCGCGCGCGCAGCTGGACATCGCTGCCAGGAACCGCGATAACAACCGGGTGCTGGTCGACAAGGGCTTCATCTCGCGCAACGCCTTCGATAATTACGCAAGCCAGTACGCTGCTGCAGAGGCGAATGTCGATGCTGCAAAAGGCGCACTGGATGTGGTGCAGAAATTACTGAATGACACCGTGATTCGTTCACCGATCTCGGGACGGGTGGCAGTGCGTTATGTGCAGCCGGGAGAGAAAGTCTCTGCTGACAACAAGCTTCTGGATATTGTGGATCTGCGAAAAATGGAGCTGGAGGCTGCCGTGCCTACCAGTGATATCGCTAGTGTTGCCCTGAATCAGCGCGTGACCTTGCGCGTGGAAGGTTTGCCACAGCAGTTCGAAGGCAAGGTAGTGCGCATCAATCCGGCGACACAAGCCGGATCGCGCTCAGTGCCGGTCTATGTGCAAGTCGAGAATCCCCAGGGATTACTGCGCGCGGGCATGTTTGCGGAAGCACAGCTCGCGCTGGTCTCCAAAACTGGTGTGCTAGCGCTGCCGCAGAACGCCGTGCGCAAAGATGGCACTGGCGCCTATGTGTATGCGATCGAAGGCGAACGACTGGCGCGCAAACCGGTGGTCACTGGCATGAATGGGCGCAGCAGTAATGACTTCATGACCGAAATTCAGTCGGGCCTGGACTTTGGCGCCAAGGTCGTGGCCACCGACATGGGCAGCCTGCAGCCCGGATCGCTGGTCCGTATTGCAGCAGCAAAGTAAGCGGATACCAAGCGCTACCGCGCCTCGCGCAACGAACTCACGTAAAAGGACAGCCGACTCATGTGGTTCACTCGTATCAGCATAGGCAACCCCGTGCTGGCCACCATGATGATGATGGCTTTCGTTGTGCTCGGGCTGTTCTCTTACCAGCGGCTGCGGGTGGATCAGTTTCCGGATGTGACTTTCCCCGTGGTGGTGGTGCAAACCGAGTATCCCGGCGCAGCGCCAGAGACAGTAGAGACAGATATCACGCGCAAAGTCGAAGAAGCGGTCAATACCATCAATGGCATCAATAGTCTGACCTCACGCTCCTATGAAGGACAGTCGGTCGTCATCATTGAATTCGTTCTGACCGTCGATCCGGCACAGGCCGCGCAGGATGTTCGCGAAAAAGTCGCGCTGATTAAATCCAGCTTTCGCAAGGAAGTCAAAGAGCCGCGCGTGACGCGCTATGACCCCGCAGACCGCCCGATCTTTTCGGTCGCCGTGACCAACGATGCCGCCAAGGGTACGTACACCATGCGCGAGCTGACCACTGTGGCTGATCAGCTGGTGAAAAAACGCCTGGAGAATGTGCGAGGTGTCGGCTCGGTGGCACTAGTGGGCGGAGTCAAACGCGAGATCCAGATCTATGTCAAGCCCGCGGAGATGGAGGCGTTGAATATCAGCGTGGATCAGCTGATCAACGCCGTGCGCAATGAAAATCAGGAGCTACCAGCGGGCTCAGTGCGCGCGAAAGCCAATGAGCAAGTGGTTCAGGTGCAGGGACGCATCAAACGTCCAGAAGATTTCGAGCGCATCGTGGTCGCGACGCGCGGTGGCCATGCCGTCTTGCTGGGACAAATAGCACGTGTAGTCGATAGTCAGCAAGAGCAGGAGAATCTGGCGCTGTTCAATGGTCAGCGCACGCTGGCGCTGGATGTGCTGAAGGCTCAGGGGCAGAACACCATCGAAGTCGCCGACGGCCTGAAAAAAGTTATCAAGGAACTCCAGCCCACGCTGGATGCGCTGCATCCCGGCATGAAGCTGGAAATCATCAAGGATGGCTCGCGACAGATTCGCGTCGGCGTCGACAATGTGCGCCGCACGCTAATCGAGGGTGCGC